>Ga0208789_1000607_pt1 | contig 30405 bp, 29 predicted proteins | sample Methanotroph_Enr_FD_187368 | JGI IMG/M metagenome (GOLD analysis project Ga0208789, IMG submission 187368) | Enriched soil microbial communities from Old Woman Creek wetland in Ohio, USA - Methanotroph_Enrichment_5 (SPAdes) (version 2) | ecosystem: Environmental > Terrestrial > Soil > Wetlands...
CTGCCCATGCGGGTGGCGATCTCGGATTCCACCTGGGCGATGACGAGCTCGGCGGTGGGGGCCACGGCGTAGGCGCCCTTCGGGGCCAGGACTCGGTCGGCCGCGGCCAGGGCCTCGGCCCGGCCCAGGGCGGGCGTCACGTTCAGGTTCAGGCCGCGCATCAGGGCGTCGGTCCGGTCGTAGACTCGGCCGCCCGTCAGGTGGACGATGGCCTCGCCGCCCATCACCCGCACGCCCTTGTAGAACTGGCGCATGCGGACGTGGGCCTCGCCCGTGGCTTCCTCGAAGACGTTCTTGAGGGCGAAGCTGTGGTTGCGGTCCAGGCCCAGGTCGTACACCCGGGCGTCCAGGTGGCGCTGGGCCTCGGAGGCCAGCCCATCGGGACGGGCGGCGAGGAGGAGGGGGGTGGCCAGGGCTAGGGTGGCCACGAGCCTGAGGGAGAGTCGAGTCTGCACGAAGGCCTCCTTGGAGTGGGGACTCCAAACGGAATGGGTGGGAAGGGACTGGAAGGTGTCCGAAGTGTAGGGGGCGGGAAGGACCAGAGGAGTGTTAAGAGTTGTCAAGGAGACAGCAAATCAATTGCATTGATGCGCGGCCCCCCAGGGCCGTGGCACCATCGCAGGGTCTGGGCCCGCCTGGCGGCGTCCAAGCAGGGCCGGATGGACTCCCTCCACGCCTTTCCGGGGGGGTGTTTGGACGGTTCGTCCCGGACGGATCCGCAGCGATGTTGGCCATGAGGTGCATGCGATGACGACCGAACACCCCGGCGGGTTCCACCCGAGCACCCGCCTCTACCGCTTCACGATCCTGCTGTTCATCAGCCTGCTGGTCTTCGGCAGCTACTTCGCCTACGACAGCATCGGCGCGCTGGAGACCACGCTGATGCGGGAGCTGCACCTGGACCGCAGCACCATCGGCAACCTCTACACGGCCTATTCCGTGGCCGCCATCGCCATCGTGTTCTTCGGCGGCATGCTCTACGACAAGCTGGGCCCCCGCCGGGCCAGCCTCCTCTTCAGCTGCCTCATCTTCCTCGGCGCCGTGATGGTGGCCATGGCCCGGACCAAGTGGATGCTTTTCGGCGGGCGCCTGATCTTCGGGGCCGGGTCGGAATCGCTGATCGTGGTGCAGAGCGCCATCATCAGCCGCTGGTTCAAGGGCAAGGAGATGGCCATGGCCTTCGGCATCGCCCTGACCATCAGCCGCGTGGGGACGCTCTTCAGCTTCAACACGGAGGAGCTCATCGCGAGCTACACCCACAGCTTCCGGACGGCGCTCTGGGCCGCGGCCCTCCTGTGCCTGTTCTCGGTCCTCTGCAACCTCGTCTTCAACCTCATGGACAAGCACGGCGAGAAGGTGCTGGCGCTCCCCAAACCGGACGCCGGGGACAAGATCGTCTTCTCCGACATCAAGAAGTTCTCGTCCTCGTACTGGTTCGTGGTGCTGCTCTGCGTGACCTTCTACAGCGCCATCTTCCCCTTTACGGCCCTCGCCACGGACATGTTCCACGACAAGTGGCACCTGCCCCTGGTAAGTTCCAGCTCGGGCAGCTTCCTGTCCCAGGTGTTCTTCAACTTCACCCACATGTTCACGACGGCGCCGGGCATCACCAGCATCGTCATCGCCGCCTCCATGATCTTCGCGCCCTTCGCCGGGGACCTGGTGGACCGCATCGGCAAGCGGGCCTCGCTCATGGTGCTGGGCTCGCTCATCCTCATCCCGGCCCACCTGCTCCTGGGGGTCACCCACTGGAATCCCATTCCCATGATGGTGATGCTGGGCGCGGCCTTCGTGCTGGTACCCGCTGCCATGTGGCCCTCCGTGCCCCTGGTGGTGGACGAGAAGCGCGTGGGCACCGCCTTCGGCCTCATGACCGCCATCCAGAACCTGGGCCTCGGCCTCTTCCCGTTCCTGAATGGCAAGCTGCGCGACCTGACGGGAACCTACACGGCCACCCAGGTCATGTTCGCCGGCCTCGGCATCGCCGGGCTGGTCTTCGCCTTCCTGCTCCTCCGGTCCGACAAGCGACTCGGTGGGGTGCTGGAGGCGGGGCGTGCGAAGGTGTCCTGAAGGGTTAAACTGCCTCACGCAGGGAGGTCCCATGGCGCGCTGGCGGAGGACCCTCGCATTCCTTGCCGTTGGTCTGCTGGCGGTGGCCTCGCTCGTTGGCCTGGGAGCCTGTGGCGGGGGCCAGGTGCCACCCCCGCCGGTGCCCCAGGCGCAGATCGAGCCGGCCCCCCAGGACCGCATCCCCCCGGTGGCCCGGGAGACCCTGGCCTACATCCGCCAGCACGGCTACGCCGCGCCGGGCTACGTGGGCGGCCGGGTCTTCGGCAACTACGAGGGCGCGCTGCCCCGCTACGATGCCCGCCGGAAGCGCATCCTCTACCGCGAGTGGGATGTCCACCCCATGGCCGAGCACCGGAACCGGGGCGCCGAGCGTCTGGTGACGGGCAGCGACGGCCGGGCCTGGTACACGGGCGACCACTACCGGACCTTCACCGAGGTGAAGTGATGGCCTGGTCCTTCCTGGCCGCGCCCTCCGCCTCCTGGCTCCACGCCTGGAAGGGCACGGCCGCGGACCTGGCGGACGAGGTTCGGGCGCTGGAGCCACTGGAGCGGCGGGGGATCCGCCTGCGTTGGCTCCGGGGCTCCCGGATGGGCACCAAGGCGGGCCTCCTCGAGGAATGGGCCGCCGCGGCCCAGTTCCCCCCCTACTTCGGCGGCACCTGGGATGCCTTCCGGGACGCCCTGTCTGATCTGCCCGGCGAGGGGGCGGTCTTCTTCCTGCTGGAGGCGGGGCGGATCCTCCGGGAGGCGCCGCCCGGAGACGGGGAGACGTTTCTGGCCATCCTGGGCGAGGCGGCTGACGAAGCGGCATCCCGGCCCTTCCATGTCATCCTCCAGGCCGAGGAGGCGGACTACGACACCCTGCTGGAGGGCCTGCGGGCCCAGGGGCTGGGCGTGGACGAGGCCTGATTCAGAACTGGGCGCGGAAGGCCTCGAAGGCGACCCGGAGTTCGGCCAGTTCGGTCCGCAGGGCCGCGACCTCCGCCTCCAGGGCCTCCAGGCGGTCCGCCTGGGCCGGCGGCGCCGGGGCGGGGGTGGCCGCGGCCTCCGCGCCCGCGGCGGGGGCCTCCCCGAGGAGGTGCGCCACCCGGGCCTCGCGGGAACCGGGAGCCCGGGGCAGGCGGGCCACGAGGGGGGGGTCCGCCTCCAGGAGGGCGCCCAGGCAGGCCTCCAGCTCCTCCATGTCCGGGAAGACGTACATGCGGCGGGTGTTGGCCCGCAGCTCGCCCGGCGTCTGGGGCCCCCGCAGCAGCAGCTCCGCCAGGAGGGCGGACTCCTGCACGGAGAGATTCCAGAGGGGCTTGGCCAGGTGGGCGAGCTTCATGACCCGCCCCGGCCAGCGCTCGGCCAGGCCCTGGTCCACCAGGCTGTCCATCGGCGTGGCCAGATCCGCCTCCGATACCTGCATCACGGGCTCCCGGTTGCTGGCCTGGTTGCAGGCATGGAGGAGGGCGTTAAGGGACAGGGGATAGACGTCCGGCGTGCTCAGCTGCTTCTCGATGAGGCAGCCCAGCACCCGGGCTTCGAGGGGGGAGAGGACGGGATGGGACATGGCCGTATTGGGCCACGGACGGCAGGGTTGGGGTAGGCCCGGTTTTCCTGTTGCGGGGGGCACTTGGCCCTCGTATGGTGAGGGTTCATTCCCGGAGCCCCCATGCGTCCCCTCCCCACCCTCGCCCTGGGCCTCTGCGCCCTGTCCCTCCTGGCCCAGGCGCCCCCCGAAGGAAAGAAGCCCCAGCTTCCGCGCTTCGAGTTCGGCATTCCCGACAAGCCCTTCACCAGCGACGTGGCCCGCCTGATGCGCGAGATCGCGGATCACCCGCAGGCCGTGTCCAACCTGGAGGAACTGGCCGACGGCATCGGGCCCCGCCTGACGGGATCGGAACGCCTCCGGAAGGCGGAGGCCTGGGCCATGGACAAGCTCAAGGGTTACGGCGCCGTGAACGTCCACGAGGAGGCCTACGACTTCGGCCCCAGTTGGACCCGCGGGCACGACTGGGGCCGATTGGTGAACCTGAACGGCATGGATCTGCACCTGGCGGCCATGGCCTGGAGCCCCGCCACGAAGGGACCCGTGAAGGGCGAGGTGGCGGTCCTTCAGGCCAGGACCCTCGATGAATTGAAGACGCTCCTGCCCACGATGGACGGGAAGATCGTGCTGATGGGGACCCTGCCCAAACCCGACCCCAAGGCCGACCGCCGCGCCTACTACCGGGAGATCATGGGGGTGATGAAGGACCTGAAGGCCGCCGTGATCCTTCGCGGCTCAGGCCGGCCCAACGACCTCCTAAACATGACGGGCAGCCCCGTCTCCCGCTGGGGCCGGGCCACGGTTCCGACCGCGTTCCTTTCCGGGGAACAGGCGGACATGCTGGAGCGCCTCGTGAAGCGCGGCCAGCATCCCGTCGTGGAACTCCAGATCGCCGGGGAGGCGAGCAAGGAGCCCGTGCAGGCCCACAATGTGGTGGCCGAGATCAAGGGCTCCGAGTGGCCCGATCAGGTGGTGATCGTGGGCGGGCACCTGGATTCCTGGGACCTGGGCACGGGGGCCACGGACAACGGCACGGGCTCGGTGGCGGCCATGGAGGTGCTGCGGGCTATTCAGGCCCTGGGTCTGAAGCCCAAGCGCACCCTCCGGGTGGTGCTCTTCAGCGGCGAGGAGGAAGGCCTGCTGGGCTCCAACGCCTACGCGAAGGCCCACGCGGCCGAGGCCGCGAACCTGCAGGCCGTGCTCATCGACGACATGGGCACCGGCCGCATCCTGGGCTGGCCCGACATGGGCCAGGAGATCTGGCGGGGGCCCCTCGCCTTGGCCATGGCTCCGGCCAACAACGTCGGCTGCCAGGAGATCGGCGCCTTCACCCAGCCCGGAGACACGGACCACTGGCCCTTCTTCCAGTTGGGAGTACCCGCCTTCGCCGCGACCCAGGACCCGGTGGACTACATGAAGATCACCCACCACAGCCAGGCGGACACCTTCACCCACGTCGTCCCGGCGGACCTCATCCAGGGCGCCCAGGCCATGGCCGCCACGGCCTGGGGCTTCCTGGACATGCCGGAGCGGGTGCCGCACATCAAGCCGGCCGAGAAGAAGGACGAACACTGAGCCCCCGCTGATCCCTGGAGGGGCCCCGGCTGGGGCCCCTCCACGTTTAGGGGTTCCATCCGGACGGGATCCGGTATCCTGCCGGATCAATCCGATCGATCCGCCAGGATGGAGCCGCCATGAACCGGTCCGTGAAGCCGTTCGCCCGAATGCTGGCCGTGGGCCTGCTCGCCCTCGGCCTCCAGGCCCAGGACCTGCCCACGCCCATCTTCCTGAAGGCCGATCCCCAGATGGTCTACCCGAGCAGCCCCGGGTGGCTGGACGCCAACGGACGCGTGGTGGTCTACCTCCAGGGAGAGAACCTCTCGCCGGACGACGACCTCGGTCATCCCTCAGGCCCGGATGGGGGCTACCAGCACCTGTTTATCCGGGGCGTCTCCCCCCACGGCGACCAGGCCACGGCCTGGATGCCGTGCGTGGCCGCCAACGGCTGCCTGACGTACGGCGGCGCGGCGCGTTCGGTCATCGTCCTGGCCGCTGATCCGTCCCGGTTCCTGAGTGAGCCGGGCAGCCACCTCCAGGTGAAGCTCTGGGTGTCCCTCGGGGCCGACGCGGCGGACGATCCGTCCCGGGCCACGAACCGTCACAGCGGGTGGTCCGCCATCAAGACCATCGACGTGGCGCCTCCCGGCGCGGTGAAGGTGGTATCGGCCCCGCCCGTGGAGACGCCCACCCTCAGCCGCCTCGCTCCCGCGAATCTCCTGCTCATGGATCCCTCCCAGTCCTATCGCATCCGGCTCTACGGCCAGCACCTCTGTGGCGACGGCAACACCGTGGTGTTCAATGGGGACACGGCCAACGCGGTGCCGGCCGAGGACCATTGCAAGGGCGTGGACGACGATGGCAGCTTCCTGCAGGGAGGCGAGGCCCTCTTCCACGTCACCATCCCCGAGAAGTACCGCCGCACGTCGCCCGGGCAGCTGACGGTCACGATCGTGAATCCCCAGGGACGCAGCCAGAGCCGCATCATCACCTTCTCCGCCATGACCGCCAAGGCGGCCGTACGGCCCTGGGTGGGTGCCGCGGTGAACCCCGGAGTCGCCGTGCGGGCCGCAGGCCCCTCATCCGCGATGACGGCTCCCCAGCAGATCTCGCTCCCGCCTGCGATCACGCGCCTCGCCCCGGCCGGCATCCGCCTCGGGGAGCCGCCGGCGGCTTGGCGGATCCGGATCTACGGCGCGCGGCTGGGGAAGGGACCTGTGAGGGTGGCCTTCAACGGGGACATGGCCGGAGCCGTGCCCGCCGAGGACACCCCTGGAGGCGTGGACGACGGTGGCGCGCCCCTGGCGAATGGGGAGCAGGTGGTCCATGTCGTTCTTCCCGAGCGCTACCGTCTCCGGACACCGGGTTCGGTGCGGGTGAGGCTCCTCGCGGGCCAGGCCCAGACGGAGGACGCCGTTCTGGCCTTCACCCCGGCGCCGGTCCTGTCCCTGGTGGACCCGAAGCTCCGGACGGTTCCCGGCGCCCAGCCGAAGCCGCCCCAGATCATCCACCACTGAGAGGGACCTACCGTCCCACGACCCCCGCCACGGGGCTGCTGGCGCTGGCGTAGAGGCGCTTGGGCATGCGGCCGGACTCGAAAGCGAGCCGGCCCGCCTGCACGGCATGGTCCATGGCCTGGGCCATGCGCGCCGGATCGCCGGCCTCGGCCACGGCGGTGTTGAGCAGCACCCCGTCGGCGCCCAGTTCCATGGCCAGGGTGGCATCCGAGGCGGTGCCCACGCCGGCGTCCACGATCATGGGCAGCCCGTAGCCCGCCACGACCTCCTTGATGAGGAGGAGGGTCATGGGATTCTGCACGCCCAGGCCCGAGCCGATGGCACTGCCCAGGGGCATGACGGCCGCGCAGCCGGCATCGCACAGCTTCTTGGCCAGGATGGGATCGGCGTTCACGTAGGGCAGCACCGTGAAGCCCTCTTTCACGAGGATCCTCGCCGCTTCCAGGGTCTCCTCGTTGTCGGGGTAGAGGCTCTTCGGGTCGCCGATGACCTCCAGCTTCACCCAGTCGGTCTGCAGGGCCTCCCGGGCCAGGCGGGCCACACGCAGGGCCTCTTCGCGGGAGTAGCAGCCGGCGGTGTTGGGGAGCAGGGCGATGTCCTTGGGGATCCAGTTGAGGATGTTCTCCTCGCCCGCGGCGTTCAGGTCGAAACGCCGCACGGCCAGGGTCACCATCTCCACCCGTGCGGCCCGGTAGCAGGCCTGCATGGTGGCGAAGTCCTTGTACTTGCCCGTGCCCAGCACGAGTCGGTTGTCGAAGGTCTTCCCGGCGATGACGAGGGACATGGCGCGCTCCAGGCCTCCAGTCTAGCCCCCCCGCTGGCGGGGCGTCGGCCGCAGGACGGCTTCACCCCGCGCTCCTCGGCGAGGCCCCTGTACCGGGGGCGAAGGGTGATGAGGAGGCGGGCGGGCGGAAGGGATTCGACCTCGGACTCCCAGGAGGGGCTCAACGAGGGGCGGCGTAGGGAACGGCGCGGTCCACCAGTTGGACGTCCTTGCGGATCCCCTTCTGGAGGTCCTGCCGGAACCCGGCGACGGCGGTATCGAGGGAGGGGGAGAGGTTGGCCATGGCCAGGGTGAGGCTCTCCCGCGCCTGCTGGCGGAAGGCTTCCTCCCGGCCCGACCAGGTGGAGCTGCCCTTGGCCGTGCCCACGCCACCCGCCCGGAAGAGGAGGGTGCGCGAGGGGACGTGATAGACGGCGGCATCCACCACGGTGGTGGTGTCGTTCTTGTCGCCCTTCACCATGTAGGCGCCCACCAGGGTCCAGTAGGTCCAGGCGTACCACCGGGGATCGCTGAACTGGAGCTGGTCCACGGAGACCAGGGCGATGACGTCCACCTGGAAGGTGCGGGCCACCTTGTCCAGGTCCTCGAAGCCCCCGCCCTTGGCCAGGTAGAGCGAGGGGATGGTCTTGACCTCCCGGACCCAGGGTTTCTGGACGAAAGAAGCGGCGACCTTCTGGTGCAGCTCCTGCTCCTGGCCGGGCCCCAGGGGGCCCTGGAGGTTGCCCGTGGCGAAGTCCCCCCGGGTCTGGGTGGGGTCTGCCGGGACGAAGGCGAGGCCGAGCCGCATCGGAAAGTCGACTCGCGCCGGACCGGACGCGGGCTCCGGGGGGGGAGAGGCCTTGGCGCCCAGGTACGAGGCGAGGCTGCTGCGGCGCTGCACGGTCTCGGGCGTGGCACAGCCGATGCCCAGCTGGAGCAGGGCGAGGGTGACGACGAGGGATCGGGACGGGCTCATGGGACCTCCGGGGCCGATGAACATACGCTTGCGTATGGTATCCATACCGACGAGTATGGTGCTGGCGATCCTCCTGTCAAGGTACCCATGTCCCCTCCCCGGAAGAAGGCCGCGCGCCCCGCCAGTCCCCTCTCGCAGGAAGCCTGGGTGAAGGCGGCCCAGGCCCTCATGGCGCGGGAGGGCGTGCAGGCGGTGGCCGTGGAACCCCTGGCCAAGGCCCTGGGCGTGACGAAGGGGAGCTTCTACTGGCACTTCGAGAATCGCGACGCCCTCATCCAGGCGGCCCTGGAGGCCTGGGAGCAGGATCAGAGCGCGGATGTGGTGAGCCGCTACCAGGGCATCCCCGATCCCCACCGGCGCCTGCGGGTGCTCATGTTTGCCGCCTTCGAGGACGTGGAGAACGGCCTTCTGTTCGCGGCCCTGACCGTCTCCAGCGAGGATCCCCGGGTGCGGCCCTTCCTCCGGCGGGCCACGGACCGGCGCTTGGCCCTGGGGGTGGAGGCCTTCCGGGCCCTCGGCTTGCCAGAGGCGGAGGCCCAGCAGCGGGCCCTCCTGGTCTACGCGGCCTACACGGGCTACTTCCAGCTGCTCCGCGCCACCCCCGAGGCCGTCGGGGCCGTGACCGACCTGAGCGGCTATGTGCGCCATCTGGCGGACGCCGTGGCGCCGCCCCCCCAGGAAACCCACCCCGGCCCTTGACCCCGGGATCTGCGCCGCAAGGCGCCCAGCGGTGCCCCATGTCCCCCATCCTCCTCGTCCCCGGCTACCAGAACTCGGGTCCCGGCCACTGGCAGAGCCTCTGGGAGGGCGCCCAGCGGGACATCCGCCGGGTGGAGATGCCGAACTGGGAGTTCCCGCGGAAGGCGGAGTGGGTGGAGGCCCTGGATGAGGCCATCGGGGCCTGCGGGGCGCCGCCCATCCTGGTGGGGCATTCCCTGGGCTGTCTGGCCATCGTCCACTGGGCCGCGGGGTATCAGCGGGAGGTGCGGGGAGCGCTTCTGGCGGCGCCGGCGGACGTGGAGCGGGCCGACACCCTGGAGATCCTCCGAGGTTTCGGCCCCATCCCCCGGGAGACGCTGCCCTTCCCGGCCCTCGTGGCGGCCTCGAGCGACGATCCCTTCCTGGCCCTGGACCGGGCCCGGGGCTTGGCCTCGGACTGGGGGGCCCGGTTTGTGGACCTGGGCCCCTGCGGCCACCTGAACACGGCCTCCGGCCATGGGGAGTGGCCCCTGGGCGAGGCCCTCCTGCAGGAGCTGATGTAACCGGGGCGGTTGCGGAACCGGTCCAGGGCATGGGAAGGTGGAGGTTCCGATGGAGGAGCGGTCCCCATCAGTAGCGGCGGCGAGGGCGATGAACCCGGCGACCCGGCGTGAACGGGGAGGATCGCCGAAGGGTTCGCGAATCATCGGCGCGGACCCTGGACGTCGAGGCGAAAGCCCGGCGGCTGTCGCGCAGGGCACCCTGCGCGGAGGGCCTGGAGAGCGGCGGCGGGGCCAAGCCCCACCGCGTTCTGGAGGGCACCGTCGGCACGACGAGGGTTCCATGGACGCACGCACTGCCGATCTCCGAAGCTGGCTCACGGGCCGGCTGATGGACCTCTGTGCCCGCGAGAGCACCTCCGGGGACGAGGATGAGATGCTCCCGGTCCTGCTGCCCCTGCTGGCGGAGCTGGGCGCGGAGGTGGTGGAACAGCCCGTGGCGCCGGGACGCACGAACATCCTGGCCACCTGGGGCCGCCCGCGGGTCCTGTTCTCCACCCACCTGGACACGGTGCCGCCCTTCCTGCCGCCCCGCCTGGACGGAGAGACCCTGCACGGCCGGGGCGCCTGTGATGCCAAGGGGCAGATCGTGGCCCAGTTGGCGGCGGTGAAGGCGCTGCTCGCCGGGGGCACCGAGGGGTTGGCCTGGCTGGGGGTGGTGGGCGAGGAGACCGACAGCGCCGGGGCCAAGGCGGCCCTGGGCCTTGCAGACCTGCTGCAGGATCTGCGCGTGCTCGTGAACGGCGAGCCCACGGATCTTAAACTGGCCACGGGGCAGCGGGGCGTGCAGCGCCTCTGCCTCCACTGCACGGGGCGTGCGGCCCACAGCGGCAGCCCGCACCTGGGGCACAGTGCCGCTTGGCCCCTGCTGGACTGGCTCCAGCGGCTTCGGGAGCTGCCCCCGGCGGAGGACCCAAGCCTCGGTCCGGAGGTCTGGAACCTGGGCCTTCTCCGCGCGGGCGAGGCCATCAATTCCGTGCCCGCCTCCGCGGAGGCCGAGCTGCTGGCCCGGGTCCTGCCCGGTTCCCGGTTCCAGGCGGAGGTCCGGCGCCTGGCACCGCCGGAGGGCTCGGTGGAGTTGCGCCTGGACGAGCCGTCGGACCGCTATCCGGCCATTCCCGGGTTCGAACAGGCGGCCATGCCCTTCGGTTCGGATGCCCCGGCCCTCCGGACCCTGGTGCCCGACAGGATGGTGGTTCTGGCCGGGCCCGGCAGCATCACCCTGGCACACACCCTGGAGGAGCGCATCACCCTGCCCGAACTGGAGGCCGGGGTGGCGCTCAACGTCCGCCTGGCCCGCCACTTCCTTGACGCCTGATTTCCTGGAGACGCCCCATGAGCCACCGCATTCCCGTCACCGTCCTTGGCGCCGAGGCTCCGCCTCCGCAAGCGCGGCCGCGGAGCGGCAAGCGCGCGGGAGCGTGGCGCAGTGCGCCGCGCGATAGGCGGAGGGCGCAGCCGGCGGCGACCCCGGAGTGATCGCGATAGACCGATAGAGGAGCTTCCCATGAGCCACCGCATTCCCGTCACCGTCCTTGGCGCCACCGGCGTCGTCGGCCAGCGCTTCGTGCGCCGGCTGGCAGACCACCCCCTCTTCCAGATCGAACACCTCGCCGCCAGCGAACGCAGCGCCGGCAAGCGCTACCGCGAGGCCTGCGCCTGGCGGCTGGATGGCGAACCCTACGGCGGCTTCGGCGACCAGGTGATGGGCGAGGGGGCGCCCGAGCACACCCTGTCGCGAGTGGTGTTCAGCGCCCTGGACACGGGCCCGGCGGCGGAGCTGGAACCCGCCTTCGCCCGGGCCGGGGCCCTGGTCTTCTCCAACGCCTCCGCCTTCCGCATGGCGCCCGAGGTGCCCCTCCTGGTGCCCGAAGTGAATCCGGAGCACCTGGATCTCCTGAAGGTGCAGCGCACCCACCACGGCTGGTCCGGCGGCCTCGTCACCAACGCCAACTGCACGGCCACGGTGCTGGTGATGGCCCTGGCACCGCTCCATGCGGCCTTCGGCGTGGAGGCGGTGCTGATGACCTCCATGCAGGCTGTCAGCGGCGCGGGTTATCCGGGCGTGCCTAGCCTGGACATCCTCGGCAACGTGATTCCCTTCATCCGCAACGAGGAGCCCAAGGTGGAGGAGGAAATCCCCAAGATGCTGGGCCGTTTCACGGGCCGGGCGGTGGAGCCGGCGGACCTGGCCGTGAGCGCGCTCTGCCACCGGGTGCCGGTGCTGGAGGGCCACACGGAGGCGGTGAGCGTGCGGCTGCGGGGGAATCCCACCCTGGAGGATATTCGGGATGCCTGGGCGGACTGGCGGCCGGAGCCCCAACGCCTGGGCCTGCCCTCGGCCCCCGGGGTGCCCATCCACGTCCACGACGAGGAGGATCGTCCCCAGGTCCGCCGGGACGTGGAGGAGGATGGGGGCATGAGCATCCATGTGGGCCGCCTGCGGGTCTGCCCCGTCCTGGGGGTGAAGTTCTCGCTGCTGGGGCACAACACGGAAAGGGGTGCCGCCGGCGGGAGCATCCTCAACGCCGAGCTGGCCCATGCCATGGGGTACCTCCGATGATCGTCATGAAGTTCGGCGGCAGCAGCGTGGCCGATGCGGCCTGCATGCGGCAGGTGGAGGCCCTGGTCCGGGCGGCGCTGCCGGAGGCGCCCCTGGTGGTGCTCTCCGCCATGGGGAAGACCACGAATGCGCTCTTCGACGCGGCCCGGACTGCCGAGGCGGGGGACCTGCCGGCCGCCATGGACCGCCAGCGGGTCCTCATGGCCGCCCACCGCCGGGCGGCGGAGGAGCTCTTCGCGGGGGCCGTGCCCGAGTCCCTGGACCGGGCCCTCACCGAGCATTTCGGGGAGATGGAGCTGCTGCTGCGCGGGGTGGCCCTGCTGCGTGAGCTGAGCCCCCGCAGCATGGACGCCATCGCCTCCCTGGGCGAGCGGCTCTCCACCAGGATTTTCGCCGAGCGCCTCGGCGGCACCTGGGTGGATGCCCGCACCGCGCTGCGCACGGACGGGACCTTCGGTGAAGCCGTTCCGGATTCCGTGGCCATCCGGGGCCTCTCGGCGCGGCACCTCTCGCCCCTGCTGGGTCCGGGGCGGGCCGTGGTGACCCAGGGCTACATCGGCGCCACGGAGGATGGGCTCACCACCACGCTGGGGCGCGGGGGAAGCGACTATTCGGCCGCCCTCTTCGGCGCGGCGCTCGGCGCGAGAGAGGTGCAGATCTGGACGGATGTGGAGGGGGTGCTCACCTGCGATCCCCGGATCGTGCCGGAGGCCCTTCCCATCCCTGAGCTGAGCTTCGCGGAGGCAGCCGAGCTGGCGGCCTTCGGCGCCAAGGTGCTCCACCCCGCCACCATCCAGCCCGCGGTCGAGGCCCGCATCCCCGTCACTGTGCGCCATACCTGGAAGCCCGAGGGGCGCTTCACCACCATCTCCGCCGAGGTGCGTACCGGCCGGCCCATCACGGCCCTGGCCAGCCGGGGTCCGGTGACGGTGCTCACCGTCAGTTCGTCCCGGATGCTGGCCCAGAGTGGCTTCCTGGCCCGCCTCTTCGAGGTGTTCGGCCGGAGGGGCGTGAGCGTGGACCTGGTGGCCACGGCGGAGGTGAGCGTGTCCCTCACGGTGGAGGCGGACGTGCCCCTGAGGCCCCTTCTCCAGGACCTGTCTGCCTTCGCCACCGTGGAGGTGAACGAGGACCGCGCCATCATCGCGGCCGTGGGGGAGCGCCTGAAGTCCACGCCGGGCCTGGGCGGCCGCCTCTTCTCGGCTCTGGGCGAGATCAACGTGGAAATGATCAGCATGGGCGCCAACGAGATCAACCTCAGCCTGGTGGTGCGCCAGGACCAGGCCGATGAGGCCCTGCGGCGGCTTCACCGCGTCCTGACAGGGGAGGCAGCATGACCGGCGCCACGGCGTTTCGTCTGGGGCTTTTCGGTCGGGGGCGCCTGGGTGGCGCCATCGCCGAGACCGCACGGGCCTCGGGAATCCCCCTGATGTGGCAGGCTGGGCGGGAGGAGTCGCCGACCGGAGCCGTGGACGTGGCCATCGATGCCAGTGTGGCCGGGGCCGTGGAGGGGCACCTGGACTGGGCACTGGCCACAGGCACGGATCTGATCATTGGCACCACGGGCTGGTCCCTGCCGGACCTGGAGAACCGCATCCAGGGCAGCATCGGAGTGCTGGTGGCGCCGAATCTCTCGCTCTCGGTGGCCCTCCTGGCCCGGCTGGCCAGGGTGTTGGGACGGTTCGCGGCCCAGGATCCCGCGCGCGACCTCTACGTCTTAGAGCACCACCACCGCATGAAGGCCGACGCCCCCTCGGGCACGGCGAAGTCGCTGGCGTCCGCGCTCATGGCGGGCTGTCCCCGGAAGACCGAGTGGACCCTCGGTCCGGCTGCGCCCCACCAGCTCAGCGTGGGGGTGCTGCGGGCCGGGGTGGAGTTCGGCACCCATACCGTGGGCCTGGATTCGCCCGCGGAGGTGCTGGAGTTCACCCACCGGGCCCGCTCCCGGGCACCCTTCGCGGAGGGCGCCCTGGCCGCCGCCTTCTGGATCCGGGGCCGGAAGGGCCTCTTCACCCTGGACGATTTCGCCCGCGAGACGCTGGACCCGTTGTTCGATTTCGGAGGCAAGCCATGACGCTGGACCTGTCCGGACTCTCGGTCGCCCTGGCGACCCCCTTCACGCCCGCCGGCGAGGTGGACATCTCCGCATTCAGGCGGCTGGTGCGTCACGTGGTGGCCGGGGGCGTGGACGTGCTGGTACCTCTGGGTTCCACCGGCGAGGCCGCCACGATCCTGGATTCGGAGCGGGACGCCATCGTGGAGGCCTGCCTGGAGGAGTGCGGCGGTCGCCCCGTGGTGGTGGGCACGGGCCACAACGCCACTCGCCAGGCCGCGGTCTGGACGCGCCGTGCCCAGGGCCTCGGCGCGGCGGGCGCCCTGGTGGTGACGCCCTATTACAACAAGCCCACGCCCTCGGGCCTGGTGGCCCACTTCGCTGCCGTGGCCGAGGCGGCGCCCGGACTGCCCCTGGTGGTTTACAACGTGCCGGGGCGCACGGGCCTCAACCTCACGCCGGCGGCCCTGGCCCGGCTCTGGGAAAACCCCCAGGTGGTGGCCGTGAAGGAATCCAGCGGGAACCTGGCCCAGATCGGCGAGATCGCCCGCACCCTGCCGCCGGGCAAGCAGCTCCTCTCCGGGGACGACAACCTGGCCTTGGCTTCCATCGCCGTGGGGGCCGCGGGATTGGTATCCGTCCTGGCGAACCTGCTGCCAGGGGAGACGGCGGCCATGGTCGCGGCGGCGCGGGGCGGCGCTTTCGCGGAAGCCCTCCGCCTGCACCAGCAGCTGCTGCCCCTCATGGATGCCCTCTTCCTGGAGAGCAACCCCATCCCCCTGAAGGCCGGCCTGCAGCTGTTGGGTCTGGGGGCGGATCTCGTCCGACTGCCCCTGGTTCCGGCAGACGCGACCACACGGAAACGCCTCGCCGAGGCCCTGTGTCAGGGCGCGGAAGGCACCATGCCCGGAGTGATGTGACATGACCACCAATCCCGACGCCCTCCACGCATTCTTCGACCGCACTCCGGAGGTTCTCGCCGCTGATCCCGAGGCTCCGGGCATGCACCAGATCCTGCTGGCGGCCCTGGAGGCAGGTACGGTGCGTGCCGCCGAGCGCCAAGCTGACGGCGCCTGGAGCGCCAACGCCTGGGTCAAGCAGGCCATCCTCTGCGGCTTTCGCCGCACGGGCCTGGTGGAGATGGCGGGTCCCGGCTTCCCCATGTTCGACAAGACCGCCTATCCGCCCCGCCACTTCGTCCTGCACGAGGGCGTGCGGCTGGTGCCCGGGGGCTCCTCGGTGCGGCGCGGGGCCCACGTGGCCAGGGGCGTGGTGATCATGCCGCCGGCCTACGTGAACGTGGGGGCCTTCGTGGACGAGGGCACCATGGTGGACAGCCACGCCCTGGTGGGGAGCTGCGCGCAGATTGGCAAGCGGGTCCACCTCTCCGCCGCCGCGCAGATCGGCGGCGTGCTGGAGCCTGCTGGAGCCCGCCCCGTGGTGGTGGAGGACGACGCCTTCGTGGGGGGGCTGGTGGGCCTTTTCGAGGGCATCGTCGTGCGCCGCCGGGCCGTCCTGGCCTCCGGTGTTGTCATCACGGGCAGCACCGTGATCTACGACCTGGTTAACGGCCGTGAGCTGCGCCAGGAGGTGCCCGAGGGCGCCGTGGTGGTGCCGGGATCGCGCCCGGCCTCGGGCGACTATGCCAAGGCTCACGGACTGCAGGTGTCGGCCCCTTGTATCGTGAAGTACCGGGACGAGCGCACCGACGCCGCCACCGCCTTGGAGCAAGCCCTTCGATGAAGCAGGCAAGTCGTCTTTCGCAACTCAAGCCCTCCCCCATCCGGGCCATCACCGACGGCACCCCGCCTGGGGCCATCCCGCTGGGCCTCGGCGAGCCGACCTGGGACCTGCCGGAGGTGGCCCGCAAGGCCCTGCTGCGCGATCCCGGGCCCTGCCCCTACGTGCCCCACGCGGGGCTGCCGGAATTGCGGAAGGCCGTGGCCGCCTTCCACGGCGCCCACATGGACGAGGTGCTCATCACCACTGGCTCCCAGGGAGCGCTCTTCGCTCTCTTCCAGGCCTGGGTGCGGCCCGGCTCGAAGGTGCTGGTCCCCGACCCCGGCTTCGTGGCCTACCCAGCCCTGGCCCGCATGGCCGAGGCCGAGGTCGTGCCCTACCCGTTGTCTGCCGATCGCTTCCGACTCGATGCCACGGCCTTGCTGCAGGTGCTGGCGGCCACGCCGGACGTCTCCGCCGTGGTGCTGAACCTGCCCTCCAACCCCACCGGCGGCGGCGGGGACCTGGCCTCGCTGAAGGCCGTGGCCGACGCCTGCATCGCCCGGGACGTGCTGCTCATCTCCGACGAGGTGTACCGCGACCTGCATTTTGGCGCCCGCTGCCCGAGCCTGCGGGACGTCACGGACCGCGGCGTGGTCACCAGTTCCGTGAGCAAGGGCTGGGGCGCCCCGGGCCTGCGCGTGGGCTGGGCCGTGGGCGATCCCGCCTGGCTGATCCCCGCTCGCACGGTGCACGGCTACGCCGTCACTGGCACGGCGACCCCCGCCCAGTGGGCCGCCCTGGCGCTGATTGAGCATTCGGATGCCGTGCTAGCCGACGCCCGCGCCGCCGTGGGCGAACGCTGGCAGGCCCTGGCCGCGGCCCTCAAGACCCACCTGGGTCAGGCGGCCCTCCCACCCGACGGTACCTTCTACCACTTCATGGCCCTGCCGCCTTCTGCCGTGGCTGACCCCGTGGCCTTCGCCCTCAAGCTGCGCGACGAGGCCAAGGTCGTCCTCATCCCCGGCCTCGCCTTCGGCGAAGGCGGCCGCGCCCACGCCCGCCTCAGCTTCGCGGCCACCCTCGAGCAGCTCGAGGAAGGTGTTCGACGCATGGCGCCGTATTGGAAGAACTGATCGGGACCCTATGAGTTCGCTCTTTGCGTTCAACGAGGATGAGTGCCGGGCCCTGGCGGAGGCCCACGGCACGCCTTGCTTCGCCTATTCGGCGGCGGTGGCGGCGGCGGGGTTCCAGGCCCTCCGGACGGTGCTGCCACCTCGGGTTCGTCTTGCCTATGCGGTGAAGGCCAACCCCCATTCATCGCTGCTGCGCTGCTTCGCGGGGCTGGGCGCCAGCTTCGACTGCGCGTCCATCGGCGAGCTGGAGCGGGTGGAGGCCCTGGGGCTGCCGACGGGGCGGACCTTCTTCGCGGGGCCGGGCAAGCGGGAGGCGGAGCTGGCCAAGGCCCTGGCACTGGGCGTTCGGATTCAGGCGGAGGGCTGGGAGGACCTGGCCCGGCTCGATGCCCTGGCCACCGGCGAAGTGGTCGTGAACCTGCGGGTGCATCCGGCTTTCGACATCGACGAGGGGAACCGGATCATCGGGGGCAGCGGCCCATCGGCCTTCGGCGTGGACGAGGAGGACGTGCCGGCCCTGCTGGCCCGGGCGGGCGGGCTGCGCCACGTCCGCATCCGCGGCCTCCATGTCTTCGCCGCCAGCAACCAGCGGGACGCGGCCAAGCTGCTGGCCATCCACGGGGCCGTGCTGGACCTGGCGAAGCGCCTGCACGGGGCCCACGGTTTGCCGCTGGAACAGATCGACCTGGGCGGCGGCCTGGGCCTTCCCTACGCGCCGGACGAGGCACCACTGGATCTGGTCCACCTCGGACAGGGGTTGTCGCATCTGTTGGCGGCGCACCCCTGGTTCAGGGGCGAGCTCATCCTGGAACCGGGGCGCTTCCTGGCCGGCCCCTGCGGGGTCTACCTGGCGCGGGTGGTGCGGATCAAGGAAAGCCGTGGCGTGCGCTTCGCCATCCTGGAGGGCGGCATCAACCACCTGATCCGGCCCCTCCTCACAGACCAGGCCTTCCCCGTGAAAGCCGTGGGCAGGAGCAAAGGTGATGTGCCCTACACCCTGGCCGGACCGCTCTGCACCAGCCTGGATCGCCTGGGCGACGTCGCCCTGCCGGAGCTGGCGCCTGGGGACCTCCTGGCCCTGGGCCAGACCGGCGCCTACGGACTCAACGAGGGCATGACCCACTTCCTGAGCCACCCCGTGCCGCCCGAGGTCTGGGTGGCGGGCTGATCGCCGCAAGATCCGGGTGGGGCCGCGGAGGATCCGGGTCCACGCTGGTGGGGGAGTCCGACATGTCCACGAGCGACTACAGCCGGGTGGAACACGCCATCCGCTTCCTCACCGAGCACGTCACGGAGCAGCCCAGCCTGGAGCGGGTGGCCGCGGAGGTGGGCCTCAGCCCCTTCCACTTCCAGCGACTCTTCCAGCGGTGGGCGGGGGTGAGCCCCAAGCGCCTCCTCCAGGTCCTGACCCTGGAGGAGGCCAAGCGGATGCTCGCCGAGTCTCGCAGCCTCCTGGAGGTCAGCCACGAGGTGGGCCTCTCGGGGTCGAGCCGCCTGCACGATCTCTTCCTCAATCTGGAGCGCATGACCCCCGGCGAGTACAAGGCGCAGGCCGCAGGACTCACGGTCTACTGGGGCGTGGAGGACACGCCCTTCGGTCCGGCTCTGTTCGCGGCACTGGACCGGGGCCTCTGTGGCCTCAGCTTCCTGCACGACGGTGACCAGGACGGGGCCCTGGCCGAGCTTCGGGCCCGCTGGCCGGGAGCTGAACTGGAACAGGAGGGGGCCCGCATCCAGGGCTATGCCGAAAGCCTCAATGCCAGGATGCGGGGCGGGCCCGGTCAACCCCTCGGTCTCGTGCTGAAGGGCACCCCCTTCCAGCTCCGCACCTGGGAGGCCCTCCTGCGGATCCCCGCGGGGAAGGCCGTCTCCTATCGGGATCTGGCGGCCCTCTCCGGATCCCCGCAGGCCATTCGTGCCGTGGGCACGGTCGTGGGGCAGAACCCCATCGCCTGGCTCATCCCCTGCCATCGGGTCATCCAGGCCACCGGGGCCCTGGGCCAGTACCACTGGGGCACCCCGAGGAAGCAGGCCATCCTGGCCTTCGAGCGGGCCCGGACGGCCTGAGACCTCTCCTCAGGAGGCGACCTCGGGCGGCCGCCAGGCCCGAGCCAGCCGGGAGGGCAGGAGCGGCCCCCCGGCCAGGCCGAAAAAGTCGCAGAAATTCATGATCAGGGGCCTCCAGAGCTCGGGATCGACGTAGTCGCCCTCCCGCGGCAACAGCAGGGACTCGTCGATGTGGACGCGGACCACCTGGGTCTCGATGGCGACCAGGTGGCTGTCCTCGCCGCCGACGCGGCGGATGTCCCGCACCCGGGCCTCCAGGTGGACGGGGCACTCCAGGGCGCGGGGCGGCTTCACCAGGTCGGCGGGAAGGGGCGTCAGCCCGGCGGCCTCGAACTTCCGGGCCTCGTGCCGGTAGCCCATGGCGGCCTTGTAGGGCGGCACTGGATCGCTCCCGGTGAGGAGGGCCAGGCGGTCCACGGCGCCCGCCAGATCCTGGGAGGGCAGGTTGAGGACGCATTCCCGCTCCCGCGTGAGGTTCTCCACGGTCCGGGACCGGGCGCTCATGCCCAAGACGCAGGTATCTCCCAGCCACCACGCGGATGACATGGGGGCGAGGTTGGGGGAGCCGTCAGGATTCAGGGTGCCGATCAGGACCACTGGGGTGCCGAAGTAGAGCATCTTCGGACGGACGACCTTGTGCATGGAGCACCTCCTCGCCGGCGGAGGCTGGGGCCTCGCCTCACCCAGGATCCGGGCCCCAGGGCGGAGGAGCGACCCGGTTCTTGCGGCGAGACGCCAGCGGCCGGGGGGCCTCGCCTATCCCAGCAGCGAGATCCAGTCTTCCCGCTGGTCCTTGGGCATGGCGCGGACCCGGTCGAGCAGCCTGAGGCGGGCCTGCCAGCCCTTGTCGGAGGGGAAGAGGGCGCGGCCCCGCTGGAGATCCAGGGTGGCCTCGTCCCACTTGGCCTGGGCCGCGTGGGCGCTGCAGAGGGCGAGCTGGAGGCGCCCCGCCCGGGCGCGCAGGTCCGCATCGTCGGGGGTGGCGCGCAGGAGGGCATCCATGACCCGCGCGGCGGCTTCGAGGTCGCCGTCCTGGAGATGGCGCTGGTACTCCGCGAGGGTGGCACCCACCGCGCCCCCGGGCAGGGCGGCCCGGGCTCGCTCCAGCAGCTGGGCCCCGGCGGCATCGGCGGGGTCGCGGCGGACGAGGGTGGAGGCGCGGAGGTAGGCGCGCAGGGGGTCCGCATCCAGGGCGGACTCGGCCTCCTGGCGGATATCGGCGGGGGATTCGGTCAGGTTCTGGGCCTGGGCCTGCTGGGACAGGGGAGCCAGGGCGGCGGCCCGAGCGGCCTGGACCGCGTTCTTCAGATCCTGGTCCTGGCGGTAGCGATGCAGGACGCCCAGGCCCAGGGCCAGCACGAGGATCCCGCCGCCGAGAGCGGCCAGGACTTTGGGCTCGCGGATCCAGGGGATCTGCCGGGTCAGTTCCTGGAACCGGTCCGGAAGGGAGAGCCCCTGGCGGGGGGCGGGGGCGGCCTTCACCAGGGCGGCCGGCGGGGCCACGGGCCGGGGCTCGACGATCAGGGTGCGGTCATCGGGCTCCGCCATGGCGATCCGGCCCTGGGCATCGAGGAGGGGGCCGGTGGGGACGGGCGGGGCCGGGGGCGGCGCGGGGACCGGACGGTCGGGGCGGCAGCGCTCCAGCCCCTGGAGGGCCTGGGCGTTCCCGGGATCGAGGGCCAGGGCCTGCTGATAGGTGAAGGCGGCCTCCTCGTGGCGCTGGAGGCTGAGCAGGTGGGCGGCCTGGCGGAGCCGGAGGTCCAGCAGGCCCGGATCGGGTCCGCCAGGGCGGGGCACGGGAGCGGACGAGGGGGGAGGCGCGGCGGGCCGGTGGCCCAGCTCTGCCTGGGCCTGATGCAGGTAGGCCCGCACATCCTTGCGGTCGGGTTCCGCGGCGAGCACCCGCTCCCACTTGGAGACGGCCTCCTCGACCAGGCCGATGTCGTAGAGCTGCACGGCCTCGCGGAGCAGCTTGTCGATGTCCTCCTCGTCCACGGAGGGGCCGGGGCCGGCCGGGCCCTCCGCGGACGAGGCCTCGAGAGGCGGCAGGCCGAGGTCCCGCCGGGCGCCGTTCGCGTAGTCGCGGGCGAGGTGGTGATCCGGCTCCAGGGCGAGCACCTGCTCCCACTTGCGGAGGGCATCCTCCACCTGCCCCATGTCGTAGAGGGTGCAGCCCTCGATGACGAGCCGGTCGGGCTCCACGCCCGCGGGTAAGGCGGGGGCTGCCGCCGGGGGCACGGAAGGGGGCGGCGCGGGGATCGGCTCCGGGACGGGTTCGGGAGGGGATGGCGGGATCGCGGGGATCCCGGCTGCGGATGGAGCCATCGGGTCGGGTGTGGGTGGCTCGACCATGGTTGCGAATGCGACAGGGGGCTCGGGCGCCGCCACCAGGGGAGAGGGCGTCGGAGCGGCCGGCTGGACGACGGGGGGCTGGGGGGCCGGTTCCTGCTCCCGCTGGGCCAGGAGGCGCTGCTTGACCTGCAGGAGCCGGCCCCGGGCCTCCGCGTGCTGGGGGGCCTGCTTGAGGATGGCCTGCCAGATCTGCCCGGCCCTGACGAGTTCCCCCTTCGAGAAGAGGTCGTCCGCCTGGCGGAGGTAAGGCGCGTAGGGATCCTGGCTCATGGGGGCTCGTTCAGTTCAGCGGGAACTCATCGGTATCGCGGATCAGCAGCATGAACGTGCTGTTCCCGCAGGTGAACTCCTGGTGGCTGTGAAGTTCCGTGGGTCCGCCGATCCGCAGCCCGTCCACAAGGGTTCCGTTGGTGGAATTCAGATCCGACAGCCAGACACTTCCGTCGCCATGGATCTCCACCTGGGCGTGACGCCGAGAGGTCTCGGGGTCCCGGGTGACCACATCTCCATCCTCCCGCCCGATGATGATGAGGGGACGGTCGAGGACCTGCACGGTGGAGGCCTGGGGTCCGCTGAGGAACGCGAGGCTGAACCGGAAGCCCGGGGGCATCCCGGGTTCCTGCAGGCCGGCGGCCACCAGCATGGATTCGCGGTCGCGGCGGGCGGTGGTGAGGGCCGGCGAAGGCGGTGCGGGGGGCGTGGGCGCGTCAGGACCGGGTTCGGGGGGGAGCGGCCGGGAGAGGGTTTCCAGGGGGCTCAGGGCCGCCAGGGCCGGATTGAAGACCTCGAAGACGTGGGCGCACTTGGGGCACTTGAAACGCTTCATCCGCGCGTCGCCGAAGCGGCTGTCGTCGTACTGGAAGCGGGCCTGGCAGGCCGGGCAAACCACGATCATCGGGCCCTCGAGAAAGCCACTGAAGTGTACTGCTACTTCTTCCGCGTGGCGAAGAAGCTGAATTCCTTCCGAACAGGAATGCCCTCGGGCAGCTTGAAGCCGGTCACGGTGGCGGGGAGGGGCTGGTTGAGCTTGAGGGGCCCCAGTTCCAGCAGCCAGGAGTCGCCGCTCCGCTCGATCCACTGCACCTGGCGGGGCAGGAAGGTCTCCCGGTCCACCCACAGGTTCAGGGCCTGCATCCGCTTGCGGGTGGCAAGGGTCCGTGGAATGAGGGCGAGGAAGTAGGTCCCCGGGACATCCTTTGATTCGCCCAGGCCGATCTGGAAGTACTCGGAGAGAAAGCTCAGCTTCTGGCCCAGGCCGAGGAACTTCCGGTCGGCGTTGCGGATGATGCCGATCTTGAGGAACTCGCCTTCCTTGGCTCCGGGGCTGTACGAGACGAGGGCCTTGGGGGTCAGGTGGAGGATCAGGTCCTCCGGGGGCTGGAAGGCGAAGTGGACGAAGTCCGAGCCCTGGAGGTACAGGGTCCCCTTGGTGACGGTCGGGGTCGTGAGCAGGGCCCGCCGCAGGGTGAGGGTGAACGGACACTGGAGGGTCTGCACCTGGGCCTGGGCCGCATCGAAGCGTTCGACCACCTCCTTGAGGGGTGGCGGGGGCGCCTGGGCCCGGAGGACAGGGAAGGCGAGGAGGCTGGCGAGGAGCAGTGCAGGGAAGCGCATGTCAGCCCCCGATCCGGGCGGAGAGGGCCCGTTGGGGCCGATCGTCCCCGAACTGGAAGCCCAGGCCCAGGACCAGGGGTGCGGTGGCGATCCGCACGGAGACGCCGGCCAGGGTGCTGGAGGTGCCTTCCACCGTGCGGCGCTCGGCGCCCACCAGCAGGGTCACCGTGGGACTGGCCTGGAGGCGCAGCGAGGAGGAGAGGGTCTTCTGCTTCTGGGGCAGGGGCAGGCGGGCGGCCTCGTTCAAGTCTCCCTCCACGCTCAGCCGGGCCGCGCTCCCCAGGTCCAGCTCGAAGCCCGCGCGGGCCTGGGGCCGCTCGTAGACGTCCCAGAAGTGGCGGGGGATGAGACGGCTGGCGGTGAATCCGAAGCGGAGCCCCTGCGTCAGCTCGGTGGTGAAGCCGGCGTCCGACGTGAGGCTCCAGGTGGCGCGGTCGGTGCCGTTGAAGCCGAGAGCCCCGTCTGGCGCCGGACCCGCGAGGGCCTGGGACCCGAGGCGCACCCGCTCCATCCGGAGGGTGAAGCCGTAGGCCGAGCCTCCGTCCCCGCTGCCAGCGCCGACCACGATGCGGTCGATCTCCGCCCGGCGCGCCTCCGTCGCCAGGGCCGAGCTGGCCTGGGCGCTGGTGAGGGTCTCGCGGCCGAAGGCGACGCGAAGCCCGCCAGTGGCGGCGTATTCCAGGCCGAAGGCCTCGCGCCGAAGCGGGAAGGGCGTCTCCTGAAGGTTCTGCAGGGCCTGGGCGGTGGCCGCGGCGTCCCCGGCCTGGAGGGCCGCGGCCAGGGCGTCGGAATCGGTCCGGAAGCCCCGTGGCTTCGCGTCGCCGCCCTCCCAGGCCGCGTACCAGCCGATGGGCACCCGGTCGAAGCGGGCGCTGTTCCCCAGGGGATCGAAGCCCTCCGAGAAGACCCGCGAACCGCCGAAGGCGGGGCCGTCTCCGAAGGATTGGGCCACCAGCGGCAGGGGGAGCAGCAGGGCGGTGAGGAGCGCGGTCGGGAGGCGGCGGGTCATGGACATCCTTCAGGCACTTGCGTCGGCGACGGGGAAGGTTTCCCGGGCGGGAGGATCCATCCGGACTTGGCGGGGCTCGCGCTGGTGGGCCAGATGGAGGGCCGCGCCCGAGCCCCGCAGCACCTCCTCGGCGGCGAAGCTGGCCAATTCGGGGAGGTTGTTGGATTCGCTCAGGTGGGACAGGATGACTGCCCCCAGGCGGGGCGACAGCACCCGATCCAGGAGCTCGGCCATGGCGGCGTTGCTGAGGTGCCCCACCCGGCTGAGGATGCGGGCCTTGAGCTGGGGCGGATAGGCCCCCTCGCGCAGCATGTCCACGTCGTGATTGGCCTCCAGGGCCAGGAGGTCCAGGTCACGGCAGTGGTCCGCCACCAGGGCCGTGGGATGGCCGAGATCCGTCACCACGGCGGCGTTGAACCCGCCGGCCTCCACGCGGTAGGCCACGGGATCGGCCGCGTCGTGGGGCAGGGCGAAGGGGAGGATCCGCCATCCATCCCAGTCCACGGCTCGGCCGGGGCGCACCTCGATCCAGCGGTCCTGGGGGATCTCCACCCGCTGGGCGGCCCACAAGGCGGCCCGGGTGTCGGCGGTGGCGAGGACTCGCCAGTCGGTGCGCCGCAGCATCACAGCCAGGGCGCCGATGTGGTCGGAGTGCTCATGGGTGATGGCGACGGCCCCCACCCGCTCTGGGTCCCAGCCGAGGGCCTCGAGGCGCTGGCGAACCTGCCGGAGGGAGAGCCCCGCGTCCACCAGGAGGGTGCGGGCGCCGTCCGACAGGGCATGGCAGTTCCCCTTGGACCCCGAGGCGAGGGCGGCATAGTGCATGAAGCAGTCTATCCCAGGAGGATCCAGGGGGTCCGGGCCGTGACGGGGGCTCGTCAGGAGAAAATCCACTGACTTCCCGGGGTTTCACATCCGCGCGGGGCTGCCGATGAGGGGATATCCATCCCCGGAACCGGAGTCGCCATGCCAGGGTTTTCCCCCGTCGAGATGTGGATCCCGCCCCGCCTGCTCGCCGACCGGGAGCAGGCCACCCGGGCGCGGAGCATCGTGGGCACGGCGCTGGTGGCGGTGGTGGCCTGCCTCTATTTCATGGCCAAGTACCACCATCTCGGCGCCCCCGCGGCGGTGGCGGGCGTGGGGGCGGCCGGGGCCGCGGCCCTGCTCGCCCTGCCGGTGCTGCGCCTCACCGGGCGGCTGTCGCCCGCCCGGGAGCTGGTGCTGGTCATGATCTGGGGGCTCATGTTCTGGCTCTGCCACGTGAACCGCGGGGTGCTCTCCTCGAACGTCTTCTGGTTCGCCCTCGTGCCGTGCGGGGCGCTCCTCCTGGGGGACCTCCGACAGGGCCTCGTCTGGCTGGGGCTGGCCCTGGTGGGCATCGTGCTGGTGAACCTCGAGCTCGTCCCGCCCCTCCGCCAGGTGCCCGAGCACGCGCTGCGGGAGCTGCAGTTCTCCTCGGCCCTGGGTCTCTGCGTGGCGCTCTTCGCGGTGATCGGACTCTCCGAACGCCAGAAGGCGAAGAACGCCGCCCAGCTGGAGGCGGCCCACGCGGAGGCCGAGCGGCAGGGCGCCCGGCAGCGGGAGATGCTCCAGCGCGTCACGACCCTCATTCACGAAGACCACCAAGCCATCCATCGCATCACGGAAAACATGAGGGACATGACCCGGGCGGTGGCGGACCAGCAGCAGGCCTTCCGGGACATCGAGGCGGCCCTCGCCGAGCTGGGCCGGCTGGTGGCCCACAACACGGAAGGCGCCGTGCAGTCCGCGGAGCATGCCCAGTCCGCCGAGCGCCAGGCCCTGGAGGGAGGGCAGCGGATGCGGGTCACCCTCCAGGCCATCGATGAACTGGTCGAGGCCGGAGACCGCACCAGCCGCACCATCTCCGACCTGGGCGCCAAGGGGGACCAGATCGGCTCCATCGTCCACGTGATCCAGGAGATCGCCCAGCAGACCAACCTCCTGGCCCTGAACGCCGCCATCGAGGCCGCCCACGCGGGGGCCCTCGGGAAGGGCTTCGCCGTCGTGGCCGAGGAGGTCCGGAAGCTGGCCGAGCGTACTCAGCAGGCCACCCAGGAGATCGGTGCCCAGATCGGCGAGGTGCTGGGCGGCACCCAGGAGGCCATGGCCACCCTGGCGGCCAGCGGGAGCCGGCTGGACTCGAGCCAGCGGGATTCCCGGGCCCTGTCCGAGGCGCTCGCCGGCATCATCGCCTCCTCCCAGGAAGCCGCCCGGCGGATCGGTGACATGGCCGAGACCAGCCAGCAGCAGCGGCACTCGGCGGGGCAGGTGGAATCGGCTTTCCGGGGCATGCGGGGAGCCTCGGACACCGTGGCCCAGGCCACGGAGGGTGTGGGTCGGGCCCTGGAGGCCCTGGAGCATCAGCTCGACGAGCTGGAGGGCTTCCTGGCGGGGATGGGGACCCGGGAAAACGCCTGATCAGGCCGCGAGCGGGGACGCCTCCCCGTCGGGGGCCGTCCCCTTCCAGCGTGCCAGGACCAGGATGGCGGCCCCGCAGACCAGGACGCAGGGCAGGCTGGCCTCCAGGCCGAAGGCGCCACCCGTGAGCCACGCGGGGCGGCCGTGGAAGACCGGCGTCCACCAGCCGGCCTCCGTCGTCCCGCTGACGCCGAAACCGAAGAGGGTGCCCTGGGTCCAGTTCCAGCCCAGGTGGATCCCGATGGGCAGGGCCAGGCTCCCCGTGCGGAGGTAGGCGAGGCCCAGCAGGATGGCCGCCAGCCCGATGTTCACCGTGGCCCAGATCCGCGTGGCCCCGGACATGCCCGGGTTGCCCCAGTGGGCCAGGGCGAAGAAGAGGGCGAAGACCACCTGGGCGCCCGGGACGCCGATCCCGCGGACGAGCCGCTGGAAGGCGTAGCCCCGGAATCCCGTTTCCTCGGCGAAGCCCACGGCTAGGTAGAGCCATGCCCCCTTGAGCAGGGCCGCCAGGCCCACGCCCGGGGTGCGGGTCCAGTGGAAGCCGCCCGCGGCGAAGACCACGGCGGCCGTCGCGGCCATGAGTCCGAAGCCACCCAGGGTGCCCAGGGCGAGTTCCCGCCCCCAGCGGCCATCAAGGCGGAAGCCGATGGAGGCGAGGGGATTCCGCTCGAACCCCAGGCAGATCCAGGCCGCGGCCAGGAAGATGACGAACTCGGTCCACGGCGTGCGCAGGGCCTGCCGGGCGGCAGGGACGAAGTGGGCGAGGAGGCCGACGAGGGAGCCGACGGCGAAGGTGAGGGCGAAGTAGGCAAAGACCTTCCAGCCGTTGCGGACGCGGCCCTGGCCATCGAGGAAGACGGTGCGCATGATAGCTCCGAAGGAAAGCTGGGCTACGGCGTCGCGGTGTTCCGGTTGAGGCCTGCCCCAGGTTCCGGTTTCAGCGGAGGCGGCCCGTGGAACGGCTACAGCGGGATGTTCCCGTGCTTCTTGGGCGGCATGGTGTCCCGCTTGGTGTCGAGGAAGGCCAGGGCCTTGATGAGCTTCTGGCGCGTCTCGCGGGGCAGGATCACCTCATCCACGAAGCCGAACTGGGCGGCGATATAGGGGTTGGCGAACTTCTCGTTGTACTCGGCCACCAGCTCGGCCCGCTTGGCGGCGGGATCCGGGGCACCGGCGATGGCCTTGCCGTGGAGGACGTTCATGGCCCCCTCGGCGCCCATGACGGCGATCTCGGCCGTGGGGTAGGCGAAGTTGAAGTCCGTGCGGATGTGCTTGCTGGCCATCACGCAGTAGGCGCCGCCGTAGGCCTTGCGGGTGATGATGGTGATCTTGGGCACCGTGGCCTCGCAGAAGGCGAAGAGCAGCTTGGCGCCGTGGCGGATGATGCCGCCGTGCTCCTGCGTGACGCCCGGCAGGAAGCCCGGCACGTCCTCGAAGGTGATGAGGGGGATGTTGAAGGCGTCGCAGAAGCGCACGAAGCGGGCCCCCTTCTCGGAGGAGGCGATGTCCAGCACGCCGGCGTAGAAGGCCGGCTGGTTGGCCACCACGCCCACGCTTCGGCCCTCGATGCGGGCGAAGCCCACCACGAGGTTCGGCGCGAAGGCCTCGTGAACTTCGAAGAAGTGGGCGTCGTCCACCACACCGCGGATGATGTCGCGGATGTCGTAGGGCTTGCCCGGGTCGTCCGGCACCACCCGGTCGAGATCCGGATTCTCCAGGGGCATCTGGGTTTTCGGGGCGCGGCGGGGGGCCTCGCCCAGGTTGTTGCTGGGCAGGAAGGAGAGCAGCTCCCGGGTGTGGGCCAGGGCCGCGAGGTCGCTGGCGCAGACGAAGTGGGCCACGCCGCTCTTGGCCGCGTGGGTATGGGCGCCGCCCAGCTCCTCCTTCGTCACTTCCTCGTGGGTGACCGTCCGGATGACGTCCGGTCCCGTCACGAACATGTAGCTCGTGCCCTTGACCATGGTGATGAAGTCCGTGATGGCCGGGCTGTAGACGGCGCCGCCGGCGCAGGGGCCCATGATGAGGCTGATCTGGGGGATGACGCCGCTGGCCAGGGTGTTGCGCAGGAAGATGTCCGCGTAGCCGCCGAGGGAGACCACACCCTCCTGGATGCGCGCGCCGCCGCTGTCGTTGAGGCCGATGACGGGGCAACCCACCTTCATGGCCAGGTCCATCACCTTGCAGATCTTCTTGGCGTAGGCCTCGCTGAGCGATCCACCGAAGACTGTGAAGTCCTGGGCGAAGAGGGCCACCGGGCGGCCGTCCACGCGGCCGAAGCCCGTCACCACGCCGTCCCCGGGGATCTTCTCCACGCCCTCGGTGCGGTGGACCATGAGGGCGTCCATCTCCTCGAAGGAGCCCTCGTCCAGAAAGGCCGCGACGCGTTCACGCGCCGTGAGCTTGCCGCCCTCGTGCTGCTTCTGGACGCGGGCCTCGCCGCCGCCGGCCAGCGCCTGGGCATGCTTGGCCTTCAGGGCCTCGATCTTCTGTTCAAGGGACATGGGGACTCCGGGACAGGGCGGACGGAGATCGGGAGATCTGCCGCCAGTCTATCCCGGCCGGCCCCCAGACCGGGATTCCAGGGGCCTGGAAGGCCGTTACCGGCCCGCGGCTTCCGCGGCCCGAAGCGTTCGCGCGATCTGGGCGAGGTGCACCTTCAGGTGGTTCTCGTAGCGGGCGAGCAGGGCCTCGAGCGTGAGGGGGACCTCCGCCTCGGGGTGGCGCACCGAGCGGGCCCACTGGGCCTTGGACAGGGACCGCAGCTGCCGTGCCAGGAGTTCGCGGAGCAACCGGAACAGATCGAGCAGCTCCGCGAGGGGCTGGTCGGCCCCGGCGAAGGTGGCCGTCCACGCCTCCTGGTCGTAGGGGAGGACCGTCACGCCCTCCTGGGCGATGGCGAAGCGCATCCGTTGGTAGCCGTGCAGCTCGGCCTCGGCGACATGTACCACCACCTCCCGCACGGTCCAGGCCTCGGGCGCGGGGCGGGCGTCCAGGAGGGCCGGCGCGAGACCTTCCACGGCCCGTCGGAGCTGCTCCGGGCCCTGGGCGTAGGAGAGGAGGAGGGCGGCGCGGTCGTCGGGACTCATGGGATCTCCGGGAGGTGGCCCCAGGCTAGACCGACTCCTGGCCGGAAGCTACCTCCGCTCCTTTTCTTCGTTTCCTTCGAGAGGCCCAGGAGGGCCCCGCCACCCGCTGTCTACCGACCACTCTTTTTCCAGTCGGCCAGGAAGCCCTCGACGCCCTTGTCGGTGAGGGGGTGCTTCAGCATCTGGTCGAAGACCTTGGTGGGGATGGTGGCCACGTGGGCGCCGGCGAGGGCGGCCTCGGTGACGTGGCGGGGCTGGCGGATGGAGGCGGCCAGGCATTGGGTGTCGAAGCCGTAGTTCTCGTAGATCGCGCAGATCTCGCGGATGAGCTCCATGCCGTCCAGGTTGATGTCGTCCAGGCGGCCCACGAAGGGGGAGACGTAGGTGGCGCCGGCCTTGGCGGCCATGAGGGCCTGGGTGGCGCTGAAGCAGAGAGTCACGTTCGTGTGGATGCCCTCGGCGCTGAGCGCCTTGCAGGCCTTCAGGCCCTCGGCGATGAGGGGCAGCTTCACCACGACGTTCCTGTGGATCTTCGAGAGCCGGCGACCCTCCTCGATCATGCCGGGGGCCTCCAGGGCGATGACCTCGGCACTGATGGGGCCGTCCACGATGCCGCAGATCTCCTCGATGATGGCCTCGAAGGGCTTGCCGCTCTCCTTGGCGATGAGGCTGGGGTTGGTGGTCACCCCATCCA
>Ga0208789_1000609_pt1 | contig 30308 bp, 28 predicted proteins | sample Methanotroph_Enr_FD_187368 | JGI IMG/M metagenome (GOLD analysis project Ga0208789, IMG submission 187368) | Enriched soil microbial communities from Old Woman Creek wetland in Ohio, USA - Methanotroph_Enrichment_5 (SPAdes) (version 2) | ecosystem: Environmental > Terrestrial > Soil > Wetlands...
GGGGGGGGGGGGGGGGGGGGGATCGTTTGATCCTGCTTGAAGGGCAGAGTCTTGACGGATGGCACAGGCGTGGAATCATATGATTCGTTGAGGAGGTGGTTTGAGCTCTTCTCTCCCTGGCTTTCTGTCCCACGTCTTCCCTGTATGATCTCAATGTGGCCGATCCAACTGAACAAGAACAGCGCCTCAGGACAGCGCGTGCGCAGCTCGCGCACCTCGCTTCCTCTAAGGGGACGAGAAGAAGTGGGTTCACCCCGGAGTTGCCTTGTGTATGGCGTCCCCATACTGTTCTTGACCCCCGATCCGGGGATCTGTTTACGGATGTCTCTGCTTGGGAGTTCATCGTGGAGCTGCTAAAGGGTGGCCATCCACTGGAAGAAATTGAATTAAAAATACCCCCAGGAAAATGGGGATATGTTATGAAAACAGAAGCTGTGAATGGATACCCTTCTATTTATATTAAATTGCAATTGGGCTCAGGAGTTGTCCACGCGCGTAGTTTCCATGTTAGTGAACCCGATCGTTAGGGGGTGATAGTTATGAACACTCGACTCTTGCGATTTCCATCTGCGGAAGCAGAAGTATGCCCAAATTGTGATGAGGCGACCGCAATTAAAGAAATATGTAAACAGGAATTTGAATATGGTGCTGGAGCTGATTCAGTTGTGCTCAGTGTTCAAGTTCCAGTTTGGATTTGTTCAAAATGTTCATATTCATTCACGGATGAAGATGCTGAAACTCTTCGCCATGAAGCCATATGTCGCCACCTGAATGTCATGGCTCCATCTGAAATTGTTGAAATTCGAGAAAAACTAAAGATGACTCAAAAGGATCTCGCTGAATTAACAAAATTAGGTGAAGCTTCTATTAAGCGATGGGAGTCAGGGGGGGTAATCCAAAACGCATCGGCAAACATGCTATTGAGATTGTGTGAAAATCCTATGAGTCGATCTGTAATGCGAGAAATTCTCGCTGAGAATGAACTAAATGCAGAGCCTCGATTCCGGACGCCGATTACTGACTATCAAAAGCAATGTGCATCTTTATTTAAATTGCGTCGGATGGGATGACCTATGTATGTAGTTACTTTCTACTCATTTAAAGGTGGGGTCGGACGATCTCAGGCACTCATGAATGTTGCTATTGAAATGGCATTGCGTGGTCGCCGTGTGTTGGTAGTAGACTTTGATCTTGAAGCTCCTGGGTTGCACTCTTATAGGCCATTTTCTAGAAAGAAGAAGCAAAATGGGATGGTAGAGTATGTTAATCAATATTTAGAAACAGCAGAAGCTCCAGATGTATCTGATTTTATCATTCAAAGTGAGAATTTTAGAGGCGATCATAAAATTTGGCTTATGCCGTCAGGACGATTGGATTCTTCCTATGCAACACGGCTTTCAAAAATTGACTGGAATAATCTCTATTCTCGCAATTATGGTTATTTGTTTTTCGAAGATTTAAAGCAGCAATGGCGTGACGTTATTGATCCCGATTATGTGCTGATTGATTCAAGAACAGGGCATACGGATGTCGGAGGAATTTGTACTCGACAGTTGCCAGATGCTGTGGTTGCAATGATGCTTCCTAATCACCAGAATATCACGGGAATGCAGCAAGTCATAAGTGATATTCGCGTAGAAAATGATATTCGCATAGAAAATGAATTAAATCATGATCGTCAAATTAAGCTTCACTTCGTGTTCTCCAATGTGCCAAATATTGATGATGAAGATGAAGTTCTTGTTAAATTGACAAATAAAGCCGAGAAACTTCTAGGGTGTAGTTCTGAAACAGTTAGAATTCATAATTATCCTAGCTTAAATTTGCTCGATCAAGCAATCTTTACTCTTGATCGTCCTAAAACGAGTCTTTCTCGAGAGTATCGAGATTTGGTCAGTGCTATCCAGCGTTTGAATCCTGAAGACCGAGATGGAGCCCTTAACTGGCTGACTGTGGTCGGAAGAGAAACTAGGTTGCAATGGGCTGACGAGGATGAAACCCGGTTTGAACGAGTTCTTGAGAGGCATGATAATGATGGGGCTATTTTAAGTGCAGCTGCTAATGTTCGGGCAAGGCTAGGAGATTTCAAAGCAGCTCGTTCTTTGTTTGCAGCCGCCCTGGAGCTAGGTAGTCGAGACCCAGAGGTATTGAATAGATATGCCCAAGTCCTCATTATTTTGAAGCAGCCTAGCGAGGCTGTAAATATATTTAAACAAATTCTTGACTCAGAACAGAGTAGTCCCCAGCAAGTAATGAGGGCTGTTAGAGGTATTTCTGAGTTGTTCACCCCAAAGGAACAACAACAAGCCTCTGTGATTAGCCGATTGACAGAATCTAAGGCCATATTGGCTCTTTCTCAGAGCTATAAGATTAAGGTTTCGAGCATCCTCCTTTCTAATGGTCACCCTAAAGTGGCCAAAGAATTAATAAATAATATACAAACCGATAAATCAATTGAAGAACTCGATTTTGACCCAACAGATGATTTGGTTCTGGCCATGATTGGATGTGGAGAATGGAAAAAGGCGATAGAAATATTAAATACATATGGCCACCCGGATATAAGTATACGAGACAGCTTTAACCTAGCCATGGCAATGTGGGGCCAAGATAAAACACCCAATTTGCAAAAATTTAAAGAAGTAATTCGGCTTCATGAAATGAGGGAAGAGGGTAAAGGGTCTCCAACAGCCAACTATTATCAGTGTATTGCAATTGCATACACAGTATTATCTGATAGGAATAATGCAATTGATAATTTGGAAGAGGCTTTGCGCCATGCCAAAAAAAGTAAAAATGAGATATTTAGTGCCTTAAGGTATAAATTTGTGACTCCGGCGAAATTTATCGAAGATGTTGATGTTATTCGGAGAATTGCGGAATCGGATGATAATCAGATACCCGTATTTGCTGATAGCAAATGACTTCCGAATTATATTTATCATGCATTATAATTATTTAATGATTGTTTTTGTGGTGTATTATCTTTTAAGTATTGAATTTATTGCTTTACCTGTTATCTCGCTATTTTCTCGGTGTTGGCGTGAATCTAGATGTGCATAACGCCTAGTCGTGCTTGTCTGATTGTGGCCCAGCAGGGCGCCTAGCATCTCCAAGTTCATTCCCCCCTGTATTGCGTAGCTGGCAAAGGTATGTCGGAGATCATGGATGTCGACGCCCTGGATCTTTGCCTTCTCTCTTATGGCATCCCAAGGCTTCTCTGGATTCACAAGGTTGGTGCCTTCTTTGTCGCCTGCGATGACATAAGGGTTATCGAGCATCCGGGGCAACGCTTCCAACACTTCGACGGCGGGCTTATTCAGGAAGATGACCTTGGCGCCGGTCATGGAGTCCTTGAGGCGCATGACCCCGCTCTCCGGATCCACCTCATCCCAGCGCATGCGCAGGATCTCGTCGAACCAGGCGCCGGTGATGATGAGGAGACGGCTGGCGGCCAACGCGACCTGCGATAGCGGTCGGCGCCACCGGTTCACCCCGGCCGCCTGAACGCCACGATCTTCCCAGGCCTCTCCTCCCCTTCCGCCTCCGGCTCCACCGAGTCCACCGGAACATCCCCCTCCAAATCCTCCACCCGGTAGCTGTTCTCCACGCCGTTGTCCCAGCGGACGTAGTAGGGGCGGGGGGCGGCGCCGGGCTTGTGGGGGCGGTCTTCGGCGGCCAGCACGGTGCCGGGGGTGCCTCCGCCCTGGCCCTGGGGGACGAAGTGCGGCCAGGCGCCCCCGTAGAAGGCCACGGCCACGCGGGTGAGGCGGACCCGGTCCCCTGGTTTGAATGCGTAGTCCACGATCGCTCCGGGATGGCGTGCGGGCGGCCTGCGCCCACCCTGCATTCTCCGCCATTCAGGCCCCGGATGCTGGACGTCGGTCCCGACAGGAAATGCCCCCCCGGGGCCGGATCTGGTAGCCTGATCGGCAAAATTCCGTTCGAGAGGACCCCGCCATGATCCGAAATCCCATGCTCGCCGCCGGGTTGGCGCTGGCGTCCCTCCTGTCGGCCCAGGGGGCGAAGGGCCCGTCGACCCGGCTCCCCTCGAAGCTGATCCAGACGAAGAGCGGGCTCAAGTACGCGGACCTGGTGGAGGGGACCGGGCCCTCGCCGAAGGTGGGGCAGGGCTGCGTGGTGGAGTACCAGGGCTGGGTGGCGCGCGGCAGCCGGAAGGGGAAACGGTTCGTGGACTCCCGGGAGCGCGGCTACCCGGCGGAGTTCCCCTTCGGGGTGGGGCGGGTGATCAAGGGGTGGGACGAGGGCCTGGCCACCATGAAGGTGGGCGGCAAGCGCCTGCTGGTGGTCCCGCCGGCCCTGGGCTACACCGCCCGGGAGGCCGGGAAGGACATCCCGCCGGGTTCGACGCTGATCTTCGAGCTGGAGCTGGTGGCGCTCCGCTAGCCGTTTCCCCTGATTCCCCGATGATCCGCCTCCGAGGTGCGTGGTGTCCGTTCCCGTGATCCAGGTCCAGCCAGCCCCCCCGGGGGAGACGGCGGCCGGCGGAGATCCGGGCCGGCGGTCGGCCGGGGGCGTCTCGCCGGCCCGGGCCTTCCTGGCCGTGACGCTGACGATCCTGGCCACGGAGATCCTGTCGACCCTGATGCTCGGGCCCGCCTTCTACCCCAGCGGGCCCATCGAGCTGCTGATCGATGCGGGGGCCCTCCTTACGGTGGTCATGCCGATCATGTACCTGGTCTTCGTCCGGCCCATGGCCCGGGCGATCCAGGAGAAGAGCCTGGCGGAGGACCAGCTCCGGGAGGTCTGCGAGGGGCTGGAACGGACCGTCCATGCACGCACCCAGGAGCTGGAGACGGTCAACCGGTCGCTCCGGGAGGAGGCGATGGAGCGGACCCGGGCCGATGCCCGGAGCCAGCTTCAGGGGCGGCTCCTGGATGTGGTGCAGCAGGCGGTGATCGCCACGGGGAAGGGCGGGGTGATCGTCTACTGGAACCGGTACGCGGAATGGATGTTCGGATGGACCGAGCAGGAGGTCCGCGGCGAGACGCTGTCGAAGGTGACCTCCTTCTCGGCCGAGGCGGCCCGGCACGGGCTCGCCGGCTTCGGGGCCGTGAAGGGCTGGACGGGGGAGGTCCGCGCCGTCCGCCGGGAGGGAGGAACCTTTCCCGCCTACCTGACCTGCTCGCCCATCTGGCGGCCCGACGGCTCCGTGGCCGGGTTCGTGTACACCTTCATGGACATCACGGAACGGAAGGCGGCCGAGGAGGCCATCCGGGACTCGGAGGAAAAGTACAGCACCGTGGTCGAAAGCTCCCCGACGGGGATCTTCATCTACAGCGAAGGGAAGATCCTGTTCGGCAACCAGCGGTTCTTCACGATGGTGGGGCGGTCTCCCGGGGAATTCAGGGGATTCGACGCGGCGGAGATCATCCATCCGGACGACTGGCCCATGGTGCTCGAAATCTGGCGGCGGCGATTCAACGGATCCGGGGGGATCGAGGACTACGATTGCCGCATCCTCACCAGCAAGGGGGACATCCGCTGGGTCAGCGGGCGGACCACGCTGATCCGCTACCGGGGCGGCTTGGCGCTGCTGGGGAACATCCAGGACATCACCGAGCGCCACAAGGCCGAGCAGGCGTTGAGGGACTCGCGGGAAGCCCTTCACCGGCTGTCGGCCCGCCTGCTGGCCGCGCAGGAGAACGAGCGCCAGCGGGTGGCCCGGGAACTGCACGACAGCATCGGCCAGTCGCTGAGCGCCATCAAGTTCATGGTGGAACGGGCCCTGGATGGCGACGGAACCGGGGACCATGGTCCGCGGCTGACGGCCCTGCGCTCTGCCGTGCCCGTGATCCAGGCTTCCGTCGAAGAGGTCCGCCGCATCTCCATGGCCCTCCGTCCCTCCACCCTGGACGATCTGGGCCTGATGGCCACCCTGGCCTGGTTCAGCCGGGAGTTCCAGGCGACCTACCCCCACATCCAGGTCGAGCGGGTCATGGAAGTGGAGGAGTCCGAGATCCCCGAGCCCCTCAAGACGACCATCTTCCGCATCGTCCAGGAGGCCATGAACAACGCGGCCAAGCACAGCCAGGCCAGCCGGATCACCGTGGCCCTGAGGATCCTCTTCGGGTCCCTGCAACTGGTGGTGGCGGACAACGGCGTGGGATTCAAGCCGGGCGCCCCGAGGCGGGAGGATGCGGCCGGCGGTTTCGGGCTGGCCTTCATGCGCGAACGTGCCGAGCTGTTCGGAGGCGCCCTCGTCCTGACCTCGGGCATCGGCCTGGGGACGGAAATCACCGCCCAGTGGGCCTTGCCGGAGATGCCTACCGCGTGATCAGGCCCTTCTCGATGGCGTAGGCCGTGAGGGCCGGTACGCTGTGCAGCTGCAGCTTGTCCATCAGGTTCGCCCGGTGCTTCTCGACGGTCTTGGGGCTGATGCACAGGTACTCGCCGATCTCCCGGTTCCGGTACCCCTCGGCGATGAGCTTCAGGACTTCCCGTTCCCGTGTGGATAGCTCCGTGAAGGAGGGACCGGGCGACGGTTCGTCGCGTGAGCCCAGGTACCCATTGATCACCCTGGAGGCGATGGCCGGGGCGAGGTAGCGCTCCCCGTCCAGGACGCTCCTCACCGCGAGCTGGAGTTCGGTGGCCGTGGAGTCCTTCAGGACGTACCCGTCGGCGCCGGCCTTGAGGGCGGTGAAGACGTAGTCCTCGGTCTTGTGGACGGTCAGGACGAGGACGCGCGTTCCGGGGCTCACCCGCTTGATGTCCTGGAGGGCCTCCAGGCCGTTGGTGCGGGGCATGGACAGGTCCAGGAGCATCAGGTCCGGGCGCAGTTCCTCCGCGCAGCGGATGGCCTCGCGCCCGTCCGCAGCCTCGCCCACCACCTCGAGGTCCGACCGCTGCGCAAACAGGGCGCAGAGGCCCGCCCTGAGGATGGTGTGGTCTTCTGCGATCACCAGCCGATGCTTCGTTTCCAGGGTCCCACCTCGTCTTGGATCCGGTGAAAGGACGTCACGACAAATTATTGAATGAGCTTATTTGTATCACGCCGACGGTGAAATTACCGAGTTCCCCACCCGCCAATGGGGGAAACACCCCATACCGCCCAGGCCGCCCCCAGCCGAGGCTGGAGTCCATTAGGACAAATTGTCGCACGTGCGTCCGGAACCCCCCCCAAGGCGGTGACGGGCCATGGGTGCTTCGGGACTCGCCACGCAGGCCATATCCACTGGGGGTGCAACATGTTGAAGATCAACCGGCTGCTGATGCTGCTGGCCGCCTTCTCCCTCTGGCTCGTCCCCGGCGTCTGTTCCCAGACGCCGGACGGCAAGCCTCGATCGACCGGACCGGTCCCCGTCGGGGACAAGGCGGCGATCGTCGAGCGGGCCACGCGCCGGCATACCCTCGCCACGGCCCGCCAGGCGGCGGCCGAGCGTGCCAAGGCCAACCGTCAGGCCAAGGGCGGGAAGCTGCTGGCCCTGGCGCCAGGAAGTGCGCTGGCCCCGGCCTATCCGCCTCCGGCCGCCCCCGGCGTCATGAACCCCCTGGGCACCCCTGACTACATGAGCGGCCTGGTCCCGAACTGGGCGCGGAGCCCCATCCTGCAGAAGTTCGTCCATACGCTGCCGGGCCTTGGACCGGACAACGCGAATGATCTGGGGAACTACATCCCCGTCGCCGTTCCGGACCGGCTGACCTTCCCTGGATCGGACTACTACGACATCGGCGTGGTGGAGTACGCCCAGAAGCTGCACCGGGATCTGCCTGCCACGCGCCTCAGGGGCTACAAGGATCTGTCCCCTTCAGCCGACGGCGCCGCGCACTACCTGGGACCCCTGATCTTCGCGAAGCGCGACCGTCCCGTGCGGGTGAAGTTCGAGAACCAGCTTCCCACCGGCACGGCCGGCGACCTGTTCCTGCCGGTGGATACCACGGCCATGGGAGCCGGGCTCGGGCCCAACGGCGGTACCGAGATGTACCCCCAGAATCGCGCCCTGCTGCACCTCCATGGCGGCGCGAATCCCTGGATCAGCGATGGCACGCCGCACCAGTGGATCACCCCGGCCCACGAGACCACGAGCTACAAGAAGGGGGCCAGCTTCCAGAACGTGCCCGACATGGTGGGCCCCGGGAAGCTCATCCCCAATCCGACGCTGGATGACGGCCTTGGCACGTACTACTACACGAACCAGCAGAGCAGCCGGATGATGTGGTACCACGACCACTCCTTCGGCCTGACCCGCGTGAACGTCTACGCCGGCGAGGCGTCCGGCTACATCCTGTCCGATCCCGTGGAGGACGGGCTCATCGATGCCGGGACCCTGCCGGGTTCCGGGATGGGCGTGTACCGGTACGGCATTCCGCTCATCATCCAGGACAAGACCTTCGTCCCTGATCCTGCGACCCTGGCCGCCACCGATCCCACCTGGGATCCGGCCAAGTACGGCGGCGAGGGCAGTCTCTGGTTCCCGCACGTCTACATGCCGAACCAGAATCCCGCGGATATCTCGGGCGCGAACGCCATGGGCCGGTGGGACTACGGTCCGTGGTTCTGGCCCCCGGTGACCGCGGCGGCCGGCCTGGTGAACGGACCCCTTCCGGGCACGAACCCCGGGGACCCCGAGATTCCCGGCACGCCCAACCCCTCCATGGTGCCCGAGGCGTTCATGGATACGCCCCTGGTAAACGGTTGCCCTTTCCCCCGGGTCACGCTCGAACCGAAGGCCTACCGCTTCCGCATCCTGAACGCGGCCAATGACCGCATGTTCAACCTGCAGCTCTACTACGTGGACCCCGCCCATCCCACCGAAGTGAAGATGGTGCCTTCCGTGCCCCATCCCGGCGACGCCACCTGGCCCGCCACCTGGCCCACCGATGGGCGCGACGGGGGCGTACCGGACCCTGCCACCGTCGGACCCAACTTCCTCCAGATCGGCACGGACAGCGGCTTCCTGCCGACTCCGGTGGAGATCCCGAACCAGCCCATCGGCTACAACTACAACCGGCGGGACATCGTGGTGCTGAATGTCCAGGAGAAGAGCCTCTTCCTGGGCCCCGCCGAGCGGGCCGATGTGATTGTGGACTTCTCGCAGGTGCCCGCCGGATCCAAGCTGATCCTCTACAACGACGCGCCGGCCCCGGTGCCCGCCTTCGACACCCGCTACGACTACTACACCGGCGATCCCGACCAGACCGATACCGGTGGCGCCCCGACCACCCTGGAGGGCTTCAGCCCCAACACCCGCACCCTCATGCTCATCGAGATCGCGGGCACCGCCGGGACCCCTTTCGACAAGGTGGCCCTGACCAGCGCCTTCGCCTCCACCGCGTCCAGCACCGGCGCCTTCGCCGCCACGCATGACCGGCCGGTGGTCCCCCAGACGGCCTACAACACGGCCTTCAACCAGACCTTCAAGGACACCTGGTCCACCATCCAGGCCAACTACCTCGACTACACCGATCCCGAAACGGGCCTTCCGGTCCATGTCCAGATGGGCTCCAAGGCCATCCAGGAGCTGTTCGAGCTGAACTACGGCCGCATGAACGCCACCCTGGGCGTCGAGCTCCCCTTCACCAACTTCAACATCCAGACCACCATCCCCCTCGGCTACATGGATCCGGCCACGGAGCACCTCACGGACGGCCAGTTCCAGGTGTGGAAGATCACCCACAACGGCGTGGACACCCACCCCGTCCACTTCCACCTCTTCGATGTCCAGCTCATCAACCGCGTGGGCTGGGATGGCGCGGTGCGCTTCCCCGATGCCAACGAGGTGGGCTGGAAGGAGACGGTCCGCATGAATCCCCTGGAGGACTGCATCGTGGCCTTCCGTCCCAAGGCCTTCATGCTGCCGTTCTCCATTCCGAACAGCGTCCGGCCGCTGGACCCGACCCGGCCCGTGGGGGCGTCCCTCACCCTCACCAACCCCGTGGACGGCAATCCGATCACGGTCAACAACGACCTGACCGATTTCGGCTGGGAATACGTGTGGCACTGCCACATCCTCGGCCACGAAGAGAACGACTTCATGCGGGCCATGGTCCTGACGGTGCCGAGCATCGTGTTCTCCGGCACCGTGACTTCCGGCGGGTTGCCCCTGTCCGGCGTCACCCTCACCTTCAGCGGCGGCGGTTCCGTCACCACCGATGCCAACGGCCATTATTCCTTCACCCACTCCTCTCACTGGGTCGGCACCGTGACGGCTTCGCTCCTGGGCTACACCTTCGCCCCGGCGTCCTACAGCTACACGAACGTCACCACCGATCAGCCCAACCAGGACTTCGCGGGCACACCCTCCCCCCTGGTCTCCGGAACGGTCGTCACCAGCGATGTCCCGCCGGTGCCGCTCGCGGGCGTCACGATCAACCTGGACAATGGTGGCGGCTCGGTCGTGACCGATGCCTCCGGGGCCTATGTGGTGACCGTGCCCATGGGCTGGAGCGGGTCCGTCACCCCCGTGCCGATCCCGGGCTACCTGCTCGCCCCCACGTTCTATCCCTTCACGAATGTCACCGCGCCCCAGACGGCCCATTTCGTGGCCACCCCGGCGGTCGCCGTCTCCGGCACCATCCTCTCCGGCGGCCAGCCCCTGCCCGGCGCGACGCTCGTCTTCAGCAATGGCGGTGGGACGGCGACCACCGATGCCAACGGCGCCTACACGATCACCTTGCCGTCCGGGTGGTCCGGTTCCGCGGCCCCGTCCCTCGCGGGCTACCTCTTCACTCCCGCGTCCAGGGCCTACACCAACCTCACGGCCAGCCAGACGGCCCAGAACTACACCGCCACCAAAGTGGCCGTGCTGAGCGGGACCGTGACCGTGGGTGGCGCGCCGCTGCCTGGCGTGACCCTGACCTTCAGCAATGGCGGCGGGACCGCCACGACGGATGCCAACGGCGCCTACAGCAAGAGCCTGACCTCGGGCTGGACCGGCACGGCCACGCCTACCCTGGCGGGCTACCTCTTCGCCCCGGTCACCCGCAGCTACACCAGCCTCACCGCTGACCAGGCAGCCCAGGACTACGCCGCCACCGCAGTGGTCACGATCTCCGGTGCAGTCGCCAACGGCGCCACGCCCCTGGCAGGGGCCACCCTGTCCTTCAGCACCGGCCAGACCGCCACCACGGATGCCGGTGGCAACTACAGCCTCACGCTGCCGTCCCCCTGGACCGGCACCGTCACGCCCTCCCTGGCGGGATACGTGTTCACCCCCGCCAGCCGGTCCTACAGCGCGGTCGCCGTGGATCAGCCCGCCCAGAACTTCTCGGCCTCGGCGATCGTCGTGATCTCCGGTTCCGTGACTTCCGGAGCCTCCGGCCTGTCCGGGGTGACGCTCACCTTCACGGGCGGCCAGACGGCCACCACGGATGCCGGCGGCAACTACACCCTGACCCTGCCGTCCCCCTGGACCGGCACCGTCACGGCCTCCCTGGCCGGCTATGTCTTCGCCCCGGCCTCCCGGAGCTACAGCGCCGCGGTGGTCAACCAGACCGCGCAGAACTTCGCGGCGACTCCAGTCGTGGTGGTCTCCGGACAGGTGCTCCTCGGCGCCGCCGGTCTCCCGGGGGTCACCCTGGCCTTCAGCAACGGCAGCACGGCCACCTCGGATGCCAACGGCTTCTACACCCTGACCCTGCCGTCCCCCTGGACCGGCACGGTGACGCCATCGAAGGCCGGCTATTTCATCACCCCGGCTTCGACGGCCTACACAGGCATCACCACCGACCAGCCGAACCAGAACTACGCGGCCGTCAACGCCATCACGGTCTACGGGCTCATCACCGTCAACACCGTCCCCGCCACGCCGCTCTCCGGCGTCACCGTCACCTTCGGCAACGGCGGCGGCACGACGACGACGGACGCGAACGGGCTCTACACCCACTACGTGCCCTCCGGCTGGAGCGGAACGGTGACCCCGACCCTCGCGGGCTGGGCCTTCACCCCCGTCGTGCGCACCTTCACGAGCCTGACCACCAATCCTCCCGGGCAGAACTTCAGCGCGCGGGCCGTGGTCGTGGTCTCCGGCCAGGTCACCTCCGCCGGAACGCCCCTCGCCGGGGTGCGGGTCTCCTTCTCCAATGTGGGATCCGTCACCACGGACGCGAACGGGAACTACCAGATGACGCTCAATTCCGGATGGACCGGCACCGTGACGCCCACCATGCGGGGACGGATCTTCGCCCCGACCTCCCTGAGCCTCACGAACGTCACCACCAGCCTCCCCAACCAGAACTTCAGCACGGTCCAGTCGATCTCCGGCCGGGTGAGGAACCTGGTGAACGGACAGTGGGTGGGCACCCCGGGCGTGGTCATGACCCTGAGCAACGGCACCACCGCCATCACCGACGCCAACGGGCGCTACACCCTCCTGGCGCCCAGCGGCTGGAGCGGGACGCTGACGCCCTCGGGCGGAACCTGGGTGTTCACGCCCGCAAGCCTGACCTACAGCAACGTCAGCACCAACCAGACCGGCCAGAACTTCACCGCCCAGTGACGTTCTCCCGCATTCGCCCGCGGGCGGGGATCCCCAGGGTCCCCGCCCGTCCGGGTTCCAGGCCCGCCCCGCATCGCCCCTTCCCGGCTTTTCCTTGGAGTCCATCGTGTCCGGCATGAGCCTCGGCCTGCGAGCCCACCGTTTCGCGGCCAACCTGGCCCTCTGTTCCGCCACCCTCGGGCTGGCCCTTCTCGCCGCCTGTGGCGGCGGCGGGGGCAGCACGCCGCCTTCCCCCCCGGTGATCAGCAGCTTCACCAGCGCCAAAAGCACGATCACCAGCGGAACGAGCACCACTCTCAGCGCCGTGTTCGCAAACGGGAACGGGACCCTCGACCACGGCCTCGGCCCGGTGACCCCGGGGGTCGCAGTCACAGTCAGTCCCGCGGTGGACACGACCTACACCCTGACCGTGACCAGCCCCCAGGGACTTGCGGCCGCCCGCAAGACGACCGTGACCGTGGTGGCCCCCCCCGTGACGCCCGTGGTCATCGTCCCGGCGAATGTGACGGCCGGGCAGGCGGGTTACACGGCCTCGGTGCCGGCCCAGGAAGGATGCACGTACGCCTGGTCCATCACGGGGGGCACCCTCCTTGCCGGGGGCACGACGGCCACGGTCGCCTTCACCCCCGGCGCCAGTGGGAACACTCAGCTGAGCTGCGTCGCCACCAATGCCGCGGGGACTCCGTCCTCCCCGGGGATCGCCAGCACGGCCATCGTCCCTCCCCCCACGATCACGGCCTTTGCAGCCAACCCATCGACGGTCGTGATCGGAAGCGGCTCGGTCCTCACCTACGCCTTCAGCGGAGGGACGGGCGTCATCGACCAGGGCATCGGGTCCGTGGCGACCGGAGGATCCACCAACATCGGTCCCACGTCCAGCACCGCCTACATCCTGACCGTGACCAACCCGGCCGGAACCAGCGTGGCGGCCACGACCTCCCTGACGGTCACCGTCCCGCCGGCTCCGACGATCCAGGCCTTCACGGCCCAGCCGGCGGTGATCAGCCGAGGAGAGGGAACCCTCCTGACCTTCGATTTCTCCAACGGGACCGGCGTGCTTGACCACGGGATCGGTCCGGTGGCCTCCGGGGGGACGGTGGCTGTGTCCCCAGTCTCGGACACCACCTACACGCTGACGGTCACCAATGCCGTGGGCGTGGCCACGACGGCTTCGCTGGCGGTCACCGTCAAGTCCTTCGTTTCCAAGTTCGTCTACGTGGCCAACGGCGGCGGCGGGATCACGGGCTTCACGCTCGATGACGGGACGGGCGCGATGACCCCCCTGGCAGGTTCCCCCTTCGATCCTTCGGCGCCCACCCTCCATGTCACAAGCGATCCCCAGGGCCGGTTCCTGTTCGCGGTGAACGGCGACGGCGTGGCCAACGTCAATACCCTCTCCATCTACGCGATCGACAGCAGCACGGGGGACCTCACACCCGTGGCCTCCAATCCCACGGTGCCGACGGGCACGGATCCCTGGTGTGCCGCCGTCGATCCCAGCGGGCAGTACGTCTACGTCCGATGCGATGGCGAAATCTCCTGCTTCAGGCTGAACGGTATGAGCGGGCTCCTCACGCCGCTGGCCGGCATTCCGACTTCGGGGGGCTCCGGGGATCTGGTCGTCCATCCCTCCGGGAAGTACCTGTTCACCGTGGGGCGGACCTCCGACCGGCTGGAGGCCTTCGAGATCGATCCGCTCACCGGGGCCCTGACCCGGGAAGGGTCGCCGTACGTCCTGCCGTCTGGAACGGGGCCCCTGGGGCTGGCCCTCAGCAACACGGGCGAGTTCCTCTTCACGAAGGGCGAAGGGGCCTCCGGCGGACCCGCCGTGAACGGTTCGATCTACGGCTACCACGTGGACATCGCCACGGGCGGCCTGACGCCGCTCGGCGCCCTCGTCACGGGACTCGTCAGCGCGGACGCCTACCACGGGCTGACCTTCAACCCGGCCCAAAGCGTGCTCTATGGGGCCTTCGAGACCGCCAGCTATGATGCTGCCGCCTATGCCTTCAGTCCCGGGGCGGGAGCCATGACCCCGGTCGCCGGCAGTCCCTACGCCTGGTTCGGGGGGAACGGTTCGGATCAGGTGGTCCTCAGCCGCAATGGCAAGTGGGCCCTTGTCCTGGACTACAACGGACAGCAGGTGGCCCTGGGCAGTGTGGATGGCGTCACGGGTGGCCTCACCTTCCAGGCCTACGCGGGGGGCCAGCTCTTCCCTGTCTCAGCCACGGTGGTGGGGGTGCTCCAATAGCCCTTCTGTCTCCTTCATCTTCCTGGGCACGTACCTTTGCAGGCCTTAGGATGGTTCATTCCCTGCTCGGAGAGACAGTCATGTGGTGGCGTCGGCTCGATTGGCTCGCGATGGTCGTCCTGCTCGTGGGGGTCGGCTGCGTCGACGCGGTCACGGCCCCTGCGGGTCTGGCCTATCATTCCAATCCGGCCGTCTACACCATGGGCGTGGCCATCCCCTCGAACACCCCGTCCAGCACCGGCGGCTCAATCGTCTCGTACGCGGTGACCCCGGCCCTGCCTACTGGACTGAGCCTGGATGCGGGCTCGGGCGTCATCACAGGGATTCCCGCGATGGTGTCCCCGGCGGCCACCTACACCGTGACGGGGACCAACAGCGCCGGGAGCACCAGCGCATCCCTGTCGATCACCATCGCGGACCCGGCTCCCACGGGCCTGGTCTATTCCGAGAATCCGGCGGTCTACACCGTGGGCACGGCCATCACCCCGAACCAGCCCGCGAACAAGGGTGGGACACCCGACAGTTACGCGATCACGCCCGCCCTGCCGGCGGGCCTCACGTTCGACACCGTCACGGGGATCCTCTCGGGGACCCCGACGGCGCTTTCGGCGGCCCAGGACTACACGGTGACGGCCTCGAACCCCTCCGGCAGCACCCAGGCCACCCTGAACCTTGCGGTGAGCCCCGCCGCGCCGGTCATTACGGCCCAGCCCTCCAGCCAGGCGGTGCTGGTGGGCCAGACCGCCGCCTTCACGATCACGGCCACGGGGACCGGCACCCTGGGATACCAGTGGTCGAAGAACGGGACCCCCATCGCCGGCGCCACCGCCGCCTCCTATACGACCCCCGCGGTGACCCCCGCGGACAGCGGAGCCGCGTTTGCCGTCCAGGTCACGGATTCGTACGGCGGCAGCGCCACCAGCGCGGCGGCCATCCTCACGGTTTCCAGCACGGCCCCGGGCGGCTTTACGGCCACAGGGAGCATGGCCACCGGACGGTCCTTCCATACGGCCACGCTCCTGAAGAACGGGAAGGTCCTGATCGCCGGTGGCTTCAACGGGACTGCCCTGGCCACGGCGGAGCTCTATGATCCGGCCACGGGGACCTTCACGCCCACGGGCAGCATGGCGACCCCCCGGCAGTACCACTCGGCCACCCTGCTGGCCGATGGGCGGGTGCTGGTGGCCGGCGGCAGCGCTTATGGCGTCGTCCAGGGCAGCGCGGAGCTCTACGACCCGGCCTCGGGAGCCTTCACCACCACGGGAAGCCTGACCACGGCCCGGGCCTCCCACTCCGATACCCTTCTGCCGGATGGGAAGGTCCTCATCGCGGGGGGCCGGGACGCGGGCTCCTTCTTCCTGACCGCCGAGCTCTACGATCCTGCCTCGGGCACTTTCACGTCCACGGGCAGCCTCCTGGAGGCGAGGGCCACCCACACCGCGACGCTGCTCCCCAATGGCAAGGTCCTTGTCGCCGGCGGATTCCGGTCCAGCAACCTGGCCACGGCCGAACTCTACGACCCGGCTACCGGAACCTTCGCCGCCGCCGGAACCATGGTCACGCCCCGGGCCTACCACACGGCCACCCTGCTTCCCGGCGGCGCGGTGCTGCTCGTGGGGGGCACCACGAGCCCCACGGCGGAACTCTACTCCTCCGCCACGGGATTCACGGTCACCGGGAACCTGATCACGGTGCGGGCCTACTGGCACACGTCCACGCTGCTCGCCAGCGGCAAGGTGCTGGTGGCGGGAGGCGTCGGCGTCGGCGCGACGGCACCGCTCCTGGGGAGCGCGGAGGTCTACGACCCCGCCACCGGGGCCTTCACCTCCACCGGAAGCCTGACGACCCAGCGGGAGACCCACACCTCCACGCTGCTCCCTGGCGGTTCCGTCCTCGTCGTGGGCGGAGTCGGGGGGGCGGGGTATCTCGGCTCGGCCGAACGGTATCAGTAGGGAGCGATCGCCCGCCATGCACCGCACCAGCCTCCTCCTGTCCTGCTTCCTGAGCCTCGCGGCCTCTCCGGGGCTCTGGGGGGTCCTGCCGTCCCCGGACGGGAGCGGTGGGGTCTCCGCCGTCGAGGCCCCTGAGTCCTGCGACCGCTGCGGCATGGACCGCGCCCGGTTCGCCCGCAGCCGGATGCTGATCCTCCGGAAGGACGGTTCCAGGGTGGGCACCTGCAGCCTGCATTGTGCCGCCGAGGTGATCGGGGCCGCGAAGAAAAGCCCGGTGCGCACCCTCCGGGTGGCGGACCAGGCCCATCCCCTGGATCTGCTGGAAGCGCGCTCCGCCGTCTGGGTGATCGGGGGGGACCTTCCCGGGGTCATGACCGGCACGGCCACCTGGGCCTTCGTCCGGTCCGAGGACGCCCAGGCCTTCATCCGTCGGCACGGAGGCAGGGCCGCGGACTTCGACGAGGCGCTCCGGCGCGTACGCCAGGAAGGATCGAGGTGAGGGTGCGCCAGTGCCGCGGAACCTCCCTGTCCGGGCTTCGATCCTGGTCCACGCCGGGGCTGCGGGCGGTCCTCCTGGCCCTTTGCCTGGGGACCACCCTCACGGCGCAGCAGCCCTACAAACGCACGGTGGAGTCGTATTCAGTTCCCGATGTGGTCCTGATCAACCAGGACGGCGCGAGGGTGGCGCTCCGGGACCTCCTCCAGTCCGACAAGGTGGTGGTGGTCGAGTTCATCTTCGGCACCTGCACCACCATCTGCCCCGTGCTGTCCGCGGGCTACGCCAACCTCCAGCAGCGGCTGGGGCCGCGGAGCGGCGAGGTCCGGCTGGTCTCCATCTCCATCGACCCTGAGAACGATTCGCCCCGGGTGATGCACGAGTACCTGAAGCGCTACCGGGCCCGTCCGGGCTGGGACTTCCTCACCGGGAAGCGGGAGGACATCGACCGCGCCATGCGCGCCTTCTCCGCCTACATCCCCAACAAGATGTCCCACTATCCCCTGACCCTCATCCGCACGCCCCGCGACGGGCACTGGATCCGGATCTTCGGCCTGATGAGCTCCTCCGAGTTCCTGGACGAGTGCCGGAAGGCGGGCGTCCAGTGAAGTCCCCGCTCCCGGTCCTTGGATTCTGTCTCCTCGCCATGCTCCCCGGTTTCGCCGCGAGGCCGGACGCGGGCCGCCTCGCCCTGGGAGAGCGGATCTACCGGAAGGGGATCCTCCCCTCCGGCGAACCCATGCAGGCCGTGGTGAAGGGGGATGTTCCCGTTTCCGGAACGGCCTTCGCCTGTCAGAACTGCCATCTGCGAAGCGGCATCGGCTCCTACGAAGGCGGTGTCTCCACGCCCCCGATCACAGGGGCGAAACTCCTGCTCCGCCAGTTCTGGCAGTTCCCCAACCTGACCGAGGCCGAGCGCGAAGAGGCGGGGGCGGGCCAGTCGAAGCTGCGCCGGCCCGCCTACACGGATGAGACCCTGGCGGCCGCGATCCGGACAGGCCTGGATCCCGTGGGCCGGGAACTGAATCCGGTCATGCCCCGGTACGACCTGGCCCCGGAGGACATGGCTCTCCTCGTGGACTACCTGAAATCCCTGTCCGCGGGTTTCTCCCCGGGGGTGACCGCGACCTCGATCCGGTTCGCCACGGTCATCACCGACGAGGTTCCGGCCTCGGAGGAGGAGGCCCTGCTCGTACCCCTGGACAACTACATCGCCTCCCACAACCGCCTGCCGCAGGGCTTCAACAACCGCATGTACCGATCGGCCTCGGGGAAGGACATGTCCCTCAGCCACCGGCAGCTCTCCCTGGCCCGGTGGCGGCTCTCGGGACCTCCCTCCACGTGGATCGCCCAGCTGGAGGCCCACCAGCGCCGGGAGCCTGCATTTGCGCTGCTGGGCGGCATCAGCCACCGGGACTGGAAGCCGATCCACGATTTCTGCGAGACGCGCCGGATCCCCTGCCTCTTTCCCATCACCGATTTCCCCGTGGTGTCGGAGACGGACTGGTACACCCTCTATTTCTCCCGGGGCTACGTCCAGGAGGGCGAGGCCGCGGCCCGGTTCCTGGCGGGCCGGCCCGAGGGTGCCGGGGGCCGGGAGGTGGTCCAGGTGGTCCAGGACACGCCAGCCGGGCGGGCCCTGTCCGTCGGCTTCGAGGAAGCCTGGCGACAGCTGGGCCGAGCGTCCGTCCGGCGCATGTTCCTTCCAGCCGGCGCCATCCCGAAGGACGCTCTCCGGTGGCTGGAGGGGAAGGGCGGGTCCGCCGCGATGCTCCTCTGGGCGGGACCGGAGGCCTTCCCGGCCCTCGAGGCCCTGGCGGAGGGCCCCACGGCTCCAGGCCTCGTCCTCGTGTCCGGCGGCCTCCTCGGAAACCGAGTGGAGGCCCTGCCTGAACGGGCGCGAGCCATTACCCGCCTCACCTATCCCTGGCGGCCTCCCGAGGAGGAGCCGAAGCATGCCCGCTACGCCAACTCGCTCCTCGCGGGGCTGAAGGCGGTGGACAACGCCCCCCGCATCTACACACGGGTGTACTCGCTCATCCAGGTGCTCAAGCAGGCCCTCATGGACATGGACCGCTTCTACTACCGCGACGCCTTCCTGGACGCCATCGGGATGCAGAAGGACCAGATCCTGCCCGATTACGAGCGCCTGAGCTTCGGCCCCGGACAGCGCTACGCCTCCAAGGGCTGCTATGTCATGCAACTGGGACCCGGGGACCGGCCGGCTCTGGTCAAGCAGAGCGACTGGGTGATCCATTGAGGGCCCTCCTGATGCTGGCGGCGCTCGTCCCCCCGCTCCTCGGGCAGGCTCCCCCGCCACGGCAGAAATGCCCTGTCTGCGGCATGTTCGTGGCCAAGTACCCCGACTGGACGGCCTCCCTCGTCTTCAAGGACGGCACCACCCTTTTCTTCGACGGGCCCAAGGACCTCTTCACCTGCTACCTGGGCCTGAACCGGTTCGCCCCCGGGCGGACGACGGTCGACGTGGCTCGGATCGAGGTGAAGGACTACTACAGCCTGCGCGCCACGGACGGGGTCCGGGCAGTCTACGTGGTTGGCAGCGACGTGACCGGTCCCATGGGCCGGGAGCTGGTCCCCTTCGCCGACCCAGCCGATGCCGCAGCCTTCCTGAAGGACCACCAGGGCCAGCGCCTCCTCCGGTTCCATGAGATCACCGGGGCCGTGCTGAAGACGCTGGAATGAGGCGGTCCACGGTCTTCCTGGGGCTTCTGGGGCTCCAGCTGTCGCTCTTCCTCGGCATCCTTCTGCATGCCCGATGGGCGGGGCGCCGGACCGATCCGGCCGTGGAGACATGTCGGCGCCAGGTGTCGGAACTCCGGCTGACGGACCTCTGTCTCTTCACCGAGGCCCGGTACACCCGGCACCCCGCCATGGCGGACCTTCACTCCCCCTTCCAGGACCACCCCACGGCGCTGGAGCATTTCCCATCGGGCGCCCTGGTGGCACCCCCTCCCCACCTCACGAGAGCCCATGTCTGGCACCCTGCGCCGTTCCAGAAGCATCCTTGACTTCGCCCTCTCCTCCCTCCTGCGGCGGAAGGGAAAGAACGTGTCCCTGCTCCTGGTCTACACCCTCATCGTCTTCGTGATCGCCTCGCTGGTGTTCTTCGTCCAGGCCCTGAAGCGTGAGGCCCGGCAGATCCTGGCAGGGGCGCCAAGCCTTGTGGTCCAGCGGACTGTCGCGGGCCGCCAGGACCTGGTGCCGCTGGCCTACGTGGATCGGATCAAGGAGATCCGCGGCGTCCGGGCTGTCCACCCCCGCTGGTGGGGCTACTACTACGACGGGGCCTTCGGGGCGAACTTCACGATCCAGGCCTCGGAGGACGCGACCCTCGCGCCGGGCTCGGCGCAGATCGGACCGGGCGTCGCGCGGATTCTCCGCGTGAGGGTAGGGGATCTCATCACCCTTCGGGCCCACGACAACCTGCCCCTGCTCCTCACCGTGCAGCGGATCCTGCCGGCCGAGTCCGAGCTGGTTGCTTCGGATCTGCTGCTGCTGCCCCGGGAGGACTTCCAGACCCTGTTCGGCCTGCCCCAGGACCAGGCCACGGACCTGGCGGTGGACGTGGCAAACCCCCGCGAGCTGCCCACCATCGCCGCCAAGATCGCCGACCGGATGCCGGATGCCCGGCCCGTTCTCCACAGCGAGATCCTGCGGACCTACGAATCCATCTTCGACTGGCGGAGCGGGATCCTGGCGGGGGTGCTGATGGTGGCGGTGCTCTGCTTCGCCATCTTCGCCTGGGACCGGGCGGCGGGACTCTCGGCGGAAGAACGACGTGAGATCGGCATCCTCAAGTCCATCGGCTGGGAGACGTCCGATGTCCTCCTCCTGAAGTTCTGGGAGGGCCTCGCCGTTTCCCTCTCGGCCTTCCTGGCCGGGGCCGTGCTGGCCTATGGCCACGTCTTTTTCTTCTCCGCGCCGCTCTTCGCGGGGGCCCTGAAGGGCTGGTCGGTGCTCTATCCCCGGTACCGACTGGTTCCCGCCATCGACGCCTACCAGCTCTCGGTCCTCTTCTTCCTGGCGGTGGTGCCCTACACGGCCGCCAGCCTGATCCCCTCCTGGCGGGCCGCCACCGTGGATCCCGACGCGGCGATGAGGTCCTGACCATGATCGAGGTCTCCCACGTCACCAAGACCTTCCACGCGGGCCGTCCCAACATGTTCACCGCGGTGGACGGAGTCAGCCTGTCCATCGCCCGGGGACAGCTCACGGTTCTGAAGGGCCCCAGCGGCTCGGGCAAGACGACCCTGCTGTCCCTCATCGGCTGCATGGCCCGCCCCAGCTCGGGCCGCATCCGTCTGCAGGGCGTCCGGACGGAGGCCTTCCCTTCCCTCGGGGATGGCGCATCGCTGGAGATCACCAGCCTCCCGGAGCGGTTCCTCACGGAGGTCCGGCGCGCCACCTTCGGTTTCATCTTTCAGCACTTCAACCTCATCAAGGGAGTCTCCGCCCTCGAGAATGTGATGCTCCCGGGCTATCCACTGGGCGGGGACCACACCCTTCTGCGCCGGCGGGCCTCGGAGCTGCTGGAGCGCTTCGGCCTGACCCGCCATGCCCGCGAACCCATCGACCGCCTCTCGGGGGGCGAGTTGCAGCGTGTGGCCATCGCCCGGGCCCTCGTCAATGATCCCGCCGTGATCATCGCGGACGAGCCCACGGCCCATCTGGACAGCCGGCTGTCCGTGTCGTTCATGGAACTGATGGGCGGATTCAAGGAAACCGGCCGGACCATCCTCATCGCGAGCCACGATCCCCTGGTGTTCGACTCCCCGCTCGTGGACGCGGCCCACGACATGCGCGACGGAAAACTGCACGTGGAGACGCCCACGTGATCCAGCATCCCGGCGTCCTCTCTCTCCTGGCGGCCTCGGCCCTCGTGGCGGGCCTGCTGGCCCTGGCCGCCGGTTTCGGCCTGCGGATCCTGCTCCGATGGGACCTCCGGAGCGGGAGCGACCTGCAGCTGGCCCTCGAACGGGAGACCTACCTGGTGTCCACCCTCGTGGCTTTCGCTCTGGGCACCGAGATCCTTTCGCTCTTCCTCTTCATCTTCACCGCCGACAACCTCCACGGGCTGTTCGCCGGGGCCATGTGCGCCGCAGGGACCCTGAACGCGGCCCCGGGAGGCTATGCCACACTCCTCCTGAAGGTCGCGGACTGCCTGCTGGCCGGGCTGTGGCTCATCCTGAACCACGCCGACACGCGGGGGTACGACTATCCCCTGATCCGGATCAAGTACGCCTTCCTGCTGGTGCTGGCGCCGCTGGTGCTGGCGGAAGGGCTCCTGACCTACCGGTATTTCGGCGGACTCAAGGCCGACGTGATCACCTCCTGCTGTGGCAGCCTCTTCAGCCAGGGGCGGGGTGATCTGGCCGGGGACCTCGCCAGTTGGCCGGAGGGGCGCGTGATGGGGATCCTCGCGGGGGTCCTGGGAGCCACGTTCCTCGAAGGGATCGTCTTCCTGCGGACTCGGCGCGGCGGGTACCTCTTCGCCGGCCTCAGCGGCCTGGCCTTCCTCGCCGGAGCGGCCTCTCTGGTCTCCTTCATATCCGTCTACATCTACGAACTGCCCACTCACCACTGCCCCTTCTGCTTCCTCCAGGCGGAGTACGGCCACGTCGGCTACTTTCTCTACGGGACCTTGCTGGGTGGAGGCATCACGGGGCTGGGCGTGGGGGCGCTCATGCCCTTCCGGACCCACCTGAGCCTGGCTCAGGCCGTGCCGGCCCTCCAGCGGCGCCTGACGCAGGCGACGCTGCTTCTCTTCGGGCTCTTCGCCCTGCTGGTGGCCTACAGGGTGTGGACCTCGGCCCTGCGCCTGGGGGCGTGAGCCCAGGGGCCGGTCAGCGTCCTGTCACCACGGCCTTGGCGGGATCCAGGCCCCGGTCCAACTTGCTGTAGTCCAGTTCGCTGCCCCGGGCGCTGTGGGGAATGAGGTAGATCGCCAGCATGATTGTCGCGGCGAGGCCCAAGGCAAGGCGCCGGGGTGCATGGCGCTTCGTGGCCAGGAGGAGGCCGCAGGCCAGCGCCCAGGCGCCCCACATGATGAGGGTCTTGTTGTCGGTGAGGTCGCCCCCGAAGGGGAACCCGGTCCAGAAGGCCCCGAATGCGTATTTCTGGACGAAGGGGCCGAGGACCAGGCCGCCCAGGGTGAGGGCTCCGAGGGTGGTCCAGGCGAGGCTGCGCATGTCGGGACCGTGGACGAGGGCCGCCAGGCCCGCCCGCACGCCGATCATCACGCCCAGGAACATGAGGATCACGTGGGAGGCGAGCAGCGGTCCGGGGACCGGATCCTTGAACCGGATGACGATGGCGTTCCCGTCGGCGGGGATCCCCACGGGGCCTCCGGGCCCCTCAAGGGCCAGGTGGTACTCGAGCTTCCCGGCCGCGGGCTGGCGCGGCAGCCGGGCCGCCAGTTCCCGCCGCCCGTCGCGGGTTTCAGGGGCAAGGCGGACCGTGGTGTAGGCATCCGCGGTCCTGAACCGGCGGAAGGCCAGCGTCCCCTGGATTCCGTGCCCCGGGTCCGGGAGGGCGATGCGCGCATCCTCGTGGCTGTCGCCGCTGCGGGAGAGACGGTAGCGGAAGGTCGTCCCATCGACCACGAAGGCGCCCCGCTTGGGGTGGGTGGGCCCCGTCAGGCGCTGGAAGACCACGGAGCCAAGCATGATCAGAGCCGCCAGCCCCCAAAGGGCGGCCTGGCGGGGCAGGGAGGATGGTCGCGGGTTCATGGGGTGGGTTCCTGCCTTCCATGATAGTTGACTCGTCCATCGGCAGGGAGGAGGCGCTCCGCCCCCGGGAATCCTGCTGATACAGTGGAGTTGCGGCACCGCGCGCCCCGTTCCGGACGGCGGCCCCCCTTCCTGTAGGCCTTCATGCACACGATCCGATTCGATGGAAAGCAACCCGGCTCCGCCGACTGCGAGCAGGAGACCTCCCTCCTCGCGGCCAGCGCCAAGGCGGCCGTGCCCCTGCCGCACCGTTGCGGCGGCCACGCCCGGTGCGGCACCTGCCTCGTGACCGTCGTCGAGGGGGCGGAACACCTCAGCGAGATGGGCGCTGCCGAGAGCCGCGTGCTCAAGGTCCTGAAGGCCCAGCCCGATCAGCGACTCGCCTGCCAGGCCTGGGCCCGGGCCGCGGTGAACTGCAAATACTGATCAGAGCGGCCGGCGGCCCTCGAGGGCCCGGTCCAGGGTCAGCTCGTCCGCATATTCCAGGTCGCTGCCGATCGGCAGCCCCAGGCCGATGCGCGTGGTGCGGATGCCGATGGGCTCCAGGATCCGGGCCAGCCAGCTGGCGGTGGCCTCGCCGTCCACGGTGGGGTTGGTGGCCAGGATGATCTCCTGGATGGCGCCATCCTCCAGGCGCTTCAGCAGCTCGCGGATCCGCAATTGGTCCGGTCCCACGCCCCGCAGGGGGGAGATCAGACCGCCCAGCACGTGGTAGCGGCCCCGGAAGTGGCCGCTGCGTTCGAAGCTGAGGACGTTCGAGGCCTCGGCCACCACCACGAGGCTGTGGGGATCCCGCCGGGGGTCCAGGCAGATGGGGCAGGTGGGCTGGTCCGTGAAGGCCCCGCAGAGCTGGCAGAACCCGACCTTGTCCGCGGCCTGCTGGAGCTGCCGGGCCAGATGCGCCATGGCCTCGGGCCCCTCCTTGAGCAGGTGCAGGGCCATCCGCTGGGCGGACTTGGCGCCCACCCCGGGCAGCTTCTGAAGGCTCTCCACCACCGCCTCCAGAGGGGCAGGCAGCTTCATGGCCGCCCCTCGGCCCACAGCCCGCAACCCACGGGCATTTAGAGCCCCAGGCCGGGCAGGTTCAGGCCGGCGCCCATGCCGCCCATCTGCTGCTTCATGGCCTCGTCGGCCTTCTGGGCCGCGTCGCGGAAGGCGGCCAGGAGCAGGTCCTCGAGCATGGAGGGATCCTCGGGATCCATGGCCTCCTTGGCGATGGAGAGGGACACCAGCTCCTTCGAGCCATTGAGGGTCACTTTCACCAGCTGGCCGCCGGCGGTGCCCTCGGCCCGCAGGTTGGCCTGGGTCTCCTGCAGCTTGGCCTGCATCTGTTGCGCCTGTTTCATGAGGAAACGCATGTCCATGGATCAGCCTCCGGATCAGGGTTGGGGGACGGGTCGGGGGCCGCGCAGCCGGTGCGCGAGCCTCAGCATGAGGAAATAGCCCAGGGGGACGGCCAGGAGGCTAAGCACGAAGCCTCCCAGCAGGTAGGGCACCAGGATGGGGCGGAGCATGTCGAACATGATCTGGAAGCCTTCGCGCGTGCTGAAACTCCGCCACCCGATGCTGGTCCAGTCCACGCCGCTCAGGTCGATGCCCAGGCCGCGGCCCAGGAGCAGGTTGCCGAAGAGGGTGGACCCGGTGGCGATGGGGACCATGGTCCAGGGGTTGTTGACGAAGGCCCCCAGGAAGGCCAGTGGCCGGTGCAGCTTGCGGAACAGGGCACAGGAAGCCAGGACCAGCGCCGTGTGGAGGCCAAGCAGGGGATTCATGGCGATGCAGAGGCCCAGGGCGAAGCTCCAGCCGAGGTGGTGGGGCTCCAGGCCTGGATCCGCCATGTAGCGCTTGGTGCGGGCCCAGATATGGGTCTTGTCCTGATGCTTCATGCGCGTCCGAAATGGTCGAAACTGAGGTCCGGCAAGGACCGGAGCAGCCCTCCATCATAGGCCAGCAGGGGCGATTCCCGGCGTACCAAGGTCTGGCCCACCTCCATGAGCGGAAGATCCAGCCGCGCCTCCAGCTCTGACCGGGACAGGGAACTGCCGAAGCAGCGGGCGTAGTCCTCGCCCCCTCGCAGCGCGTCCCCGTCCAGGGCCGGGTCCACGGCGATGCTGAGGCCGGAGGCCTCCGCGAGGTTCCGGAGATCCCTGCTGAGTCCATCGGAGAGATCCAGGCAGGCGTGGACCTCCGGGATGGCGGCGAGGCGTACGCCCAGTCCCAGTCGTGGCCTCGGTGCCAGGTGGGCGGCCAGGTCCGGATCTGGATGGGCCGGATCCCAGCGCTGTCCAGCCTCGAGCTTGTGGAGGCCCCGCAGGCTGGCGCCCAGGGGCTGGTCCACGTAGATCCGGTCCCCCGGCCGCAGGCCGTCCCGCCGGAGCCAGCGCTCCGCGAAGCCGAAGGCCGTGAGGCCCAGGCCCAGGCCCGAGGGACGGCCCACCGTGTCGCCCCCCAGCACCCGCACGCCAGTCTCGATGGAGGCGGCGGCCAGGCCCTGGAGGAAGGCCTCCAGCCAGCCCTCCTCCACCTCGGGCCCCAGGGCCAGGGTGAGGGTGTAGCCGAAGGGCACGGCGCCCGAAGCGTCCAGATCCGAGAGGTTCACCCTCAAGAGCTTGTCCGCCAGCAGATCCGGCGGGTGCCAGTCGAGGCGGAAGTGCTGGCCCGCCTCCATGAGATCGGTGGTCACCAGGAGCCGCTGGCCCGCCGGTGCCGGAGGCAGGGCGCCGCAGTCGTCGGTCAGGTCCTCCCCGCCGGGCAGCAGGGCGCGGATCCGGGCCAGGATCCCAGTCTCCTGCAGGCTCATGGGTGGACCTCCGTCACAAATCCAGTCTCCCATGCCCGGCGGGGCCCGGGGGGCCTTGGTCCTGGGCCCTGGGGGGTGCTAGGTTGGATGGGTTCGCCCGACCCAGGGCTTCACGGATCCGGAGGAAACCCCCCATGGCCATCACCAAAGTTTGGATCGAAGAAGGCTGCATCGTGTGCAATGCCTGCGAAGCCGAGTGCCCCGACGTGTTCCACGTCACGGACACCAGCTGCAACATCAATGGCTCCGTGCGCGAGGATGGCGTGGACTCCGAGAACCGCGACGAGATGAGCGCCCTCTCGGGCAGCTTCGGCACCGACCTGGAGGCCAGCATCGAGGCCGCCGCCGCCGGCTGTCCCGTGGAAGTCATCAAGTACGAGAAGGCCTGAGGCTGAAACGGCTTCGCTGTTTAGATAGAGCGCGGGCGCCGAAAGGCGCCCGCTTCATGTTTACTGTTTGCTGAGGACTACTCCTTCAGCCCCACATTCACCTCGAACTCGCCGAACTTCGTGTAGAAGGGGATGGCGATGCAAGGGACGTCGCCGCTGCGGCTGATCTTGTGACCCGTTCCCACGACGACGGTGGGGACGGAGATGGACAGGCTGAACCCGTCCTGGATGAGGATGCGCCGGGCATCGCCCACCACGATGTTGCCGATCTCGCCGACGGCATCCTCGACACTCTGGTTCAGTTCCCGCATCTCCTCCATGAGCATGTTGCTGGCGATCCGGCAGGCGAGAGTCTTGGGAAAACTGAGGATGATGGAGCCCGAGGTGTCCCCGGTCAGGCCGATGATGGCCGAGATGTCGTAGGTGGTGATGAGGTCCTCCTTCACCGACAGCCCGGTCTTCTCGGCGGTGATGCTGGCCATCATCTCGAGGCTCCGGAGGGTGGCCTCGATGAAGGGATTGATGAAGGCGACGTTCATGGCGTCCTTTCCAGTCAAGTGATTCCGTTTTCGGCTCGCAGGCGGGTCGGCATGATTTATGACCATTGAGGGCCAGGTCCAGGACGGGCAGGATGAAGGGTCAGTCCGGAGGATGCCCATGCTCGACCGCCTGCAGGCCGACCTGAAGACCGCCATGCTCGCCAGGGACGCCCCCCGGACCCAGGTCCTCCGGATGGCCCTGGCCGCCTACAAGAACGAGGCCGTGGCCAAGGGCCTGGGCCCCCAGGGGATCCTGGGGGAGGCGGACGCCCTGGCCGTGATGAAGCGCCTGGTGAAGTCCCGGGAGGACAGCGTGGCCCAGTTCCAGAAGGTGGGCCAGGCCGAGCGGGCCGCCCAGGAGCAGGCCGAGATCACCCTCCTGAAGGCCTACCTGCCGGCCATGCTGGAGGGCGCGGACCTGGAGGCCGCCGTGAGGGCCGCCATCGCCCAGACCGGCGCAGCCTCGAAGAAGGACATGGGGGCCGTGATGAAGGCCCTCCAGGCCGCCCACGGCGGCGCCTTCGACGGGAAGGCGGCCAGCGGGCTGGTGCAGAGCCTGCTGAATTGAAACCGCGAATGGCGCGAATGGGCGCGAAGGTTGGGACGGGAAGCGCGGAGTGCGGGCGCCAGGCCCTCCCTGCCTGGGTCTTCGTCCAATCCATGCCCACGCCCGAAGGGCGATTCGCGCCATTCGCGGTTGGCTTTTCCCCAGGGGGGAAGGGTCTGGGCCTGGGGTAGACTCGAAGATTCGAGGCCCCGATGAAGCAATCCAAGCTCCTGATCCAGACCCTCCGGGAGACCCCCCGGGATGCCGACGTGGTGAGCCAGCAGCTCATGATGCGGGCCGGCATGATCCAGAAGGCCGCTGCCGGCATCTACAGCTACCTGCCCCTGGCCTACCGCAGCATCCGCAAGTTCGAGGAGATCGTCCGGGAGGAGCTGGCCAAGGACGGCTGCCAGGAGCTGCTCATGCCCGCCGTGCTGCCCGCGGAGCTGTGGCAGGAGAGTGGACGCTGGAAGTTCTACGGCGACGAGCTGCTGCGCTTCTGCGACCGCAAGGCCAAGGCCGAGATCGCGGAACGGCGCCAGCGGGGCGAGACGCCGGACGAGCGCGAGTTCTACAATTTCTGCCTGGGCCCCACGCACGAGGAGGTCATCACCGACATCGTGCGGAAGAACGTGCGCAGCTACAAGCAGCTGCCCATGAACCTCTTCCAGATCCAGACCAAGTTCCGCGACGAACGCCGCCCGCGCTTCGGCCTCATGCGGGGCCGCGAGTTCACCATGAAGGACGGCTACTCCTTCCACGTGGATGATGCCGACGCGGACCGCGAATACTGGGCCATGTTCAACGCCTACAAGCGGATCTTCGCCCGCCTGGGCGTGAAGTTCCGCCCGGTCGAGGCCGACAGCGGCGCCATCGGCGGCAGCTTCACCCACGAGTTCCACGTGCTGGCCGGCAGCGGCGAGGACGCCATCCTCAGCTGCGACGGCTGCGAGTACACCTCCAACATCGAGAAGACGGAGGCGCCCGCGCTGCCCGCCGGCGACCACGGCGCGGCCTTCGAGCTGAAGCATCGTCACTTTCACACGCCTGGAGTGCTCGGCCAGGAAGACCAAGCCAGAGCAATGCTGTTACCCATGACACAGACGTCCAAGTTTTATCTTTTCAAAGCCACTTTTTCTGATGAACGCGGTGAGAAAAAGGTAGGAGTTGTCCTTAGGGGCGATCATGAAGTCAACGCGGTGAAGGTGAAGAATCACTTGGGGGCTTCGGATCTCGAACTTCTTGAATTAGAAGTGGCAGAGGCGATATCTGGTGCCAAATCTGGATTTATCGGTCCAGTGGAATTCATGAATGGCAAGAATGCAGCTGGATACGTGTTCGGTGAATACATGCTGGTTGATTCCAGTCTCCAACATGCCGTGAACCTTAGCTGCGGTGCCAATGCTACGGGTTATCACCATTTTGGTTTCTCACCTGCCAGGGACCTTCCGGGCTGCACCTTCGCCGACCTGCGCATGGCCCAGGAAGGGGATGTCTGCCCGCGCTGCGGGAAGGGTCGCTACCAGGCCTTCCGGGGCATCGAGGTGGGCCAGGTCTTCAAGCTGGGCCTGAAGTATTCCAAGAGCATGGGCTGCACCTTCCTGGACGAGCAGGGCCGGGAGAACCCCATGGTGATGGGCTGCTACGGCATCGGCATCACCCGCACGGTGGCCGCGGCCATCGAGCAGAACTACGATGCCGACGGCATTCTCTGGCCCTGGCCCATCGCGCCCTACCAGGTGCACCTCCTCAGCCTGGATCCCGGCAACGCCGAGGTGGCGGCCGTGGCGGAGCAGGTGGAGAAGGACCTGGAGGCCGCGGGCTTCGAGGTGCTGCACGACGACCGGGAAGGCATGAGCCCCGGCGCGAAGTTCAAGGATGCGGACCTGCTGGGCTTCCCCCTGCGCCTCATGGTGGGTACCAAGGGCCTCAAGGAGGGCGTGGTGGAGCTGCGCGACCGCCGGACCAAGGCCGTGCTGAAGCTCAAGCCCGAGGCCGCCGTGGCCGAGGTCAGCGCGGCCCGCGACCGGATCATGCAGGAACTGGAAACCGCAGGGGGGCGCTGATGGCCGAGGGACGGGTCCACCTCACCACCTTCATCGAAGGGGTGCTGGTCCATGGCCAGCA
>Ga0208789_1000610_pt1 | contig 30227 bp, 22 predicted proteins | sample Methanotroph_Enr_FD_187368 | JGI IMG/M metagenome (GOLD analysis project Ga0208789, IMG submission 187368) | Enriched soil microbial communities from Old Woman Creek wetland in Ohio, USA - Methanotroph_Enrichment_5 (SPAdes) (version 2) | ecosystem: Environmental > Terrestrial > Soil > Wetlands...
ACCCGCAAGGGCACCGAGCTGGTGGTCATATTCGGCGCGCGCGCCGCGAAAGCGGCGGCGCCCGCCGTAAAAGACGCCCTGGCCGCCGTCCCCGCCGGGGTGAAGGTCATCGTTCCCGAGGGCGCCGACAAGCCCATGGAGATGACGCTCGAGGCCGCGCCCGTGAAGCCGGCCGACGTCAGCCGCGAGAATACGCCGGTGATCACCCCCAAAAGGACCTACTCGGCCCCCACCTCCCGCAGCATCATGGACAATATGTCCCGCGAGCCGATCACGCTGGATTACAGCGACGCCGACGTGAGGGAAGTTCTCGACATGCTGGCCGCCAAAGCCAACATCAACATCATTTACAGCGACGACGTCTCCGGCACCGTGACGATAAGCCTGACGAAAGTCCCTTTCGAAGAGGCTTTCAAGACCCTGCTCAGCGTCAAGGGCCTGGCCGCGCAGCAGGTCGGGGATAATATCCTCCGCATCGCCGCGCCCGCCACCATCATCGCGGAACAGAAGAAAGCCATGCAGCAGACCCGGGTCTTCTTCCTGAATTACGCCAACACCGCGGAAGTTAAGACCCAGGTGGAAGCTGTGGCCTCGGCCGAAGGCAGGACCGCCAGGTGCACTTCGGACGTGACCAATAACGCCCTCATAGTCACCGACACCTCGCTCGGGCTGGACTCCACGGCCCGGCTGATCCGCAACCTGGACCGCGCGCCCAAGCAGGTGATGATAGAAGTGAAGCTGGTGGAAGTGTCGCTCGACAACTCTTTCGACCTCGGCGTGAACTGGAATTTCCAGAACGCCTCGGGCCAGACCGTCGGCGTCACCAACCTCCCCGGCCCGGTGCCGGCCGGAAGCGTTTTCGGCGGTTCCCTGACTTTCTTCGGGAAGATCAGCGACTATACGTTCAACACCGTCATCGCCGCCGCCGTCAAGAAGGGCAAGCTCAAGGTCCTTTCCGATCCCAAGGTCGCCACGCTCAATAATAAAGAGGCGATCATCAATATCACGGACCAGGTGCCTTACACCACTACCGACTCGGCCGTAGGCTCCGGCGGCGCCACCGTCACGACCCAGAAAGTGACCTACGTGCCCTCGGGAATAATCCTGAAGGTGACGCCCTCTATCAATTCCGACGGCCGCATCGCCATGCATCTCAACCCCGAGGTCAGCCAGGCGTCGGGGGGAACCCCGACCACGCCTCCCAACACCAACACCAGGAGCACCGATACGAACGTGATAGTGCGCGACGGCGAGACCATCGTGATAGGCGGCCTTATCCGCGACAACCAGTCGGATACCGTTTACAAGGTCCCGGTCCTGGGCGACATCCCGCTGCTGGGCATGCTTTTCAGGAAGAAGTCCGTTTCGAGGAACCGCCTCGAGCTGCTGATCTTCGTTACGCCGAGGATAATAGAGGACTGAGCCGGGCCGCTGTCTCGGTATGTAAGGACCAGGTCCCGTTCGGCCCTGGTCCTTCGTTTTTGCGGACATTAACAAATGCTGGCTTATATTTTTCTTTTCGTGCTTGGGATCTCGCCCGCGCTGCAGGCCGTCTTCGACCTGCCGCTTCAGCTGGCTTTTCAGCGCGCGGTGCTCCTGGGCTGCCTGGCCTGGGCTTTCATAAACGCTTACGGCCCCGGCCTGCCGCGCGCGCTCGCCGGAAAAAAATTCTACCCTCTCTGGGCCGCCGCCGGCCTTTCCCTCGTTTCGCTGCTGGCCAGCCCGTTCAGGGGCTACATCTTCAACGAGTGGGGGAATTACGCGGCCGGGCTGCTGATCTTTCTTTTCGCTTCCTTCGTTAACGAGGAAGAGCGCGGCAAGGTCGAGCTCGCCATAACCTGGGGGGCCTGGCTGGTCTTTTCGGTCTCCCTGCTGCAGGCCTTCGTTTTCGGGAACTTCCTGGAACTGCCGCCGCTGACCAACCTTAACGCCCTGGCGCTTTACGCGGTGATGGTGATCCCGCTCGCCCTGGAAAGGAAGAACTGGCTGCTGGCCGCCGCCATGGTAATACTGGTGGTGTGGACGCAGTCCCTCGGCGCGGTGCTCGCCGGTCTCGCCGCGGCCGGCTTTTACGCGGTTTCCCGCCTGAAGGGCCGGGAGCTGAAAGAGAACCTCTGGCTGCTGGCCGGCCTGGCCGCGCTGGCCGTCCCGGTCTTTTACCTGCTGCAGGCGGACTCCGTGGCGGGACGGCTTGCCTGGTGGCGCAGCGCCTGGGCCATGTTCGCGGCGCGCCCCCTGTCCGGGTTCGGCCACGCCTCCTTCACCTGGGCGGCGGCGGCCTTCCAGGCCGAGGGCGCTTTCCGGGAATACGCGATCTACGCCCACAACTATTACCTCGAATTCCTCGCCGAGAACGGCCTGCCGGCCGCCCTCGCCTGGTTCTGGCTGGTCTTCGCCGCCGCGCGGGCGAAGAGCGGGCTGGCGAAATATTCCGTCATAGCGGCGCTCGCCCACTCGCTGATGGATTTCGGGCTGTCCGTGCCCGCCAATTTCTGGCTCTTCTGCTGGCTGCTCAGCTCTCCGTCGGCAGCGCCCGGCCCGGCGCCGCTGGGAATCGGGCAACCGGCGGAGGAGCCCCCGCTTTTCCGCCCTTCGCGCCGCGCCGCCGGAACCGCGCTTGTTTTTGCCTGCCTGCTGCTCGGCGCGCTGGCCAGCCTGGACCTCCGCAGCCTGTCGTTCGAGAAAGCGCGCGGCCGCGCGCTGGCGCAGGCGCAGGCCGGCCGGCTCGACCTGGCCGAAGCCGAGCTTCGCCCCGCCCTGGCCGGCGGCCTTTTCAGGGCGCCCGCGCTGGAATTCCTCGGGCGTATCTATATGGCGGCGCCGGATCGCGGAGCTTCGGCTGCGGTCTATTTCGAGATGGTCCTGCGCGAGAACCGCTACAATGCCCGCGCCTGGGCCGCCCTCAAGCGCATCTATGCCGGGCCCGGCCGGGAAAAGCAGGCCCGGGAACTCGCGCTCCGGCGCGCGGAGGTGTTCCGATGAGCCTGCGCGCGTACGCGGAGAGAACGGCCCCGAACGCTCCCGGGCTTTTCCTGGCGCTCGCGGCCGCGCTCGGCGGGCTCAGGTCCCCGCTGCCGTGGATGATTTTCGGGGCGCTGTTCCTTGTCTGGTTCGTCTGGTCGGGCCGCGCCCTGGCCGCGACCGGCAGGGAAGCCGGGCTCCTGTTCTTTGGCTGGCTGGGCGTAGCCGCGCTTTTCTCCTCCGACACCGCTTTCTCGCTCGCCGTCCTGGCCAGGTACGCGGTTTTCGCCGCCGTCTTCTTTTCCGCCGCGCGCGGGGATGAGGACGGCTGGGTCTCCTCGGTGCTGGCGCTCGGGCTGGCCGCCTCGGCCGTTTTTATCTGCCAGAGGGCGCTCGGCCTGGGACCCACGGGCTATATCGGGGCCAACCCGAATTATTCGGCCGCTTTCGCCGCCGCCGCTTTCCCGGCCGCCCTGCTGCTTGCCCTGGGCGGCGCGCCCGGCCGGAGGAAATATCTCCTGTTCGCGCTCGCGGCGGCGCTGGCCGCCGGTCTCTTCGCCTCAGGTTCCAGGGGCGCCATGGGGGCGGCCTTTTTAAGCGCGGCGGCCGGCCTGGCGTTCATGAGGCGCTGGAACTGGCTGGCGGCCCTTTTCGCCGCCGCGCTGGCGCTGGCGGCTTTCCTTCCCGCGTCCGCCTGGGAAGGCCTGCTGAAACTCTCCGACCCGCGCGCGTTCGCCCGGCCCCGCCTCTGGGGCGCCGCGCTGGAAGCCGCGGCCGCCAGCCCGATGCTCGGCTGGGGCCCCGGCCTCTTTGACAGGATATTCGAGCTTTTCAAGTTCCCTTATTTCGACGGGGTCTCTTATTTCGGACACAGCACCCTGAACGCGCACGGCGAGCTCTTCAACCTGGCGGCGGAAGCCGGTTTCCCGGCCGCCCTGCTCTTCCTGGCCGCGGCCGCCGCCGGTATTTTCCGCGGCGGGAAGACTTCGCTGCCCATGAAGCTCTGCGCGCTGTCGGTATTGCTGCAGGGCTGCGTCGATATAGTTTTCTATTCAGGCGCGGTATCGCTGCTGCTCTGGGGGTCGCTGGGCATCCTCTCGGCGGGCGAAACCGCCGCTCCCGCCGGCGGGCGGAAGCTTGAAGCGCTGCTGGCGGCCGCGTGCCTGGCGGGGCTCCTTTTGGGCGGCTGGCTCCTCATTTCGCCCCAGGCGGCAAGAATGGCCCGGGGGAGGTACCCTGAGGCCGAGCTGGCGCGGGTCAGGCTGGAGGCCTTCGAGAAGCCCAGGGACCCGTTCCCGGAAGCCGCGGCGGCGGACATCCTTTACGCCAACGGCGATCTGCGGGGGGCCGAGGCCGCCTGCAAGCGCGCCCTCGCCCTCGAACCTGATTTCGCCCGGGCCAGGCTGAACCTCGCCCGGGTTTACGCCGCCGCCGGGCGCCTTGACGCCGCGTGCGCGGAGATCGGTCCCGCCCTGAGGGCGGCCTCGCTGAAAGCGGAGAGCGGCTACGGGCGCGGACTTATTTCCATCGACCGGCCCGCGGCGGAAAAAATGGAAACGGAGCTATGCAGGAAAAAGAAAACTGGAAACACTACTGCGCCTCGCCGGAGGACGCGCTAGAGGGGAACGAGGTCGTCCTGATGAAGGACGGCGAAGAAGCTTTTCCCGCGCTGCTTTCCGCCATCGGCGGGGCGCGGAAATTCGTGCTGCTCGAAGTCTACGCTTTCTCCGACGCGTCCATCGGCAGGACGTTCGCCGACCTCCTGCGCGAAAAAGCGCGCCAGGGCGTGCCGGTCTACCTGGTTTACGACTCGGTCGGTTCCATACTGACCGACAGGAATTTTTTCACCGGGCTGGCCGCGGCCGGCGTCAACGTAGCGGAATTCCGCCCGGTCATTTACCTGAAGCCCTACTGGAACTGGATCAAGCGCGACCACCGGAAGACGGTCTGCGTGGACGGGCGCTGGGCCTTCGTGGGCGGCTTCAATATTACCGAGAGCGACGCGCCCAGGTCCATGGGCGGGCGGGGCTGGAAGGATACGCTCGCCCGGCTCAGCGGCCCGGCGGTAGCCGGCATAGAAAAAGTTTTCTGGGAAGCCTGGGCCGCCTCCACTCCCGTTGGCGGCCATGCGAAGCCGGCGCTGCCGCCGTCCGACCCGCCGAAGGCCGGCGCCAAGCGCGTTTCGGTGGTTTATGCCGGCGGCATACGCAACGTGCGCTCCATCAGGCGCAGCTACCGCTACGCCATAGACCGCGCGCTGGACTATATCAACATCACCAACGCGTACTTCCTGCCGGACCGCCTGGTCTACCGGCGGCTGGTCAAAGCGGCGCAGCGGGGCGTGGACGTGCGGATCATAGCGCCCAGGGAAACCGATTACCCGTACGTGCGCCTGGCTTCCTGGGCCATGTACGCCCACCTCATAAAGAACGGGGTGAAGATCTACGAATGGCAGGGGGCCATACTGCACTCCAAGACGGCCGTGATAGACGGCCTGTGGTCGTCGGTGGGCAGCCATAACCTGGACCACCGCAGCCTGCATTACAATCTCGAGGTCAACCTGAACGTCTACGACAGGTCTTTCGGGGCCGCGATGACGAAAGCTTTCCGTGAAGACCTGCGAAATTCGAAGCTCATCACGCTCGAAGAAGTCAAGAACAGGCCGCTGACGTCGAAGGCCGCGTCCAAGTTCCTCTACATGTTCCGCTCCTGGCTATGATAAACACCCTGCTCCTCGCCCTCGTCCTGGCCCCGCTTACGCCGCCCGCCCTGGCCGCGGATATTCCCGAGACGGCCCCCCAGGACGCGCAGCAGGAGGAGGCCGCGGCGATCAGGGACCGCCTGTCAACCAGCCTTTTTTTCCGCGGGGAGCTGGCCGACAAGATCATAGAAGCCGGCATGGCGGACCATTTTGTAGACATGGACGGGGTAGAGACGAACGCGGAGGCCAGGAGCAAGCTGCTGGCCTGGATACAGAGAAATCCCGCCAAAGCCGCCGCGGTCTACCTTAACATGAAAGGGGCGGGCGGGCGGCTCCCCGACAGGATCGAGATCCGCGAGAGCACTTACAGGTTCAACACCAATTTCATCGCCTCTATCAAAGCCCTCAACGCCGCGGCCGGCAGCGGCTCGGTTTCCAAGGAGACGCTCGAGCTGGCGGCCCGCCGTCTTTACGAGGGGCAGCAGGCGGAGGCCGAAGGGCCCGAGGTCAGGGTCGGCGGCGGCGCCGGCCACGGCGGCGGCAGCTCGTTCTTCTCGGGGGATTACGCCGATTACCGGCTCAACAAAGCCGGGTTGGGCCGTGAGCTCTCACAGGCCGGGGCGTGGCTCGAGGCCGCGCGCGGGGCCGGCCTGCAGGTGGAAGCCAAGAGCGCTTACGCCGCGGCTTTCTCGCTTTACAGCGAATTTATCGTCGCCGCCTCCGCCCTTAAAGGCAGGGGGGCGATCACGGAGCTGGAATCCGTGCGCCTGGAAAGCCTGCGCGTGAGGCTGCATTCGGCCTTGTACGCCCTGGCCCTGCGCTCCCGGATCTCTACCCTCTCGGCCGCGGGAAGGGAGCTCGAAAAACTCAACGCGGAGCCGGGCGCCGGAGCGCTGCTGCTGTCGCTCAATCGGCTTAAGGCGGAGCTCGCCGCCGCCGCGGCGCGGATAGAAGCCGGCGGGACCGCGCCGGGCGAGGCCGGGCGGCTTATGAATTCTCTCGAAAACGAATTCGCCGCCCTCTACCTGAATTACTCGGCTTACGACGGGCTGCTCAGCCTCAAGCAGAAGGCCGGCTTCACGGGTTTTTCCTGCTTTTACGACTACGCCGCCTTCCGCTACCTGTCGGCCTTTTTTCCCCGGACCCTCTATCCCCGCGCGCGGGAGGAGCTCGCGGCCGCGGCCGGGGCGCTGGACGCCGCGCTGTTAAAGGCCGGGCAGGGAGACCTCCAGGGAGCGCTTTCCGGGTTCGACCCCGGCCGCGTCGAGGCCGCCTTGAGCATTGTGCGCTCAGCGTCGGCGTTGAACCGCAGCGCGCAGTTCTTTTCCTGGGGCCTGTTCTTCAGGCCTTTCGAATATAAGGTCTCGGTCAGGGCCGGCCGGGCTTTCTTCCGCCCGGCCTTCACGTTGTCCGAAGTTGCGGGCAGAAGATAGCAGCGTTCGCGGTCTGTCCGGCGGCGCAGAACCCGGCCAGGCTTAAAAACCGAAACCGCCGCGCCCATAGGGCCGCGGCGGCTTTCTTTTGACCGGTCTGCCCGGTTATTCCGGTTTATCCTGCAGTCTCTTCAGGAGCTCGACTATCTCGAGGTCGCTCTTGTAGATGAGCTCGCTCTCCGCCTCGGCCAGTGGAAGCCACTTCATGTCGAAGATCTCGTCGGGGGTCTTGGGCATGCCGTCCCCGCCCACGCGCTTCATCTGGAACCAGCGCACGTCCTTATCCACAAGCATCTCGCCCCGCATGAAAGAGTATTCGGCCGTATAGAGCGGCGAGATTATCTCGCAGTCCCAGCCCGTTTCCTCGGCCACTTCCCGGATGGCCGCGGCTTCGGGGGTTTCGCCGGCCTCCAGGTGGCCTTTAGGGAAGGTCCAGATCTTGTCGCCTTTGAGGTTCTGCGCCAGGACCAGCAGTACGCTGCCGTCTTCCATGATCACGCCGCCGGCGGAATGTTCTTTTTCAGGCATAATCTGTCTCCTTAGAAGCTCCCTTAAAAAATCCGGCCCTACATCGGCTGCAAAGGCGCGTACTTCAGCATGAAGGTCTGGCGCACGCCGCTGTCGAAAACCACGGTCACTTTCGCGAATTCGCCGGCGCCTATCTGGTCCACCACGCGGCCGGGGCCGTGCACGGGGTGCATGCACCGCCGCCCTTTGCCGACGCGGGGGATGGACGCCGGGGCCTGGTAGGAAGTTATCACCTGCACGTCTTCCTCGCCGGGGCGGGTGGCCGTCTCCGGCGCCACTTTGCTCTCGAAAATGAAACGCGACGCCAGGTTGGGGTAGGTGGTGCCGTAGATCCTGCGGGTCGCGGCCCAGGTGAGATAAAGGCGCTCGCGCGCGCGGGTCATGCCCACGTAGGCCAGGCGGCGCTCCTCCTCCAGGTCCTCCTCCGAGGAGTTGGCGGCGTTGATGGGGAAAAGGTTCTCTTCCAGCCCCGTCAGGAACACGGCGGGGAACTCCAAACCCTTGGCCAGGTGCACCGTCATCAGCGTGACGGCGTGGGTGTCGGTGTTGAGCTTGTCCACCTGCGAGGACAGCATTACTTCTTCGAGGTACTTATGCAGGGTGGGGGCGGCGCCTTCCTTCACGCAATGGTCCTCGAACTCCTTCACGGCGTTCACCAGTTCCTGCAAATTGCCCAGGCGCGCCAGGGATTCCTGGGGCTCCTTCTCGGCGAGGTCCTCGGTCATCTTCCAGTAGCCGGATTTCTCCAGGATGTTCGCCAGCATGGCCGACGGGGTGGCGGAGAAGAGGTCGGATTTCACGCCTTCGAGCAGGTCCAGGAATTCTTTTATCCCGTTCCGGGCGGCGGTCGTGATGTCCGGGACCTGGTCGGCGCAGAGCAGGGCGTCGTAAAGCGGCATTTCTTTCTGCCGGGAGTGGGCCATGACGTGGTCCAGGGCGGTCTTGCCCACGCCGCGCGTAGGCGTGTTTATCACGCGCAGCAGGCTGATGGTGTCCGCCGGGTTCACGAGCAGCTTCAGGTAGGCCAGCACGTCCTTCACTTCTTTGCGGTCGTAGAAGCGCACCGAGCCGATCAGCCGGTACGGGATGCGCGCCCGGCGGCAGGCTTCTTCGTGGGAGCGGCTCTGGGCGTTGGTGCGGTAAAAAACGGCGATATCGTTATAGGTGAGGCTGCCCCGGCCCGTAAGGAGTTTTATCTCTTCCGTGATCCCGCGCGCCTCGTCGGTCTCGTTGGCGAATTCCAGCACCCGGGGCATCTCGCCGTGCGCGGCTTTGGTCCAGAGGTTCTTGGGGCGGCGGTTCTTGTTGTGCTTGATGACCTCGTTGGCGGCGTGCAGGATGCGGGCCGTGGAGCGGTAGTTCTCCTCCAGCACGACGGTGAAAGCGTCGTTGAAATCTTTCTCGAACTCCATGATGTTGCGGATGTCGGCGCCGCGCCAGCCGTAGACGCTCTGGTCGGGATCGCCCACCACGCAGAGGTTGCGGTGCTTGGCGGAGAGCATTTTCACCAGCATGTACTGGGCGTGGTTGGTGTCCTGGTACTCGTCGACGAGGATGTACTGGAAATTTTCCTGGAAGTAGTCGCGGATCTCTTCCTTCTCGTTGAACAGTTCCACGCAGCGCACGATCAGGTCGCCGAAATCCATCGCCCCCGCTTCGCTCAGCTTTTTCTGGTAGCGGTGGTAGATCTGGGCGGCCTTAATGCGCGCGGGGTCGTTGGACGCCTCGGCGTTGATCAGGTACGACTGGGCGTCCAGCAGGTCGTCCTTGGCGCGGGAGATGAGGCTCAGGTACATGGAGGCTTTGTTCTTCTCGCTTTCGAAGCCCAGTTCCTCCATCGCCAGCCCTATCAATTTTTTCTGGTCGTCGTCGTCGTAGATAACGAAGCCCGCCGGGATCCCGATCAGGCGGCCGTGCTGGCGCAGGATGCGCGCGCCCAGCGCGTGGAAGGTGTGGATCCACATGCCGCCGGAATAAGGCACCAGCTTGCCCACGCGGTGCTGCATCTCCTGCGCGGCCTTGTTGGTGAAAGTTATGGCCAGGACCCGGGCGGGGGAGACGCCGGAAGCGATGAGCAGCGCGATCTTGGAGGTGAGGGTCTTGGTCTTGCCCGTGCCCGCGCCCGCGAGTATCAGGAGCGGGCCGGCGAAATACTGGACGGCTTCGGCCTGCTTGGGGTTCAGGCCGAGCTTGGGCAGCAGCGTGGGGTTCAAATTCAGGTCAAGGCTCATTAGGGGTAATTTTATAATTTTAGGAGAGGTTTGTGGCCGCGTCCTGTTTTCCGGGCCGGCAAAGGGCCGTGCGCCTTGCCGCGCCGTAAAGGTATAATTGTAATGTTAAAGAGGAGGCTCCATGGAAGATACTGAAGGCGGAAAAAACTGGCTGCTGTGGGTGATACTGGTACCGGTCGGCATGGCCGCCGGGGTCCTGGTCACGAAATTGGTTTTACAGCCCAGGAAGACCGTGCAAGCCGTCCCCGCGCAGGAACAGGCCGAAGCCGTAACCCCTGCCCCCGCTCCTGAAAAGCCCGCGGCCGCGGGCAGCTCCGATTACGACCTCCCGGGCGACGAGCCCGCCGGCGGCGAGGCCGGTATTATCTGGGCCGACAAGTCCGCTTCCGCGTCCCAGCAGGGAGCCAAACCCGGCTCCGCGGCCGGCAGCGGAAGCGGGAAGGGCGCCCAAGACCCGGCGGTAGACCCGAAAGAAGCCAAGAAATACACCGGCCTGGGGCTCGTCTACGGCGCGCTCACTAAAGCCACGGATAAAATGCTTAATAACCCGAAAGCCCTCGCCGCGCTTTTGAACAACGATTATGTGGTCAAAGGCTTTATGTCCAGGGACACGGTGAAGAACGCCACCGCGAACTCCGGGTCGCTGGCCAATTATCTCAAAAATCCGGCGAACCTGAACCAGTTCATGGCCAAAAGCGCCGTGCAGCGCGGGATCAACGACCAGCAGATGGTGAGCGCCGCGGCTAACAGCAAACTGGCCATGTCCCTGATGGACACGCCCGGCGGCAAGGCCCTCCTGAGGGACCCCGCCGCGATCTCCGCGATACTCCAGGAGAACCCCGGGATGGCCTCCCTGCTGAGCAACCCCGCCGTCCTGAACGCCCTGGTGAACAATCCGAAAACCGCCGGCGTGGTGACGCAGATCCAAATGACGAACATGCCGCGCTGAGCGGACCGGCCGGGCCGGCCAGGTACTTTGTGACCAAAGAAAAACTCGACGCGTTCTTTTCGGCGGAGGAAAAATCCGGCGAACAGAAGATAAACCTGATACGCCTGGCCGCTATCGCGGTATTTTTCTTCAACGAACTTTTCAACTTCCATGTGCTGGGCGTGGTGGAACCCCGGCTGCATATGCGCGCGGTCCGGCTGCTGCTCGCCTGGGAAGTCTACGCCGCCGCGGCCTGGTACGCGGTGAACCGCCTCGGAGTTTACGCCCGGTGGATGAAATACGCTTCGACCGGCGCGGACGCGCTCTTCCTGACCCTGGTCCTGGTCCTGGTGGAGGGCAATAACGGGCCGCTGGTCCCCATGTACTACGTGCTCATAACCCTGTCCGCGCTGCGCTACAGCCGCCGCGCCATCCTCGCCGCGGCCGGTTTTTCCGCGGCCGGCTACGCCGCGGTCTGGTACTTTTCCTTCGGCAATCCCCGGCTGGTCCCTATTACCGCTTACGTGGCCGTGCTGCAGATGCTGATAATGGTCCTGATAGGCGTGTTCGCCGGCTACGCCGCGAAGAAGATGCGCGGGCTGGTGCTGAAGTTCGCCCATAATTTCGTCCGCAGGGAAATGGCGGAGAGCGCCCTGTCCAGGTACGTCTCGCACCAGGTGGCCAGGAAGATCCTGGATTCCCCCGAGGGCGGCGCGATCATGAGCGAGGGCAGGCGCACGTACGCCACCATACTGATCTCGGACATCCGCGGCTTCACCCCTATGTCCGAGGCCATGGACCCGGTGGAACTGGTCAGGCTGCTCAACCTCTATTTCAGCCGGATGGTGGACGTGGTATTCCGGCACGACGGGACGCTGGATAAATTCGTCGGCGACGCCCTGATCGTGGTCTTCAACGACCCGTTCGACCAGCCCGATTCGGAGAAACGCGCCGTGGCCTGCGCCGCCGAGATGCAGGCGGAGACCGCCGCTTTCAACCGCGGGCAGGAGGCGGCCGGCAAAAGAACGCTCGGCGTGGGCATAGGCGTGCACTGCGGGCCGGTGGTGGCCGGTAATGTCGGCTCCGAGTCCCGCATGGATTACACCGTGATGGGCGATACGGTAAATTTCACTTCGCGGCTGCAGGGCAAGGCCCCGGCGGGCGCGGTCTACGTCTCCGCCGCCGCGCAGAAGAAGACCTCGGAATATTTCAGCTATAAGGCCCTGGGCACGATGGAATTCAAAGGTTACGCGGAACCCGCCGAGGTCTACCAGCTGCTGCCACCCGAAAACCCCCTCAGGGGCGAACCGGCTTAACAGGCCCGGTCCGCATCCGTAAAAAGTTTCCCGCCAGTATCCCGGCCAGTTGCGCCGCCGGGCCGAAAATAGTTTATAATTGCCGTATCAGCAGGGGGGGGATATGGCGGAAGAGAAAGATCATACCGTGTCCGGGCCGGCGGCCCGGTTCCCGGCGCTTTATTTCGGCGCCGCGCTGGCGGCCGGAATTATTTCATTCATACTGATGTTCCAGACCTACAGGAGCATTTACGAGGCGACGGGGGAACTGCATGAACGTCATTATAAACTGCTCAACGCCGCGGGCAGCCTGATACTGCTGGATTCAAGGCTGAGCCTGGCCGCCAACCTGGCGGCCTCCACCGGGCAGCCGCGCTATGAGCGTGAATACAGGCGCCTCTCCCCCGAGCTTAATGACGCGATAAAAAAGATCAGCAAGTTCACGGTTTCGGACGTGGGCTCTCCGCAGGTAGCCGAAATAAACAAGGCGAACCTGCAGCTGGAGGAGCTGGAGCTGCGGGCCTTGCAGCTTGCCCTCTCCGGGAAGCGGCGGGAGGCTTCCGCGCTGCTGGGCGGGCGCGAGTACGAGGGCTTCAAAAAAGCGTATTCCAGCGGGATCAGCGGGCTGCTGCAGGAGTTCGAGGAGGCGCTGCTGGTGGAAAGCGCCGCGTCCCGTAGCGGCATCGTCAAGAACAGCATAGCCGCGGCCGCCGGTTTTTTCATCTCCCTGATGTTCTGGGCCCTGGCCGCGGTTTCCGCCAGGCGCTGGTTCAAGGTGAGGGAATCCACCGAGGCCCTGGTGGCTGAGAAGGACGCCGAGTACCGCCACTTCTTCGACACCGTGCAGGAGATCTTCTACCGTGCGGACTGGAAAGGCCTGCTCACCAATATAACCCCCTCCATATGGAAATATTCCGGGTATACCCGCGAAGAGCTGTTGGGCAAGCCGATCTCGGACCTCTACCTGAACCCGGAGGACAGGGGGCGGCTGATAAAGGAGCTGCTGACGAAAGGGATGGTGGAAGACTACGAGGTGAAGCTTAAGGCGAAAGACCGGGGAGTGCTGGACGTCCTTGTGAACGCGCGCCTGCTGAAGGGCTTCGCCGGCCTCCCTGCCGGAGTGGAGGGAAGCCTGCGGGATATCACGGCCCGGAAAGCCGCCGAAGATAAGCTGCGGCGCATGAACCGGCTCTATTCAGTAATTACCCGGATCAACGGAGCCGTCATGCGTGCGCACGCGCCGCAAAAGATCTACGAAGAGTTGTGCCGGGCGGCCGTAGAGGAGGGCGGGATAAAGTTTGCCTGGGTGGGGCTGCCCGGTCCCGGCGGTTCCATCGCACCCGCGGCTTCCTGCGGAAGCGGAGAGGATTTTTTGCAGGAGATCCAGACTTCCATCTATGCGTCCCTGCCGGAGGGCAGGGGGCCGAGCGGAACGGCCTCCCGTGAGGGGAAGGTCTTCATCAACAGCGACACGGCGAAAAACCCGGCAATGCTGCCGTGGCGGGCGGCGGCGCTCAGAAAAGGATATCTGTCTTCGGCGACTTTTCCGATAGGCGGGGGCGGTGTGGTGAACTTTTACTCCGGGGAAACCGGGTTCTTCGAGGAGGGCGAGGCGGCGCTGCTGTCTTCCCTGGGGGAGGGCGTCTCTTACGCCGTGAACTCCGCCCGCAGCGAGCTGGTCTGCGCCGAGGTGTCCAGCCAGCTGGAACACGCCAAGGAGCAGCTGCGCGAGGTCAGGAAATGAAAACCCCGGGTGCGGCTGACGCCGGACCCGGGGTGAAAGGAGCTGAACGGCTTATACGTTGAATTTAAAGAAGCAGATATCGCCGTCCTTCATCACGTATTCCTTGCCTTCCGAGCGGATAAGGCCCTTTTCCTTCAGGATCTTTTCGCTTTTGTACTTCATGATGTCGTCGAAGGAGTAGATATCGGCGCGGATGAAGCCCTTCTCGAAATCGGTGTGGATGCGGCCGGCGGCCTGCGGCGCTTTCAGGCCCCGCTTCAGGCTCCAGGCGCGAACCTCGTCCTCGGAGCCGGCGGTGAAGAAAGAGATCATGTCCAGGAGCTTGTAGCCGGCCAAAGCCATCTTCTCGAGGCCGGTGTAGTCCTCGCCCAAATCCTTGAGGAATATCGCCTTCTCTTCGTCGGGCAGTTCTACTATTTCGGACTCTATCTTGGCGGAGATCTCCACCAGGATGGAGCCGCGGGCCTTTATGAAGTCGCGGAGTTTGCCCAGGACGGCCTGGTCGGGCTGTTCGGAAGTGTTGGCCACGAAGAAAACGGGCTTAACGGTCAGCAGGTTGAAATCGCGCACTTCGTCCAGGGTGTAGCCGGCCTCGCGGGCGGGCTTGCCTTCGGCCAGCAGCTTCTTGATTGCCTCGAGCCTCACCTTCTTCTCCTCGGCGTCCTTGGTGCGGGCCTTCATGTCGCGCTGGTTCTTTTCCAGCGCCTTGTCCACGGACTCCATGTCGGCCAGCAGCAGCTCGGTCTCGATGACCTCGATGTCGCGGACCGGGTCCACGTCGCCCAGCACATGCACCACGTCGGGGTCTTTGAACACGCGCACCACCTGCACTATGGCGTCCACCTCGCGGATGTTGGCCAGGAATTTATTGCCCAGGCCTTCGCCCTTGGAGGCGCCCTTCATCAGGCCGGCGATGTCCACGAACTTTATATAGGAGGCCACTTTCTTGGGCGGCTTGAACAGGTCGAACAGCGCGTCCAGGCGCTTGTCCGGCACCGGCACCACGCCCACGTTGGGGTCGATGGTGGTGAAGGGGTAATTAGAGGAGGCCGCGCCGGCCCTGGTCAGCGCGTTGAAAAGCGTCGATTTGCCGACGTTGGGCAGGCCTACGATGCCGATTTCCATGGTGATGTCCTTTGCTTATGAAACGTGCTTAAATTATATCAATTAGGCCGCTTCCCGCGGCGCAGGCCCGGTTTTGAAGCTATCATCCCGATGCATTCCCTGCCGGGCAGGCGGATGTCCGCCGGCGGGATTAATTCACAATTCCGCTCCCCCAAAAATGCACAACGGGATGCAAAAATATCCGCTAACCTGGAACACCGGGATTACCAACTTATAGGTGGACAGTCGCCGCGATATGCGGTAAAATTGTTCTACAAAGGGTTCGGAGCGCAGGCTCCGGAGGAATGGGATGGTCGGGCCGCCATTCCGGTAAATTACCGGACGGCGGCTATTTTATTTTATACGCATCCCGCGGATCCGCTTGCCGGGAATATCCCGAACATAATCAGCGCCTCCAAGCTTGGTATTAAAAGCCGGGAATGGGTGCGCGCGGCTCTTCCTGCCGGCGCCATGCTGTTGCTAATTTGTTTCCTTGCCCTCTGGGCAGTTTATTGAGATGCCGGTATAAGGGGTTCTATGCGTATAACCTTCAAACTTATCGTTTCGCTTATCATCGTCGTGGTGTTCGTGGCCCTGGTTTCCGCCTGGTTCAACGTCCGGCAGGAAAAAGAGAAGCTGTACGACGAAGTCCTAACTCACTCCGCCCTGCTCGCCGAGAGCTTCAAAGAAAGCGTAAGGTTTAACCTTGAAACGAAGAATCACGCGGGTTTGCAGAAGCTGGCCGATAAATTCCAGAACCAGAAACAGTTGGAGGGCGTGGCGGTCTACGACGCAGCCGGCGGCCTTGTTTCCGGGTCTTCTTCGCTCGCTCCGGAGCTGCTGGCCCATGCCACCGAGATAAACGCGCTTATCTCGGCTAGGGAGGGCGCCGACAGAGTGTACGCGATCGGAGAGAAGAAAATATTTTTGTACCCGCTGTCGCTGACTTTTAATAAAAATGAAAAAGCCCGCATCGTACTGTTCACCAATATCTCCTACATAGATTACGATCTGTTCAGGATCTGGAAGCGCACCCTTCTGAGGCTGCTCGCGCAGATGATCCTTATTTCTCTGGTGACGCTGCTTATCGTAAGGTGGAATCTGGTCGATCCCATAATCCAGATGACAGAGTGGATGAAGAATCTCCGCGTAGGCGACGCCCACGAGCACGCCCCGCCGATAAAAGGCGATATCTTCGCGCCATTGGCCAGAGAGGCCACCACGCTGGCCACCAATCTGCAGTCGGCCAGGCGCGCCGCGCAGAACGAGGCCCGGCTGCGCCAGAAAGGCGAATCTCTCTGGACGCCGGAAAGGCTGAAAGAGCATATAAAAATGAAAATGGGCGGACGGCCGCTTTTCGTGGTCTCCAACCGCGAGCCGTACATGCACATTAGGGAGGGCAAGGATATCCGCGCCATAATCCCCGCCGGCGGCCTGGTGACCGCCCTCGACCCCATAATGAAGGCCGCTGGCGGCACCTGGGTGGCGCACGGCAGCGGCGAGGCGGATTTCGAAGTTACCGACGCGGCTAACCGCATAAAAGTCCCGCCGGAAGAACCTGCCTATAACCTGCGCCGCGTGCCGCTCAGCAAGGAAGAGGAGGACGGCTATTACTACGGCTTCTCCAATGAGGGCATCTGGCCGCTCTGTCACATAGCCCACATCCGGCCCATCTTCAGGAAAGAGGACTGGAAATTTTATTATGAGGTAAACGAGAAATTCGCGAAGACGGTGCTGGAAGAAATAGCCGGCGTTAAGGAACCCTGCATTTTAATACAGGATTACCACTTCACGCTGCTGCCCGGCATGATAAAGGCCGCCCGCCCCGACGCCAGGGTGGCGGTGTTCTGGCATATCCCCTGGCCCAACCCGGAAACTTTCGGCATCTGCCCCTGGCAGAAAGAGCTGGTCATGGGGCTGCTGGGCGCGGACCTGATAGGTTTCCAAACGCAGTTCTACTGCAACAACTTCCTGGACACCGTTGACCGCACCATAGAGTCCCGCATAGACTGGGAGCATTTCTCCGTTCAGAAAGAGAGGCATATTGCCATGGTCAAGCCTTTCCCCATAAGCGTGGATTTCCAGCAGCCGGAGAGGGACGCTAAGGCGCTGTCACAGAAGCCTGACCCGGCTGCCGTGCTGAAGGAACTCGGCATAAAGGCCGAGAAGATAGGCGTGGGCGTGGACCGCATAGACTATACCAAGGGCATGCTGGAAAGGGTGAAGGCCGTGGAGCGGTTCCTGGAGAAATATCCGGAGTACCGGGGCAAGTTCTCGTTCATCCAGCTGGGCGCGCCCAGCCGCACGCATATTCCGCAGTATCACCGGTTTCTGGCCGAGCTGCACGCCGAGGTGGACAGGATCAACTGGAAGTTCAAGGCCAAGGACTGGAAGGCGATAGTCTTTCTGGAAAAACACCACGACCACAAGGAGATTACCAAGTTCTATAAGATCGCCGATGTCTGCATGGTGACCTCGCTGCACGACGGTATGAACCTGGTGGCCAAGGAGTTCGTGGCCGCCAGCGACGACCACCGCGGGGTGCTGATCCTCAGCCGTTTCGCCGGGGCTTCGCGGGAGCTTAAGGACGCGCTGATAGTGAATCCTTACGATATTGAACAGATGGCCGACGCCATCTATTACTCGCTCGTAATGCCCAAAAACGAAGTGGAAGAGCGGATGACCCGCATGAGGCAGGATCTGCATGAGAACAACATTTACAAGTGGGCGGCCGACCTGACCGGGGAACTGATGAAGCTGCGGTTGGATGTGTTCAAACGCGATGGAGCGTAGATGAAGCCCTTTTGGAAACACTCGCAAGCCGTTTCAGCCAGGCTGGCCGCCGCGCCCCGCCTGCTGGTGACGCTGGACTTCGACGGGACGCTGGCCGCGCTGGCGGAAACTCCCGGTCAGGCGCGGCTTGAGCCGGCGTTCCGTTCCGCTTTGCGGAAACTGGCGGCGCTGCCGGAGGTCTCAGTCTTTATCCTCAGCGGCCGCGCATTGAAGAGCGTCCGGCAACTGGTCGGCTTGCGCGGTCTTTACTACGGCGGCAACCATGGGATAGAGATAAAAGGCCCCGGGTACGCCTGGCGCGACGAGGGCGCGCTTAAAGCGCGGGGACTGGTGGCCGCAATAGCCGCGGATCTACAAGAAAGATTCCCGCCGGGAACAGGGGTACTGGTGGAGAATAAAACTTTTTCAGCCAGCGTCCATTACCGGAACCTTAAGCCGGTATACAAGCGCGGCTTCTTCAGCCGTATGAAGGTTCTGATAGCCGCCCGCAGCGCAAGCCTCTATTGGCGCGGCGGCCATAAGATCTTCGAACTGCTGCCCTGCGGGGCGGCCCATAAGGGCGACGCGGTAAGCCTGCTTGCTAAATATTTGGGGTCCCCGTTCAGTATTGCCGTCGGGGACGACCTTACCGATGAGGATATGTTCAAAACGCTCGCCGGCAGCGGGGTAACGGTAAGGGTGGGCCGGAAACCCGGGTCTAAAGCCGGTTATTGCCTGGACGGCCAAAGTGAGGTACTGCGCCTGTTGAACTTTATCGCGGCCGCCAGACATTGTAGGGGAATGGGAACAACATCTTGGCAGGCGCTTTTAAAAAAACGACCGCCGGGCGGTGCCGGCGGTCATTTTGCGCCAAATCCAGAAACATAAATCTGGCGGTCTTTTCAGGATGAAGTTCGAACCTTCTTCGCGCAACATCCTGAGGTAACTTTATAAATACCGCTTTCTAGCCGTTAGAGCAGCGGTAGGCGGATCTTATCCGCGAGATGCCGTCGCAGGCGTGGCCACGAAGCGCGGCCCCGCACTGCTCCTTGCCGCGAGAAGACGGTTCGCAGGGCTCGGCACTAACGCGCCTTCGCACCTGCTCCCAAGGTAGGCGGCATCTTATTGCCACCTCCTATGCGCGGCCTGCTGGCCGCTCCCGTCCGCCTTCGGCGTCCGTACAACGCAGAAAATTATTTCCCGCGCCCATCAACTCTTTGCTGTTATAAGCCGCAGCCCACCTTTCGCAGGAAAGGCTGGTCAGAAATTATAAGCAAAACCTTCTTTCTTCAGGCGGGCGCGTAGCGTTTCGTAGTTGGGGAGTATGGTGCCGACCTCTTTCCAGAAGGCGTCGGAATGGTTCCTGTGCTTCAGGTGGCAAAGTTCGTGAACGACCACGTAGTCAATAAGCGGTTTTGGGGCCATTATGATGCGCCAGTTAAATCGCAATTCGCCCTGACGGTTGCAACTCCCCCAACGGCTCGTCTGATTGGCGATGATTACTTTCGCCTTCTCAAAGCCACACTTGCTTGAGTAATGCCGTACGCGATCGTTCAGAAATATTTCGGCTTTATCTTTATACCAAGCGGTTAAAGTGTTTTTTATAGCCCTAAGGTTATGCGAATCGGACGCACTCGAAAATAAAAATCTGGAGTTCTTAAGTTTAACGCCAGCATCTTTGCGGCGGCAGCCGTATTCAACCTTGAGCCTGCACTGCCGGCCACGGTAAAGAAAGGTTTCCCCCGACACAAATTCTTTGGGAGGGTTCAACAGATGCGCGGTTTTAATAATTTTTTGCTTTTGGATAATCCATGCCGCTTTTCGGAGAAGCAAAGACATTATTTTTTCTTTAGAAAATTTGACCGGAGCCCGCAGGTAAACCCCATAATACGGATCTACAAATATGCTGATGGACTTTCTCCGGTCGCTGCTGCGAATTACGGAGAAGTCTATATTTGTGTTTCCGAAGGGCAGCGTGCCTTTTTCGTTCATTTCTGTAGCCTTGCACGGGCTAAGTCCATAATGCGGGGCGTCATTTCCTCTATTTCCTCAAACTCATAGTTGTTGTCGCGCAGAACGCCCTTTACTTTCTTACGCATTTCCCGCTGCACATCATCTTTATGGATCCAGTCTATTACAGCTAATGTTTCCACTTCTGAGACTATCTTTTGAGTTAGTCCTTTAAAATCCCTGCCGCTTACGGTCGCGCCAAAGCCCGGAGACGGCTCCTTGGTTGCGCCGGGCCCGGTTCCGCCGGAAGCCTGGCCGCCGGCATCGGATGAAAGCATTTCATACAGCGCGTATTCAGTTTCGCTAAGACCAAAATCTTTAGCTTTATTTCCTATTCCGCGCACTTCGTCCAACATGCCTTGCAAATGCCTCAATGCCTGTGCGGAATTCAATCTTTCTGCCCGCTGTTCTTCTATTATCTTTTCAAGCTTCTCTTTAAGCGACTGGTAGAAGACAGGATTCTCGGTAATGTGCACGTGAATCTCATGGCGGAGCGCGTGCTCCATCTCGCTGGCCTTGGCCTCATCAGAAGTCAGCGCGGACACAACCTCATCAAACTTGCTGGAGAATATAGATACAGGCTCCAGTATTTTCTGAATGCCAGTCGTCTTTATATGTTCTTCAATCAAGTCCCGCACCTTTGCACCGCAGGCAGACAGGTCAAGGGCGGCGTCACGGAACCGGGCGCTGGCCGCATTTCGCAGCTTGCCAAGTAATTTAAGGTCCCCGGAAAACCGCAAAGCGGCGGGGTCAGGCAGAACCATATCCATACTCTGCGAAAATCGCCTAAAAGCCAGGTCAAAGTCAGCGCGGATATCTTCCGGGGTTATCACTTTAAGACAGGCTTCAATGTCATTTCTGTCCACCTTATCAAAAAACTGCATAACAGCACGGTGGCGAGCTTCAAGGCGTGGTAACTCCTCGTTTTTAGGCAGCATGGCGCCCAGGATGTCGGTCGCGTCAAATATGCCAAGCGCGGCTTGCAGGTCTTTGGATACACCCCAATAGTCCACAATAAGGCCGTAGGTTTTTTTGTGCTCAGTGCGGTTTACCCTGGCGATGGCCTGCAACAAGGTATGCTCTTTAAGCGGCTTGTCCAAATACATAACCTGCTCGACGGGCGCGTCAAAGCCGGTAATAAGTTTATCGCAGACTATAAGCATCGCCAGTTTTTCGGCAGAATCTTCCTTAAAGCTGCGTATCAGTTCTTTATTTTCCGTCTGGGAGTGATGATGCTTGGCAAGCCTTTCCGGGTCGTTATTGCTTTGGGACATTATCACTGCGGAGGCTGGGGCATTCAAGCGGTCCAAGGTTTCTTTATAGATAACAGCGGCCTCGCGTGAATTAACCACTATCTGCGCTTTGAACCCGTTAGGAAGGATGAATTCCTCGTAATGCTTTATGATATCGAGGCAAATGGTCTCTATGCGGCTTGAGGCTATGGCTATGGCGTCCTCGGTAGCGTATTTCTGCTTTATCTCAGCGCGCTGCTCTTCGGTGTACTCGGCGAAGTAGCGGTCAAACAGCTCGTCCAGGTTGCTGCCCTGTATTTGTATGTTCGGAAGGCGGCTTTCGTAGTAAATGGGCACGGTGGCGCCGTCCTGCACGGCCTGCTCTATAGTGTAGGTGTGTATATACGAACCAAAAGTGCGCAGCGTGCTCCGGTCCTTTTTATCAATCGGCGTGCCGGTAAAACCTATAAAGCAGGCATTGGGCATGGCCTGCCGCATTATGGCAGCTATTTTATTGTATTGGGTACGGTGCGCCTCGTCCACCATAACAAAAACATTCTCTGAGTCGGTCAGGGAGGCCCCATCTTCCAGCTCTTGAAACTTTTGAATAGTGGCAAGCACGGTTTGCCCCTGGCCGTCACGGATAATACGGGACAACTCCCTACCGCTTTCAGGTGAAAGCGGATTTGGGAAACCGCAACGCTCAAAGGTGCCCTTAATCTGCGTGTCCAAGTCTATTCTATCGGTGACAATAACCAATAGCGGATTTTCAAATTTAGGAAGATGTTTAAGCTTTACCGCCAACCATAGCATTGAGAGCGACTTGCCAGATCCTTGGGTATGCCAGATTATGCCGCCGCGCTTTTGAGGATCTTTTGCGCTTAGAATTTTTACCAGCGCGTTATTTACCGCGATAAACTGCTGGTAGCGGCAGATCTTCTTTCTTGTTCTGCCGTTTTCAACTTCAAAGGTTATGAAGTTGCGAATAATATCCAACAGATTGGTCTTATCAAAAAGACCACAAAGCAAAATATCCTGGGCGGTGGGCGGCTTATCAAAAATCTTTGAAGTATATTTAGCGTTCAATTCATCAAGGGTAAGCGGATAGGGGACTTTCCAGTCGTAAAAGTTTTGGTAAGGCGTGTAGGTGGTTCCGTATTTGGCGGCTTGCTGGCATACGCCGGCGAGGACCTGCACGGTTTCGAAAAGCCGGGGCGCGCCGCGGCCTTTATACTCTTCTTTAAACTCCTGGTCGCGGAAAAGCTGTTCTACGGCTTTTTGTATGGGGTCTTTTATAGTGGGGCTCTTGCATTCAATAACCGCCACCGGGATGCCGTTTATAAACAAAACGATATCCGGTATTATGGCTGTTTTAGGGCCGGCCACTTTATACTGCCGGGTAGCCATAAACTCATTCTTTTCAGGGTTGGCATAATCAATAAAATATACGTTCTGGCCTTTTTTGCCGGAACCTTGATCCTGCTCCACCGAGAAGCCATGCACCAGCATGGTATGAAGTATCTCGTTAGCCTCAAGCAGGCTTGTAGCCGAAACGTTAGTTACAGCCCGTACAGCCTTTTTCACGCCATCTTCCGACAGCCACGGATTAATTTCTTTTAATTTCCGCTCCAGCCTGCCGATTAAAACCGGATCCTTAAGACTTTCACGCTCTTTCTCCAGTTCACTTGGCTCTGCATAGGTATAGCCTAAAGCCATAAGCAACTCTATGGCCGGATTTTCCGACAAATTGATTTCGTTCCAATCCTGTAATGTCATCTTTAATTCTTTGCCCAGGTATACCTTACAGTGAGATCACTGCACGCTGACCAGTCTAAATGCTTGTCGTGCTTTAAACGGCCCGTAATTATTGCGGGGGGCACACCACACTTAAAAGAGAACGCCTGCACCGCCTGCCGGCTAAAATCACCGATAGCCACAAATTCCTTATACATTTTAGGGTCTAGCAAGAAGTCCCTGGAGAACCTGTTTGCCTCTTCTTCAAAAGCGTCCTTCACAACTCCCTCAACAAAGAACTTCTTCTTTTCATGCAGGAGGATATGCCCCGCTTCATGGAAGAAGGTGAACCAGAGAATATCGTTTGTTTTATGCCGCAGGGAAAGCTGAATTAAAGCCTTATCCTTTGACAACCAGCGCGTAGCACCGGTCGCGCATGTTTTAGGAAACTCTTGCACAAAAACCACAGCAACGCCTGCGCGCGCGCATATCTCTATCAACTCGGGAACAAACTCTTTAGGGTCGGTTTTGTTGGCTAGTTTCTTTGCCTTCCCCAATGCGGCGCAGAATTTTGCCTTGTCATACGGAAGGCAGGGTATTTTAAGGGCTTCGCGTTCGCCCTGGCGCAACCAGACAGACATGGCATATTTGTCACTTTCGAAATGCGGCGATTTTCGGTAAGCCACGCTGAAATTATGAGGCTGCCTGGATTGCTCCCACTGCTTTACAGTGGCGATCCCAAAAAAGCTGAGCAATTCCTGTAGTGTCTCTATTTTTTCTGCGCAAGCAGGGATCAACTTGCGCTCCACCATCTCTTTTATGGGGAAATTCAGTATCCAGCCAAGGTGGTGCTGAAAAGCGGACTGCTCCTTCTTGCGCGCAAGATACTCCTGGTAATTTCTTTCGCGTTCGCTCCAGAAGGAGGCCGGAATACCGAGAACAAGTTCAAGCTGCAATGCCGTTTCCGACGTAAGTGCGGCTTTACCTTTTATTATCTCATTGATTGTTTTAATGGGACGGCCGGTTCTTTGCGCAAGTTGCACCTGCGACATGCCGACAGTCTCCAAGGTTTCTTTAAGCGTTTCTCCAGGGGGAGAAACATAATCAGGTAGGTATTTGTTACCGGCCATAGCATTAACCCTCGCGGATAGTAGTTTCTTAAACGCATCACCCGGACAAGCGTGTCCGGGGTATTAGTGGTAATCCACTATTTCAACTATTTTTATTACTGTAACTCCGGCCCAATCAAGGCCGCCATCTTTTTTTACAGGTAATGTTTCATGGGAGGGTTCAAACACTAATCTTTTAGGATGCTCAAGATCAACCGCCAGTTGACCATTCCTTGCACCCGTTAACTCATGACATCTGCCAGGCAGAACTTTCATTATTTGCAGATTGGGAGCCGCCCTTAAGTCATCTAACCGCCTGCGCAGCACTTTAGCAAGCTTGGCACCATATTCCCGCTGCATAGCACTATGGCTATTGCAGAAGTCTTCCAGTTTCTTGCTTTTAAATATTATATCCATTATAGTGGCATCTATGCAACTATTATTTAACCTTTAGGGTTAATTGTTTTATCCACGCGGCGGGTATGGGTCGTTGCCGTGGCTATCCGACTGGGAAATACGTCCGTTCAGGTTGTGGATCTTAAGCTCCGTGCCCTGGTTGCGGCTAATTTCGCGCCCGGCATCCACAGCGTCAGCTTTATGCTCGTAATGACCGGAAGCCCTATCGGCATTCGCTTTTTTAATATCCCATCCGCCATTGGGATTATGAACGATGTGGTGTGTTTTTTGTGACATAACATCAATCCTCCAGAATAATATTAAGACTTAGATTTTTCCTCATCGCCTTTTTTACCGTCATGCTGAATAAACAGCACCCCTTGCACACGCTTTTCAATCATGCGGAGCGCAGCGCCTTTCTCGTTTATTAGCGTAAGACTTTCTTTGACTTCTCGCTGCGCAGGTGTTTCTTTGACCTCATCTTCCTCATTCGGAGGCTCGCTGTCATCATTTTCCGATGCACTTACCTCAAAGTCTACACCCTTATCAATTTTCTCGGCAAGGTATTTTAGCGCCTTAGATAGCGCAGTACGCAACTCATTTTTCCGGCCACTATCCTTACCCTTATAGTCTTTGTATATGTCGTCCGCAATTTTTTCCAATTCCGCAGCAACCATACTTTTTTCGTGCTGCTCAATAGAGGCCACAGTTGCCTTCGGGACAGAAAGGTCTTCCAGCTTCTTTTTTGCAATTCTAATTTCTAGGGCATTTTTATATAAAGCCACGATACGCTCGATTGTAGTGGCAATTGTTAAGGCTACAACAGGCGCAGAATCAAGGAACACCTCGATCGGGCTGCCGGAACTAACCGCTCGGATAATAACCGGCTCAGCTTTCCCGGAAACCACTTCTGAAAATGTTCTCAAGTGGTGATTCAATTCATGCAGCTCTTTTTCAAAGTTCTGAAGCTCTGGCTCGATCGGCATTAAAACTCCGATTTCACAACTCCCAGGAGCCAATGCATCACTGGAAATATTTAATTTTTTAAAATTAGTTAAAACGGCTTTTATTGCCGTGTAAAAAGCGTTCACGTCGTTAAGGAGTTTCTGCAATTCCTCCACAGCTTTTCCGGGCGTCAAGGCATTGGCACCCACAACCTCGCTTATTCTTTCCCCCAGTTTATTTCCTGTATTTACATCTCCCCCGATTGCCTTAAATATGTACTGTTTACTCGGGACAAAGGAATTGCTGGGGCAACGGGCTAGCGCATCAAACATTTGTTTCTTCGCATCCTCAAAAGCCTGGGCCGCCTGTGGTGTTCTTTGCGCTAGCGAGTTGTTAAGTGTCGCCTGAAGATTTTGAAGCAAAGGAATAATCTTGTGCTCCAGGAACTCTTTATCGATTATCTGCATTACCGTGTGAACTTTTTGGATATTCATTTTGGCTCCCTATCATTCGCCGCAACTAACCCGCATCTTGCCAGTTAAAAGAACCTGCATAAGGGCTTTTTTTACCGCTATCAACCCCTCAACCACAATTTTGCTGCTTTGAATCTTACTGTCCACCTGAGAAAGCAGATTTACTATAATTTTTTGTTCCTCGATCGGAGGTATCGGGATGGAAACGTACGAGAAAAACCATTTCTGCACCCGTTGCTGCCCAGCGGTACCCGTGAAATATGTCTTTGCCAAGTTCCTGAACACCTCACGCGAAACCCAATAAAAAACGAACTCAGGCAGAAGCCCCTTAGTATTGGGCCTCAAAATATGAAACTCTGTAGAACCAAACCCTATGCCATTTTTCAGATTTACCGCCACAGCAGTCTTTCCATTCTCCATGCACGGGGTAATCTTTGCGAATAAAATATCCATGTTTTTAAAATAGGTGTACCCTTTTTTAATCGCACCGTATTCTTTTTCAAGATATTGACGAATCCCCTCTGCATTCTCGCTAACGCTTTCCATGGGCATAAAAGTGACTCTAGTGGCATCCTTAATGCCACTAATTTCGCTCTGACTAGGATTTACGACACAAATCTCGTCGATTGGCTGAAGATCCCAAGCAGAAGGAATTGGTCCAACTTCGCTTTTTTTGAATTTTTTATGCTTGCCGGGGAGACCTTGCGTAAAGAGCATTTGCGTTAAACTTTTTTTCAGTGTTAGTGTTTGTTCTATTGTCTTTTGGGCTTGATAAATGACCTCGTCCACAGAAGACAACACTTCCGCTATTTTCCCCTGCTCCTTCAAGCTTTCTGGAAGGAACAGCTTAATCCCCGTATAAGATGAAAAGTCCAGATTCCGGATACCTGTTGTTTGTTGCTGATGTTTGAAAGTTTCCTTGGAAACATAAAAGTAGTGTAGAAGGTAAAACAAAAACTTACTATTTACCCCCTGCAGGGGCCGAAGAAGCTGGCAAAAATTAGAAAAATACATCCCAACGGCTGTTCTATCGCACCATCCAACCCGACCGACTGGTTGATCCGGGCCACCTCCGGAACGCTCAAGAAGGATATCCCCAAGCTGAAGCCTTTTTACCTTTATATCTTTTCCAGGAATTTTCCGTTTGGCAATATTACTATAGTCAAAGTAGCCATCTGAGCGGAAGTTGGTAGACCGCAACACTGGTAATCCTGTACGGATATCTTCATCACCCCAAGTGCCAGCCACATCCGTAACACAGTCGCTTAAACGAATATATTTCCAACCACGGATATTTTGGGGTACATTTTTTTGTGTTATTTTTATTGGCATATTCGCAGATCTTTTTGTTTTCCTCGTATCAGCAGCCAAGAAACTCCTATTTATACCCCAGTTCTTTAAGATACTCGTTCATGCGCTTTTCAGCATCTGTCCGTTCTTTTTCTATATCACGCAGCTTCTGAAGCGCTTCAGCCACATCAATTTGCACCTCCGGCTCAGTAATATCGACATAGCGGCTGATGTTGAGGTTCCAGTCGTTTTCTTCTATCTCTTTTAGATCAACAACGCGGGAGAACCGCCCTATATCTTTGTACCCCTCAAAAGTACCGGATATTTTCTTTATATCTTCGTCGCGCAACTTGTTTTGGCTCTTGCCGGCTTCGTACTGCTCGGCCGCGTTTATGAAAAGCACTTTGCCCTTTCTTTCCTTGGGCTTGTTACGGTTGAATATCACTATGGCTGCGGGTATAGTGGTCCCATAGAACAGGTTGGGGGCAAGGCCGATAACAGCTTCAAACAAATCGTCCTTTAATATACCCTGACGAATTTTCCCCTCGACCGCGCCACGGAATAATACGCCGTGCGGCATTACCACGCCTACCATACCGTTATCATTTATTGTCGCAAGCATATGCTGGACAAAAGCCAGGTCGCCTTTTGTTTTTGGGGGTACGCCGTACCGGAAGCGGCCAAAACCATCTGCACCGGCGGTTTCCACACCCCAATCCTTTAGACTGAAAGGCGGGTTCGCTATAACCCTGTCAAAAAGCATCAGTTCACCGGCCTTAACAAGCTTGGGCTCTCTTATGGTGTCGCCTTTCTCTATGTTGGCATCCGGTATGGCGTGAAGGAGCATATTCATCTTGCAGATAGCCCAGGTACCAAGATTCTTTTCCTGACCGTAAAGGGAAATATTTTTAGGATTGCCTTTATGCCTTTCAATGTAATGCGCGCACTCAATAAGCATGCCGCCGGAACCGCAGGTGGGATCCGCAATGCGCATCCCCTCGGCAGGCTTGAGGATTTCCGTAATAAGCTGCACCACTTTACGCGGGGTAAAGAAGTCCCCACCTTTTTTACCGGCGCTATCCGCGAACTTCTCGATAAGATATTCATAGGCTTTGCCCAAAATATCCGGTTCAGCAAGGGAGGTATTCTTCAGTTCCTTCTCCGAGAAATGGTTAATGAGCTTTAACAGCACTATGTCGCGGTTTTTAGCGTCGCCCAGCTTGTTAGAATTAAAGTCTATGTCAGCTAGGACGCTTTCCAACTGCGGGTTTGCCTCTTCAAGAGCCTCGCAGGCCTTATTTATGATCTCGCCCAGGTTCTGGGATTTTTTGCGCAGCTCGCTCCACCGCGCCCTAAGAGGCACAAAGAACTGGTGCTCGTCCGGATCGTCATAGGCTATCTTGCGCGCCTTATCGGCGGAGGCGCCTTTTTTAACCTCGCGGTCGTAAATTTTCTGGGCCTCTTCCTCAAAGACATCCGAGATCCGCTTTAAGAAAAGAAAACCGAATATATGGTTTTTGTAGTCGGCAGGGTCTATCAAGCCGCGCAAAATATCAGCGGCGCCCCATAAATGGTTATTAAGTTCTTCCGAAGTTATTTTTTCACTCATTGTCGTTTCCTTCCTTGACTGAATTGCTGATAGCGTCGGTTATAATCTGGTTCGATATTTTTGAGCACAAATCCGCGGCCTCGTTGTAACGCTTCTGCTGGGCCTTAAGCTCCTGCCACAAATCCCCTATTTTTTTCTGGACCTCAAACGGCGGCAACGGAATCTCCAGTTCCTCAATGTCTGAAACATTTACAAGGAGTTGGGAAGCGGTTGTGGCCTTAGCCCTGGCAAGCACCTGCTTTTCCCCGGCAGCGCTCGTTAAGTAGGCTGCAAGGAAAGCGGGATACAATTCTTTACCAGGGCGCACAGTTATAAGGTTGGCGGCAACAATGGCTCCAGAAACCTCCGCGCCGGCAAGCGCCGCCTTGAACTTTGTACCGCGGGCAGCCACAAGAACATCACCGGCGGCAACCTTGAAGCGGTCAAAATTCTGGCCCTGAGCGGCGGGAATACTTGTAAGGGTGTCCGGGGAAATTCCTTCAGCGGTTATATCCTTAAGATTGATGACCGGAAGCTGGTTGACACCGCCTTCGCTTTCCTTTATAATATACGAAGGAACACCGATAGAGATGCTTTCGGATATTTCCTTTAAGGACTTTGAAAAATAGTGTTTTGGCGTCATTATCGTTTAAATCGGGTTAAATATGTTTTATTATTAGAATACTTGCCACTGTTTTATCTCCATAGTTTATTATACCAAACCTGCGGCCCAAAGTCAATAGCAATCTTTGCCCCATCTCCTCCCGCTAAAAGTTTACCCTACTCCTGCAATCCGGACACCCCCAGTAACTACCACCGCTTCTAGCCCTACGGTGCCGCATTATGGTGCCACAGCGCGGGCAGTCAGGACTATCCCCCATCAAGGCCAACATTCGGTATTTGCGCCTTTCGTAAAGTTTGTAGGCCACAAAAACAAAGAACAGGCCAACAGCGTAATTTACATACGGCAAGACTGCTTTCACAAAAACAGCTATCAGCCCCATACGATCATTCTGGAGAAAGCCGCTTAAGAGCCACAAATACACATCCCCCGAAAAGAAGAAAGCCAACACCGCCAGTACGCCCGCAAAAATCCAACCCGGCATAATAACCCTCCCTATAGTTAGACACAAAAATATCCGCCACACCCGACGGAGACTAGCGAAAATACGGCTGAAAACCATAAATAGTGTAGCAGATGAACCCGACAAGGGTGTGTCGCGTTGGAAAAGGCTTTTTTGTCCCAAAATTGCCGATAAATTGCCGTTAAATTTCCGATAAATATAGAGGGTGGGGCATTATGCCGTATCATGAATGGGCGGGAACATTCTAAGGCGGGCCAGGCCGGGTGCGGCGGCGCCTCCCGAGCGCAAGACGCTACCGGCCTGGCCTTACCTTATTTTCTTTGCGGCTCCCCCTCCCCGCCGGTGGCTACATATAAATAACAGAAAAGACCACCGCGGCGGACGCAGCTGCGGACGCCGGGGTGGTTTTTTATCAATACGGTGCCACCGGATAATTCATGAGATAGATATAAAGAACAGGCCCGCGCCGCGAGCGAAGCGCCGCGCTTTGCTGGCGAGCGCGGGCAGATACTTTATAGAATGAATACAGTTCTCTTATTCTTTGCAGTGGGCGCGGGAAATAATTTTCTGCGTTGTACGGACGCCGAAGGCGGACGGGAGCGGCCAGCAGGCCGCGCATAGGAGGTGGCAATAAGATGCCGCCTACCTTGGGAGCAGGTGCGAAGGCG
>Ga0208789_1000612_pt1 | contig 30143 bp, 24 predicted proteins | sample Methanotroph_Enr_FD_187368 | JGI IMG/M metagenome (GOLD analysis project Ga0208789, IMG submission 187368) | Enriched soil microbial communities from Old Woman Creek wetland in Ohio, USA - Methanotroph_Enrichment_5 (SPAdes) (version 2) | ecosystem: Environmental > Terrestrial > Soil > Wetlands...
CAGTAAAGCCCAGAAGGTGTTTTCCCCGTAATACTGCAAAGTATCGAAAAAGACTAAAACCCAGGATGTTCTCTAATCGCAAAAATGTAGTATGACAAGATTGAAATCCCTTAACTTAATAGCATTGTTCGCGCGGCAGCGGGGTTTTTATATTTTCAACTTTGGAAAATAAATTATGAAAAAAATTTATATTTTTTTTGAGATTGTTTATGTTAGATTGAACAATATATCCTTAAAAGGACAGAGTCAGGAGAATAATGCACATTTTTCGGCTTTCATTCTAAGTTTACTTATCGACTTTAATATTATTACCATTTTAATGTTATTAGAAAAACTAAAAATTGCTTCATTCTGTTTGAATGATGAATATAGCATTATAGTTTTGGTGAGTTTCACTTACTTTCTTTGTTTCCTTTTATTTATAAGAAAAGAAAAATATAAAACTCTCAAAATAAAGTACTCAAATTCGGATTTAATTTTTAAAACGGGGAAGAAATATTATTTAAGTATTTATATGATACTCACTTTTGTGGTTTTCGTTATGATTTTATTATTATGACCCTTCTGTTCGTAGTTTGTAACTACGAGCAATTCTGCATATCTCTTTCATGCGTTTTATGTTCATCACTGTTGGTAGTTTGTCGCTACAAATAATTTCAAGAGTTCGCAGTTACGGTAAGGGAAATTGCCAAAGTTGAATCCCTCATTGTTTTAACTTAAATAAAATGTCCTTTTTTTCGAAAATCATTATATTTGCTTATCCATTCGTTTCACCTTCTTGCGTTTCTTGAAATAGCTGGAAATGTTAATATAATATCATCATAAATAAATTATTTAATTATGTCAAAATTCTTTTTCTTTTTCCTTCTCTTTTCCTTCAAAATTGCAGCCTGCCAGCTTCAAATTGACTGGCAACAATCGTATGGAGGTACTGATGATGAAGTGTCCTGTGATATGATAAAACTTGATGTTGGATATATTATCATAGGTTCTACTTTGTCTACCGATGGTCTGGTATCTTTTAATCATGGAGGTTATGACATTTGGGTTATTAGGATTGACAATACAGGTAATATTATATGGGAAAAAACACTTGGCGGAAGTGGTTTGGATTATGCCTGGAGTGCTTTTCAAACTTCTGACACTTCAGGTATTTTCATTCTTGGATTAAGCTCATCCATTGATGGCGATATTATAAATGATCCTTATCCTGGAATTAGTAACAACTGGATGGTTAAAATTTCGGAAGAAGGGGACATCCTTTGGAGTAAAAAGTTTGGCACTCCCAATGGGATGATATTTCAGAAATCTGCAACTCCTACATCCGACGGAGGATTTGTATTTGGAGCAATGGCATCTGAGTCTGGAGGTTGCGTAACTATGCACTATGGATACACAGATGCCTGGATATCTAAGATTGATGAAGCAGGCGAAATAGAATGGGATCTAACTGTTGGATCCTCTGATTTCGAAGCAATCAATGACATTATTCCAACACCTGATGGAGGCTATATTGCGGCAATGAACGGATATTCAAATGACAGCACCGGAAACATGAGATGCAATTCATTGAATTACAGCTCCGATGCAATAGTATATAAAATCAACAACCAGGGAGAGGAGGAATGGCAACATTGTTATGGCGGCAGCTCGAAAGATTTAATATTTTCAATTGCGCCCGTGGCGGATGGTTACATCATTGCTGGTTTAACTTTTTCATTTGATGGAGATCTGGAAAATGCCGGTAATCACGGGGGAAGTGATTTTGCTGACTGCTGGATTTTTAAAATTGACTTAATTGGAAATATAATCTGGTCGAAATGCTATGGGGGCTCTGAAGGTGAAGGCTCATATTCTATTCTGCAGTCTCCGGATGGCAATTTCCTTGTTTTTGGTGAAACGACATCAAAAAATGGTGATGTTTTAGGAAATAATACTTATAATCCATGGGAACATTCTATCTGGATATTTAAGATAAACCCCACAGGGCAACTGCTTTGGCAGCAATGTATCGGAGGACTCGGCAGTGAGTACTTTGGGGGAGTGACTCAATTTGAAGCTAACAGATATGCAATTTCGGCAATGATGGAATACGGTCCCTCATGCGATGTTAACTGTAGTAACTTTATTCCCGAAACAGGGTTCAACAACTGGCAATTCGTTGTAACAGATCTTACTGACTCCACAGTATTTAATAGTGTAAATATCTCGAAATATGAAGATTTACATGTTTTCCCGAATCCCGCAAAAAATAAGCTTACTTTCCGTAGATCCGGAAATCAAAGTGAAAGAGGTTGCCTGATCGAAATACTGGATGTTAACGGCAAAATAGTACATACCCAACAATTTCCATCCAGCCACGACAATATTGATATAAGTTTTCTTAAAAGTGGTTTCTATATCCTCCGTTACACAGCAAATAAAGAACTAATCCAAAGAAAAATATTGATCAGATAATCACAATTACCATGAAGATATTATATAAATTTATTTTTCTATTATTCTCGTGTTCAATTCCATCATTTGTGAATGGACAATACAGTGGCGGCAATGGATCCGCTGATTCCCCTTACCTTATTTCCAACCTGGATGATCTAAAAATGCTATCTGATTCATCAATCCATTGGAATCGACATTTTAAATTGATGCAGGACATTGATGCAGCTCCTACTCAAACATGGGATGAAGGAAAAGGCTTTCATCCTATAGGGAATATGGGTATGTATTTTGAAGGCGGATTTGATGGGAATAATCATTCTATAAGTAACCTGTTTATTGACAGGAATAATGATTCTTACGTTGGATTATTCGGCTCAATGAAATCCGGATATATACGCGATTTGACTATTGTCAACTGTAGCATTAATGCGTTCTCAATAATTGGTACTCTTGTTGGCAATATGGGAAGCTATGATAATGAAATTCCTGAAGTAAGTAACGTCGTCTTAATGGGGTGTAAAGTAAAGGGGAAGGACTATGTTGGTGGATTGGTTGGAAATATGTTAAGAGGAAGAATTGAAGATTGCAATGCTGAAGATACTATTATTGCAGTATGGAGTCGTGTGGGAGGTCTTGTTGGTTTTACAAATCAGGATAATGATTCATGGATCAGAAGGTGTAGCGTAAGTACAATAATGTCAGCAAAATCTAGTGTTGGCGGCTTAGTAGGGTTTAACTCAGTTTCTATAATTGATTGTCATGTGAAATTCCATATTGAACGCACTCAAAGTGCAGTGCAAAAATATGGGGGATTTGTTGGAGAAAACTACTCAGATATTAGCCGGTGCACAGCTGATGGAATATTGACAACTCTGGGTCCGCAAAATGTAGAGGTTGGAGGTTTTGTTGGTTTGAATTCAGGGTTAATTTGGGACTGTAAATCCAGTGTAAATATCAATACACAAGGTAAACGTGTAGGTGGTTTTGTCGGAGTAAATAGCAATATAATTTTAATGTGCTATTCTTCCGGGAGTGTTTTAGGCAATACTGAGGTTGGTGGCTTTGCAGGAATCACAACTGAAGGCTCAGAAACAACCAATTCATATTCAACCTGTTCAACCCAAGGTAACGATTGCGTGGGGGGGTTCCTGGGTGAAAACAGCTACTTTGCTACCTGTTCAAACTGTTACTCCACTGGTTTCATAAATAGTGATGCTTGGTTTTCGGGTGGATTTATCGGTTTAAACAGAAGTACTGCCTCTATTTCATCATGCTTTTATGATTCCGAAACAAGTAAAAAGCCTATCGGAACAGGAATGGATCACAATGGAAATAATCAGGATCCTATTAGGTTAGAGACATTGGCATTTAGCGATATGGCAATATTTCAGAACCAGGGTTGGCTTTTCGGTAACACAGACCAAGAACCCTGGCGAATCGGAATGGCTCCCGATGGACATATAAGGCCTGTATTGCATAATCAAACCTACCTTGTTTCTTTTCAGGTTGATACTGGTGGTATAATCGAACCTGATAACTACAAGACGCAATGGGTTACAATTGGGTCTAACGCTCACAGTGTAAAGGCAAGCCCTTTATCCAATTATAGATTTTATGCATGGTATTCGTCAAGCGGTGATAGTATTACTAATATAAATCCGCTGATTGTCAATAATATTCGTCAGGATAGTAACCTCATTGCTAAGTTTATCTATTATATTAATATCCAGGAAATCCCTTATACACCCTTTAGCGTTTTTCCAAATCCGGCAACAGATCACGTAATCATTCAATGGGAAGGCAATCCTTTGCTAATTGAAAGACATATTTTTCTTTCTGACCTGTCGGGAAAAGAAATATTCAGAACAAAAACTATTGAACCCGTAGTAGTAATTAATACTGCCTGTCTCGTTTCCGGCACCTATATCCTAACTGTTAGAAGTGGTAATTCATTCTCCTCGAGTAAGATTGTGGTAAAATAACCACTTACTATGATACCCCCCAAAACTTAGACAGCTAATTGAGATATAAAGTATAAATGTAAGCCATCGGCCAATTACATCTTTTTCCATAAAAACCCGGGAGTTATTTTTACCCGGGCAGTAGTGTGTGCAGTTGATTTGCAGGATAATCGGGTACTTCATTGTCACTTCACCCGCCCCGGATTATTGCTTACAAAAGCTCCCCATCCTGTATAGTTTGTTGCCGGCCCTTCGGTTGTACGCTGAAAATAATGGCAACAGGCAACGGCTACTGCATCGGTGGCATCGAAGTATTTTGGCTGTTCGGCAATAACTACAAGGCGGTTGATCATGGCCGATACCTGCTCTTTTGATGCATTGCCATGCCCGGTAATCGACTGTTTCACCTTACGCGGCGAATATTCAAAAATAGGTATATCGCGATATAAAGCTGCTGCCATTGCCACGCCCTGGGCACGCCCGAGTTTGAGCATACTCTGCACATTCTTGCCAAAAAACGGGGCTTCGAGTGCAACTTCATCCGGATGGTAGTTATCGATCAGGCCCAACACTTTTTCGAATATACTTTTAAGTTTCAGAGGTTGAGTATCCAGGTGGTCAAGTTTTATCACATCGAGTGCTATCAGCTCAATTTTCTTACCTTTATCCAAAATTAAGCCGAATCCCATAATATTGGTTCCGGGGTCGATGCCTAGTATGATACGTTCGCTTGCCAATGTGTTACTATTCGTTAGTTGTATAAATCTATTAATCGAACCCTGATACCATCGTCAGTACCCGTACTTAAAAACTAATTCCATTTCCCCCAGCCATCCAAACATCAGAATTTCCCAAACACCCAAACACCCAAACACCCTAACCCCCTAACAGCCTAACACCCCAAAAGTGAAATTAACCCCAAAAATACGAAAAACACTGGATATCTCTGTACGGATATGCATTGCCACTCTGTCGGTTTCCTATATCGTTTACCGGATTTATGCTCTCAGGGCTGGGGATGCAAGTGCATATTTTAGTTCGGTGCTTGAACGTAACAATATCCCGGCTATTTCGTTGCTGCTGTTTCTTCTTATGGTCATAAACTGGGGAATTGAATCATACAAATGGAGGTTACTCATACGACAGACCGAATCAGTCAGCTTTCTCCGATCATACCTGGCGGTGCTTGGTGGGCTGGCAGTAAGTGTTTTTACTCCAAACAGGGTAGGGGAGTTTCTGGGAAGAGCTTTTATACTGGAGAAAACGGATCCGCTCAAAGCCATATTACTTACTCTTGTCGGCAGCTTCAGCCAGTTACTCGTTACCATAGTATCAGGAACTATTGCGTATTGGTTTTTTGCGCCACGCTATTTACAAATGTCCCCCTATGATGTTTCGTGGCTTGTAAGCGGGCTCTCATTTACTATGGTTGCATTGTCGCTGGTAATGCTATTTCTGTACTTTAATATTTCGGCACTGCGACGTGTTTCTATTTTGTTGCCTGTAAGATATTCTGAAAGAATCAGGAACAGTATTACAGCAATAGCCTCGTGTCCGCGCAAGTTGTTGCTACAAACGCTTTTATTAAGTGCGCTGAGGTACCTGGTTTTTTCGACCCAGTTTTTTCTGGCCATAGCATTAGTAGGTTTAAACTTTACTATCTGGCAATGTATACTGGCTATCCCGGTATTTTACCTGCTTATGGTTGCTATCCCCACAGTGGCTTTAACAGAAATAGGGGTTCGGGGCTCGGTTTCCGTTTTTCTTTTCGGTTTGCTGGCAGGCGGGCAGGGTCTTAATGCTACCGAATCAATGGCCATCGTTACGGCTTCCACCTTTATCTGGATAATTAATATTGCAGTACCCTCGCTTATGGGTGTGCTGGTTGTATTCAGACTAAAATTTTTCAGGCGATGATAATAACGGGTATTGCAATCGCTGTTCTGACAGGTTATTTGGGTTTAATAGTTGCTGTTTCGGTGGGATGGATGCGACTCGGAACATACAAAAGCTCTGCTGTTTCAGGTGGGGTAAAAGTGAGTGTGATAGTAGCGGTACGCAACGAAGCAGCCAATATCAACACCCTGATCAACAGCCTCAGCAGGCAGGATTATCCGGCACATCTTTTTGAAATAATACTTATCGACGATCATTCAACGGACCATTCAGCCCGGTTGATTGAGAATTATATGGCTCAGCAAAATGATAACTTACTGATAAGATTCATTTCGCTTGAAGGAACTGGTGCGAAAGGAAAGAAAGCCGCCCTGGCCCGGGGAATCAGCGATTCATCCGGTGAACTTATTCTTGTTACGGATGCTGATTGCACAGCAGGAAACCGTTGGGTTGCGGAAATGGCTTCGTTTTACAGTTTATACAGACCAAAGATGATTCTTGGGCCTGTGCGTATGACTCATGACGGAAGCCTTTTTGCGATGCTGCAAACCATTGAGTTTGCGAGCCTCATATCATCGGCAGCCGGTTCCTGCCAGGCAGGTTTCCCCTTGCTTGCCAACGGAGCTAATATAGCCTTTGCCAGGCAGGCATACGAAAGCTGTGGTGGTTTCAGCGGTAATATGCAATACCCTTCGGGTGACGATATGTTCCTGATGATGAGTATTAAAAAGAAATTCGGGGCAGGCTCGGTTCGTTTTATTCGTTCGCAGGAAGCAATTGTAAATACTCCTGCCTCACCCGGAATGAATTCTTTTATTCAACAGCGGATGCGCTGGGTTTCGAAGAGCCGTGGTTACACCGACCCTTTGCTGATTACAACGTCCATTGTGGTGTTTCTGACCAATGCAATGCTTGTGGCTGCTGCTTTGGCATCGGTTCTATATCCGGTTTACCGGGATTTTTTCTTTTTCCTGTATTTTATAAAAATGCTGATTGATCTGCCGTTGATGATCAGCTACAGTCATTTTCAGCGTACAGCTATATTGCTCTGGCTGTTTCCTTTTATGGAAATAGTGAATGCTTTGTACACATTCTTAATCGGCATAGCAGGCAACCTCATGAAATATGAATGGAAGGGGAGAAAGGTTTAAAAACAGCTTATTTGATTAGATTTCTGATTTATCCAACTGCAAACTTTATGCTCCCACAAAAGCATCTTTTACCCCGAAATATGTAGTAAGAAAACAAGGACGGAATGCATTTTGACAAGCCACTTCCAATTACTATTTCAGCAATACTTCCGCTAGGGCAATGTCCTGCTGAAGGGTAATTTTAATATTATCAGCTCTGCCTTCAGTTAAAAAGATTTGAAAACCTGCCGACTGTAATACCGAGGCATCGTCAGTAAAAACCGGCTGGTAGGGTTGCTGATATGCCTGTTTCAACTGCAAAACACTGAATACCTGTGGTGTTTGAATTGCCCTCAATGTGGATCGGTCGAGTTGCAAAGATATGTCGCCGTCAATTTTCCGTATGGTGTCATTCAGTGGAATTGCCGGAATGGCTGAGCCATGTTCGGTTGCAGCTGTAAACAAGGCACTTACGAAATCAGCATCAATTAACGGACGAGCCGCATCGTGTATGGCAACTATTCCATCACCCTCAATAAGGTTCAAGCCACTCTTAACCGAATCAAACCTGGTTTTACCGCCTGTTGCTATTTGAACGGGAACCGGTATTTCAAAGTTGCGGATTAGTTCATCCCAATATTCCAGATAATCCGCATGAACCACCAGTATAATCTGAATGGCAGGATCATATGCATAAAAAGCCTCTATAGGGTACAGCATTACAGGTTTCCCGCGAAGTAACATAAACTGTTTGGGTACATTCCCCTGCATACGGTTTCCGGTACCTCCTGCAACTACAATGGCGTACTTTTTCATATTTACTTTTCTGGATTTTCCGTCTTTTGTCAGCAGTTTCACTTAATCAGAATCGCAAGGCCACCTTCGGAAGTTTCTTTGTAAATATCAGGAAGATCATGGCCTGTCTGGTTCATGGCAAGGCATGTTTTGTCGAAACTAACCCTGTGCTGACCATCGGAGAGCAGAGCATATGCACAGGCATCCATGGCCCGGCCGGCTCCTATTGCATTTCGCTCAATGCATGGAATCTGCACCAATCCGGCTACAGGGTCACAGGTAAGTCCAAGGTGGTGTTCGAGACCCATTTCGGCAGCATATTCCACCTGCGAAGGAGTGGCGCCAAAAAGCTGAGCTGCTGCGCCGGCCGCCATGGAACAGGCTGTCCCTACTTCGCCCTGGCATCCGACCTGAGCGCCTGAAATTGAAGCATTTTCTTTTACCAGGTTTCCGATTAGCGCTGCTGTAGCCAGGGCACGCAAAATTTTGATTTCCGAAATATCATAGGTGTTCTGAACATGGTATAAAACGGCGGGAACCACTCCGCAGGAACCGCAGGTGGGTGCAGTTACTATAGTTCCTCCTCCTGCATTTTCCTCTGATACTGCCAAAGCATAAGCAAACACCAGAGCTCGTTTCTGTAGTGAGCCGGCTGAACTCCTGGCCTTGATAAAATATGATGATGCTTTACGCGGAAGATGCAAAATTCCGGGCAATACGCCTTCATGCTCCAGCCCGCGCAAAATTGACTCCTTCATGGTTTTCCATACTTCGGCAAGGAATTCCCAAATGGCTTCACCCTCGTGAATTTCAACATATTCCCAGAGTGTCCGCCCATTCTGCTGGCACCATTTCAGTATGTCAGTCATTTTGGTATGGGGATATACCGGTACTTTCTGCGATTTCATTTCATCATCTTCAATATCGCCTCCACCAACACTGAAAACTGTCCATTCGTCGACTAGATTTCCTTTATCATCCAGGGCTTCGAACTTCATACCGTTAGGATGCTGTGGCAGCACGGTTTCTTTTTCCCAGATAATTTTTACTTTATCCTCGGGAAAGGATTCGCGGAGTACTTTGTCGGTAAGATGGCCTTTGCCGGTAGCGGCCAGGCTGCCATAAAGCGTGATCCTGATCTGGGTGGCAGGTTCATTTTTATTTCTGAATTTCTCAGCAGCAAACCGGGGACCCATGGTGTGGCTGCTCGAAGGACCGAGGCCTGTTTTGTATATTTTTCGGATGGATTCCATAGCCGGAACTTTTTTTGCAATCTTATTTCAGATGATCGGAGTTTTGTTTTTTTTGCATTGAAAACTAACACAATCAAAAAGAAAAACTCAGGAGGAAAAACAATTAAACTATTGTAATTCAGTGTTGTATTCAACTTAATGCCTTGTAGCTTTTTTAAACTCAATTACCGGCAATCTGAAGTGATTAAAACTGAAATATCACCCGAATAATTAAAAACAATCCAAAAGCGATAAGCAATAGCCCTACAAGATGGTTTACCTTCATCAGGATAGCGGTATTGAGGCGATCCTTGATTTTGTTCGCGATAAACACCTTTAAAATATCCGAACCCAGAACCGTGACCAATGTTCCCAAAAAGAAAATAACAATACCATGCTTATCATCTTCGTATGTCGAACTTACTCCGACCATGGCCGAAATCCAGAAAAACCATACAAAGGGATTCATTATATTCAGGAAATACCCTTTCAGAACATAAGTAAAAGGGCCAGGAACACGAACTTCGATGGCTTTATTGTTACCGTCGATATGGATTTTATGAAGGAAAGTATATATCCCGAATCCGATCAGGATCAGGCCGCCGATGATTCCGGCAATCATGTAGTTGTTTTTCTGATTAATCAGCTGCAGGGCACCAAGGTAGGCCAGGTATACCACACTAACGTCGCTCAGAAATATCCCAAAAGCCAGAAAAATCCCTGATTTCATTCCGCGGTGTATGCTGGTTTGCAGCAAAGTGAACAATGCCGGTCCCAGGAGAGCCGACAGTGTTAATCCGAGAATGATTCCTTGTATAAAGGGGTGCATGGTTCAGGATATGGTATTGAAGTGCTTAGCGCAAGTGAGTGATGGTGAGTTAAGGTTTGTGTGAGTGAGTCGGGTTGTAAGGAGTATGACCTTTTTCGTGTAAATCAAAGGGTAAACGCAGAATTGCAATCTTAAGTATGAAGTTAATTTTTATGATTTTTCCTGTCGTTCAGAAAGTTATTCCAGTTTTCGAGTTTTTCGTTTTTCAGAACACGGGGGAATTTGTGTTGACCGCCTTCCTTTCCGTTCAACTTCATCCAATCGTAGAAAACCGACGGCTGCATTACTTCAGCAGTTACTTCTCGTATAGCATGAAGGCGCTCGGTACGATAATCGTCGTTAAGTATTTTAAGGTTGTTGTCGAGCATTTCGCATGCCACAGCAGCATCGAGGGGCGAGTCGCAGCCAAGGTACCATTTATGCGCAAACATCCCTTTTTCATGTTTAATACCGGCCACGGTAAATTCGCGGATGGTAACATTCAGCTCTTTAGAGAGCATTTCGACTGCATTATTCAGGTTTTCCTGCGATATATGCTCACCACAAAGGCTGAGGAACTGCTTGGTACGGCCTGTGATAACAATTTCGCTCAATGCTTTGGAGGTAAACCTGATGGTATCACCGATGAGGTAACGCCAGGCTCCGGCACAGGTTGTGATCAGCAATCCGTAATCCTTATCTTCCTCTACTTCACGTATGGTAAGCACAGTAGCATCAGGTAAAAGATTTCCGTCCTCGTCGAAATTTTGCTCATTAAAGGGTACAAATTCAAAGAAAATACCATTATCGAGAACCAGTTGCATTGCATTGGTGTTCGGTCGGCTCTGGAAAGCTATGAATCCTTCCGAGGCCAGATAAGTCTCCATATAAGTTAGTGGCCTGGCCAGTAATTTTTCAAATCCTGCCATGTAAGGAGAAAACGAAACACCACCATGAACATAAATGCTCAGGTTGGGCCACATATCATGAATGGTATTCAGGTTGTATGTTTCAATAATTTTTTCAAGCAGTATCTGAAGCCATGCAGGCACACCACAAATAACCCCAATATCCCATTCAGGAGCTTTCTTTACAATTTCCTCCAGCTTGGTCGTCCAGTTTGTTTCTTTCGAGATGCGGTTGCCTGGTTTATAAAAGTGCTGAAACCAGAATGGAATATTACCTGCGGTAATTCCCGACAGATCTCCTTCGTAGTAGGTCCCGTTAAATTGAAGTTGCGTGCTTCCGCCAAGCATTAATATGCCTTTGGAATAAAAATCAGTGGAAAAATCATATTTCGCCAACGACCAGATTTGCCTGATACTTGTCTTTTGTATTGCCCGCAGCATATCGCGGGTAATAGGAAGATACTTACTTGAGGCACCCGAAGTTCCTGAGCTCAGGGCAAAGTATTTTACCTGACCCGGCCAACTTACATAAGCTTCGCCGTTGAGTGTACGATACCACCATCGGCGGTGCATGCTGTCGTAGTCGAAAAGCGGCACACGCTGCTTAAAAATATTCAACGGATTACGTTGACGTAACATTTCCTGGAATCCATACTCTTCACCAAATGAAGTAAGTTGCGATTGACGAAGCAGTTTTCGCAGGGTGCGTATCTGTATCTTGTAGGCATCCTGTGATTTCAGATTTTCAATAGGGATTTTACTCCTGAATTCAATAGCACTCTTTATAATTGATCCAAGTATGGGCATAGTTAAATTAATTTAATATTTATCGAATTGCTAAATTAGAAATAATTTCTAAATCCGGACGTATTTAAACTCACCAGCACAGCGTATTTAAACCTTAAGCTGTCCACATCAGGTTCATTGTGTAAGCTTCTCCGCTATTCTGCTGTTTTATGAGAGGTGCCGGATACCATACCAGCCTTAGTTTCAATACCCGTGTTAAAATACTGTAGAGTTGTTGATTTTATTGTAAGTTGTACGAAATACCTATACCAAGCCTCAGTCCTGACCAGTTGAGCCTTACTGGATTTCCACGGAAATCAGTCAGTTCTGATTCAACGTTGTCCACATTAAACAGCGTGCTTTCCAGATAAACCTGGTAGCCCAGGCTGATATCAAGCGATACCTTTTTCGCCAGGGGATACCATGCTCCGACAGAAGGGTCGAATGTGAAGGATATGCTTGTAAAATCTACCGCCTCAGTATTTGAATGGTCAGGATATAAAGTCAGTGTTTCGGAGATTGACAATACAGAGAGCATCATTCCTCCGTCTGCCGATACATACATGTTTATTTTGTTGAAACCGGCAAATACATTCCTGTATTGTACTCCAAGGCGGTACCCGTTAAGTGGCATGTTCAGCGCATATTCGCCTGAATAATCGCTTATATGGTTGCGTCCGCCGGTTGTATAATATGCTCCATTTATACCAATAAGGTTTTTCGGGTTCACGAAATACTCAACCGAAACGGAGTAGTTTAAATATCCCGGAAGTTGCTGTACTTTCTCAATGTGCATCCATGCACCCTGCGTAGCAAAATCATTCTGCAACCCGCGTAAATCGTTCAGCTGATAGGTTCCGTAACCGCTTTTCAGACTTATTTTATATTTCTGCGCAATGCCAATACTGACAAAAGCTAAAACACAAATCACGGATAGTACAAGTCTCATTTCTGCAGAAGTTTGGTTATATCGTACGAATATCCTGACTCAGAAAACAACCGGTTATTATACAGTCGGGGTCTGTAATCGGAACTTCTCAGTTTAAGTTTAAGTTTTGGTATTGAAAGATCCATCACGTAAAGGAGTTCGTAATCAGTCAGAAGCATGTAACCGGTTTCGGGGTCAATATTGCATATTACGCTTTTGTTTCCCGGAAGAGTAATTGAATTGGTAAGGCTGAAATCAGCAGGATCTCTCACTTCGAGTATATTGTTCTCGTAGAAAGTCATAAACAATTGATTCTTGTCCGTTTCGTTGAACATTACCGAACGGTACACGCGGGTGTCAGAATATATTTCCGTAGCGTTCCCGTTAGCTATACGGTAAATATGACCTCCGTTTTTTGTAACAATACTTGCATATTCACCGTCGTTGGAGGTTGAAAAACAGGCCCATTTGCTGTAATACGGATAATCGGTGATTGTGAAGGAAGCAATAAGCTGTTGGTCCGAAATGCGTATCTGTTCATATTTTCCTGATCGCACAACCGCTATCAGATCATTGTCGGTTAAGTAAAAGTAGTCGCCGACAATTCCACCGTTTAAAGAAATAATTACCGGGTTGAGCAGATTCCTGTTTTCATAAATGTAAATATTTTCACTCGAAAGGGCTGCTACCTTGGCTGAGTTTGTCGGGCACGAAAACAGACCTGCATAACTCAGTTTAGAAATGTTTTGCGAGTTCAGCAGGTTAACTGTTAATGGATCATAACATTGAATATTATTATACGAACTGGTATACATTACTTTTTCGAGACGGTTGTATGCATACTTCGGCCAGTTGGGCAAAAAATGGGTCCCGAGGCTATAGTATTTGCTGTCGCGGCGGATATATCCGTTATTGAAATTCAGGTTTACAGGCAAAGTGAACAGATCGTACGAAGTATAGGAGCCGAATCCCGGAGTTGCCACAATACAACTCGTATCCACTTGTGAGTCTAAAAGAACCACCTCGGGTGTAGTATTTGGTATAGTTAATTTATACCTGGCAGGATATTTAGCTTTATTCCAGAAAATCCTCACGCTATCAATTCCGCTTTCTTCAAAGTTCAATACAGGTGATGGCTCCTCAAATTGCAGATTATTACCCATGTTATAGGAATATTCGCTGAAAACCATCACATCAACTCTATAGATTGCCGGTCCTCCAATATAGCAGCTGTCGACATAGAAATTACTGTCGGCATCCGAAAAGTTTTTCCGCACAACTGTATTGCTGTTTATAGTGCCCTGCAGCCGGTAGTAATTGAAGTTATACTGACTGCATTTCGGCCAGCTGAGTTTCAGAAAACCTTCTTTTGTTGTGCTTTTTACCGGGGTGATTACAGGCGAAGGCCTGTTATCGGATACTACAAGCCATTTCTTAACAGCAACATAGTTTTCGGCATCTAACAGGTCGGCAAGGCTCCCGCTCCCTGTCCTTGTGTATAGCTCCAGGGTAAGTGTATCGTACCCGGGTATCAAATCTTCGGGGGATAAATAAAACATACCACTTTCGGAATATTCAGTCCAGGTTTTCCCCTGAATTTTGAAAACACCAGCCTTTATCTCCAGCCCGTAGGTATTAAAACTGTAAGTGATCTCTGTTTCTCCGAATACTTTAATAGTGTCATTTCCTGAAAGCAAACTCAGGTCGAAGGGATGGCTTGCAGGCGGTTTTTCAATATCCCGGAAATTTTTCTTGTCGAGGTTGTATTCACACCCGCACAAGCCTGCAAGTATGAAAATAAGACTGAAAATCCGGATATAGCAGGTCATTCAAATTTATTTTAAAAGTTCAATTTCTTACAATCTGGCTTCACATATAACTGGTAAAAAATCAAGTCATTCTGATGACTTTTGATTGCCTTGAAATGCCTGAAAACACTGAAGTTAGAGGTGCAGGCATTACTCAGCAAATATATTGGATTATTCCATATAACAAACCATTTTATACATGACTGGAAAATTAATCTGGCTGTGAATCTCCAAATAAAGCACCCTGGTTATTTCCTGAAAATCAGAAACTGTTTAAACTTACTGTCTATACAATCTGATACTTTTTCCCACACAGAATACCGTTTTTAACTGTCATTTTAAGGCTTCCTGCATGACAGTGTCAAACGAAAAGTGCAGATGTAAATTGACTAAACAATTTTTAAACAGTCACTCACTCTCCTTCTGCAAACAATGCGGCTGAAATTCCATCAGTAAAAAGCCTGCCATCCCCTGTCAGGAGTAACTTGCCTTCCTTACAGATCATTTGCCCGGAATCAATAAATTTTTTTGCGTTTTGCAAAAGCGAATCCGCTGTATCATCACCGAATTTCAGCCTGACTTGTTCCAGGTCGCATCCCCACATGGTGCGCAGTGAGGTCATAATATATTCGTTAAACTGCGTTACCGGGCTGAGTATCTCCTGCTCCGACTCAACCTTTCCGGCCTTAACGGAATCAATGTATCTTTGAAGATTCGACACATTCCAGCTGCGCGAACTGCCGTTATACGAATGAGCGGAAGGGCCTATGCCCAGGTATGATTTACCCTGCCAGTAGGCGGTATTATGTCGCGACCATTCTCCCGGAAGACTGAAATTGGATATTTCGTAGTGTTCATAACCATGCTGTTGCATAATATGGCAAAGTATCTGGTAATGCGAAAGGGACAAACCCTCATCAACGGCTTTCATGGTTCCTTTGCGGATCATGACTTCGAGTGGTGTTTTTTCCTCCACGGTTAATGAATATGCCGAAATATGTGAAATTCCGAAAGAAAATGCTTTCGAAAGGTTACTGATCCAGCCTTCATCGGTTAGGGTCGGAATGCCATATATAAGGTCGATGCTGAGTTTGGTAAAACCGGCCTGCTTTGCATCAGTAATGCATTGAATAACCTGTTCCGTGCTGTGACTTCGGCTTAAAAACTCCAGGTCCTCTTTCCTGAAGGATTGAATTCCGATGCTCAGCCGGTTGATTCCGGATTTCTTCAGCGATTGAAGTTTTTCGGGTGTTAAATCATCAGGATTGGCTTCGAGTGTTATTTCAGCATCCGGGTTAACACTAAACCGGCTGAAAACGGCATTCAGAATTCTTTCGATGTCGCTGCATGCAAGCAACGAAGGCGTCCCTCCTCCAAAATATATGGTTTCAATGGATTCGGCAAGATAATTGCTCCTTTGCGAAATTTCACCTATTAAAGCATCCGGAATCTGATCCATGTAGCGTGTACTCGCCAATGAATAAAAATTGCAGTAGTTACACTTGTGTTTGCAAAAAGGAATATGAATATAAATACCAGCCACTTTCTACGTCTTTTTAAGCACAATTCTGAAAGTGCTTCCTTTGCCGATTACTGAACTCTTTACAAAGATCTTTCCTTTGTGGTAATCGTTTATAATCCTTTTCGACAGCGAAAGTCCAAGCCCCCATCCACGCTGTTTACTTGTATATCCGGGGTTGAAGATGGTTCGGAACATATTCCGGGGAATTCCTTTACCTGTATCAGCAATATCAATGGTAACAGCATGTTCTTCTTCGAGTATATCAATTTTTATGGTTCCCTGTCGTGTCATGGCATCAACGGCATTTTTCACCAGGTTCTCTATCACCCATTCGAACAATTGCAGATTGAGTGGTACAAGGATGGATTGCTCAGGCAGAACATTGATGGAGTAGTTTATTTTTTGTGATGTACGGGTTTTAAGGTAGGAAACTGAATTATAGATGACCGAAACCACATTTTCAGGTACCAGCGATGGGTTTGATCCGATTTTCGAAAAACGGTCAGTGATCGTGCTCAGGCGGTTTACATCCTTGCGAAGTTCCTCTATGGTTTCGCTATCAACATTTTTGGTTTCGAGGTAATCGACCCAGGCCATCATCGACGAAAGGGGAGTGCCCAACTGATGAGCGGTTTCTTTGGCAAGCCCTGCCCACACCTGATTTTGTTCGCTGCGTCGTGCCGTGCTGAAAAGCATATATGCAATCAGTAGAAAGATGCTGATTATTGCCAGTTGTATATAGGGGAAATAACGCAACTGAGTGAGCACATAGGAATCTTTATAAAAAATAAGCCTTTTCCCCTGGTCGGCGATGCTGATTTCGATAGGGTCGTTTTCGGCTGCCATTTCATGAATTATGCTTCTCAGATACGAGGAGTCATGGATGCGCAGGGTGTCAATCTGTCCGTACTGCAGAGCCTGTGACTGAGTACTGTCGGTAACCAGTACCGGTACCGATGCCGAATTGTTGACCACCTCGCTGAAAAAGGCATCAACCAGGTTATTGAGTACTACCTGCATTTCGGTGAACAACTTCGAATCCTGGTAGTAAATGTAATTCACATCATTTTTGTTATAGTGAATTTCGATGCGCGGATATTTCGAAAACTCTTTTTTGAGATAGTCATCCATTCCCGGAATGGTATCAGAGCTAAAAACTGTATTTCTTGTGGAGGTGATTTTCCCTTTCCCGTCAGTAAGTATTACAGGTATTGAGGTGTTATTCTGAATGATGGACATATAAAAACCCATGTCTTCGCTGAAGCTGGCATTGGTGAAGCGGTTAACTGCTTCGGCCCATAGCTGTACTTTTTTGCGTTCCTCTTCCTGTATCTGTTTAAAGAATTTCTGTGTTGAATTCACCAGTTGCGCCCGGGTTTGAATAGCATTAGCCCAGGTTTGTATTTTCATGCGCTCATCCCGTGCAATTTTTTTGACCAGTACATTCGAATACCATAACGAAAAGGCAATAATCACGATAGCAAAAAGCAAAAGCAAAAGTTTCCAGTGCCTTTTCCGGTTGTAAATACTGTAACGGCTTAAAACGGCTTGTTTCATAAAAATTCTTCTGACTGGCTACACCAGCTTTGCATTTCAAACTAACAGGTCAACACCGGTGATTTTCTGCCTGCCTGTCCTTGATAAGTTTTATGGCAATAAATATACAACTTTACTTTCAAGAGCAGGTATATGCATAAATTGAAATCCATACAACCGGCAATTCCTTCGCCCTTTCATTCACCCCGTCTCTCCTTCACCCATTCTCAACTCACTCCCTTTTTGTATCATCATCCCATTCAATCACAAATTTTCCCTGTTCCTGTTTTTTAATGATTTCTTTTTCTTTGAGCTGCTGGGCTTTTTTCAGGGTATCACCCTGTACCCATTTGAGTTCGGCTTTGAGTACCTGTTTCAGCTCGGCTTTCTGCGTTTTCATATCGTTCGATATTTTTTCGCGCATGGCTTTCTTGTCATATTTCACCACAGGATTTTCAACAGTTCCGGTAAGTGATACATATATCTTTGTACGCCCGCGCCCATCTTCCTCTACAGGTCCGAATTCGGCCTGATTATCCGTACTCTTATTACGTTTTCTGAATTTGGAGGCGATAAGGTCAGCCAGCGCGATGGAGAAATGGTATTCAATACTGTTGTCGAATGAATGTGTACCCATGAGCTGCAAATCGAGAGCACTCGATTTTATTTCCATGGCCGGGATATAAATTATCTGGTTGGCAATGTCAATCTGGTTGTGCATGGTAGCAAAGTGTATATCGGCAAGGTCTTCCACTTTCAGGAACGATGACAAACTCTGCATGGGGCTGTAGTTTACGAGTCTGCCATTCTCAATGGTGATATCGGCATGTGTTTTAATCGAATTCAGGTCGAAACTGAGGTCATTTTGCATAGTTCCTGCAAAAATAACTTCCGAGGTCAGCAGCCCTTCGAGGTTGGTGTCTTTGAGATCATCCTGGCCAAAATTACTGAATTGTGTAAACAGCATCTTTACATTTACCTTTTCGAGCCTGGCTTTAGCCTGTAGGAGCGAGTATTTTTCAGCCTGAGCATTTATATTCACCTGACCCGTAACTTTGCCCTGGCAGGTAAGCATAGCAATATCCGTAACCGATAATACTTTTTCCTTCATTTGTGCCATGCCTGTGATGTTGGAGGCTGCAAACTTCCCGAAAGTAAAATTTGTACTGCTTATCCTGAGGTTGTTAATATTTATATCAGCCGGCAGCCTGAACTGGTATTCTCCTCCCGAACCATGTTGGGCAGCAGATAATTCATCCCAGTCGAACCTGCGCGATGCCAGTGTTCCGGTAATGCTCAGGTTTTCGTTTTTCACAAAAATCCATGAAAGCAGATTTCCCATGGTTCCGGTAAGAGCGAAATCACTTTTCCCGGCACGAAACGAAAATTGCTGAAGCAGAAGATCATTCCCATCAAAAGTAAAAGCTGATTGCAGGTCTTTTATAGGCAGATCATACTCTTTCAGTCCCATGTTAGCCTTCTGAATACTTCCGTTTCCATTGAATGTGCTGTTTAAAAAATCTTCTGATGAAGGATTTTCCAGATCTTCAATATGTCCGTCGAAAGATGCGTTAAGTTTTACCCAGCCACTAAGTGAAGTAAACTGTTCATATTTCAGAAACTGCTGGAGTTCGGCAAGATTAAGGCTTGCATTGAGGTTACACTGTATATCGGGCGATGAAAAGCCTTTCATTGTTAAAGCCCCGCTGACAAAACCATCGCCCAGTTTTGCCTTCAGATCACGGATTGAAAGCACCTCATTTATGCCATTTTGCTGCACAATATAGTCAGCCAGTGCCGAAATATTCCGAAGACTAAGTCCTGATTTACGCTCGCTTATATCTCCGTTTTGTAATTGCAGGTGCACAGATAAAGCAGGGGTTTTGGCACCACCAAATTCACCCGTAATCTTCGAGGAAATATCTCCTTTTCCCTGAAACTTATACCCGGCGATATCGCCCTTGTATTTTTCGGGAATCAGCGAAAGCATTTCCTCCAGCGTTGATCCGGTTGCGGCAATATCGAGGTTTACCTGCTTCTGCTTGTCAGTGTACAATATACTACCGACTGCAGAAAGTTTGAGTTTCCCGGTTTCGATGGTTCCCTTCGAAATACTGTATTTCCCGGTAAGATTATTTGCTTCGAGCGCCAGCCATACATTCAGCTCACGCTCCTTACTATAGCTGATTCCCTGCGATTTCAATTCATGAAGCATGATATTACCCGCAAGTTCGAGTGCGTATTTGCTGCTTCCAAAATTACCGTTGGCTACAAAGCCGGGTATATTCAAATCGGCGAATGTATTGGTGGCATCGTTTATAAAGCGGGCATGAAGATTCCGGACTGTGATCCGCTGCAATTCGAATTCGAAGTTACCACTGCCACTGCTGTTAGTCTGCTTCCAGAAATGGAAATTATCGCTGCCATCGCTGTATATGTGTGGCGCTATCTCAATATTGTCGAGTCTTATGTTCCTTATATGGTATTTTTTATTCAGCAAATCCCATATATTGAATCGGAGTGAAACTGATCCGGCAGAGAGCAGATAGTTTTTAGAAGGGGTTTTTGTAGCCTCTTTTATACGCACACCCGAAAAACGCACTGAAGCTAACGGAAAATCTTTGAATACACTGAGTTGTACATCATCAATCTGCACCTCAGCGGTCAGCGATTTGTTTAATTCGCTTATAAACACTTTTTTTACTTCAGGTCCAAGGTAGCGCTGAGCGAGCAAAAGCAGCACAGCTACAACAGCAGCAATGCCGGTTATCCAGAGTACTATAGTCCGTAAGGTTTTGAAATGCATTTTCAGGCGGAAGTGATTTTTATATACTTAACGTAAAAAAACGACTGTTATTAGTAGTGAGGAAGAAAATGTTCGGGCAATTCGGACCGCTCAGTGCTGACGTTGCGTTATGATCAGGATCATAATCCTTGTCAGAAGAAAGGCGACTACGGGAAGGATAGCCTTATTACTGCTTGCGCAGATCAATATCAGAACAGTTTTATTGCTATGGAAAGAAAACTGGTGCTTTAAGCCCCTGGATAAATCGTCAATTTATCATTTTCCGCTTGGCAGGCACCATTATCCATGCTGCCAGGTATTTTTCCTGCAACAATAAATCACTGGCATAAATATGCTTTAACACCCGAAACGGCAACAATGAAATATTATAGTGATAAACTCTCCGATTATCTCCTGATACAACCCGGAAGGTTTTCCATATCACAGATTCCCGGCATATAACTGTCGGCGCATTCGGTAGGGTCGCAGCAGGTATTGCAAACTCTCTTGAACGACCTGAAACTTACCAACTCAATATCTTTTGAATAGAAGTGATCTTTTGGCTGTTCCTCGCGCATCAGGTCGGTGCTCAGGTATTTTTTATTTGAATCAGAAAAAATGGTTGCCACGTTTGCTGTGCTTCCTATCATATTCTGAGCTATGAGTGCTCCTATAAAATTGGCTCCGGAGGATATTCCGACTGCCAGACCGAGTTCGCATGCCAGCTTTTGAGCCATAATAATAGCATCACCGTCGTCCACCTGAATTATTTCGTTCAGTTCGTTAAGCTTTACAATTTCGGGGATAAACTCATCGGAAATGCCTTGTATCCTGTGTTTCCCAACTTTATAACCGGTGGTGAGAGTTGGTGAATTAGCAGGTTCAAGGGCATGGAGCCTTACATCCGGATTCTTCATTTTCAGGTATTTCCCGGTACCCATAATGGTTCCGCCAGTTCCAACACCGGCAACAAAAGCATCAGGCATAATATCGCGGAACTGCATTTGGTTCCATAATTCAGGACCTGTTGTCTCATAATGAGCGAGGATATTATATTCGTTGGAGAATTGCCTTGGAAGGAATGAATTTTCTGTTTCCAGCGCCAGTTTTTCAGCCATTTGTATGCTGCCCAGAAAACCGCCTTCTTCCTTGGTAACGAGGTTGATTTTGGCACCCAGGCTCTGTATGAGGTTTATGCGTTCGGCGCTTAGCCAGTTAGGCATAAAAATCACAACCTGATGTCCCATGGCTCTGCCCAAAGCACAGAAGGCAATTCCCGTATTTCCGCTTGTTGCTTCAATAATGGTAGCCCCGGGCTTAAGGTCGCCCGATTCGTAAGATTTGCGGAGTATGGTATATGCCATACGATCCTTGATGCTGCCGGTCATGTTCAGGTTTTCCGACTTGGCATATATTTTCCGGTCCTCACCCTTGTATTTGAATTTGATTTCCAAAAGCGGGGTGTTCCCGATCAGACTTTTGATCTGTTGAATTTTTTTTACCTGAATGTCATTCATAATTTGCCCGGGTTTATCGGGAGCAAATATATCAATATAACTTTTTAATTTCCAAAAATCAATTCAACCAAAAAGCGGTAGCTGGCAGAGCGGAAATGGATCTGGATACAAATGCATCGGATGTACTGTTGATTTTATACAGTTCAACAAATCCCCAGCCTTTGATGAAGGTCCAGTCAAAGGTATTTCCTGTATTTCCAGTGCCTGTTAATGTCCCTTCCCTATCATAGAAATTGAAAAAATATGATTTGGCAACAGTCATATCTGCATTCAGAGTGTGAAGGTTAGCTATAAAACTCATTGGAGTTCCATTTGAGGTATAATCAACTTTGTACTGAATGGTACTGAGCAACCTGATTGTTTCAGGGGTGGCTTGCACATTTCCACCCTGGCTGTTTGCCTGAGCTGTCAGACTGTTAAGATAAAAGCCAGATACCGTTGCAGGAAGCACCAGCGTAAATGATCCGTCAGCACTTACCGTTGCAGATGCCAGCACCTGATCAGCACCCAATATTGCTTTAAAGGTGGCTGGACCATAAGGCCAGTTTACTACTTCAGAAGCTCCTGAAGATGATTGCCTGTATTTGAGCATTCCGGTTACGGTAACTTCGGTGGCCGTTACATCGGGATATTCGGTATCAGTGCCGTTATCAGTATTGCAACTGCTATATGCAGATGCCATTAGTAAAACAACCATTGAAAGAAACGAAGTTTTCATAAAATATTCAGGAATTAAAATTTTATCGTTTTATTTGTTGACTCTCACTGTTCAGCCCGACAAGTCCGATGGCTGAAACAGAATGAAATAATTGGGTAGCCATACCCGAAACGGTGTCGGGAGCTATATCCTTCATACACCGGAAGTGTTTCCTGGGGCACGAATTCAACCCTTTTTGAGTGCATGGTCTGCATGAAATGCTGGTTTCGGCAACCCTGCTGTTTTCGGGAAGCGGAAAAAACCCCAGCTCTCGGGTAGTAGGGCCGTACACTGCTACCACCGGTGTTTTCATCGCCTGTGCCATATGCAGCATTCCCGTGTCGTTGGTCATAACCATGGATGCTTTTCCCAGTAAGGAAGCCGATCCCATCAGGCTGAGTTTGCCAGCCAGATTAACCGATGGCGTTTTCATAAGCGATTTCACCAGGGAGCAGATTTCCAGGTCACCGGGTCCACCGATCAATAAAGTGAGGGCTCCGGTATGTGCACAGAACATGTCAGCGGCAGATGCAAAACCTTCAGGAGTCCAGCGTTTATTGGCCCATTGCGCTCCGGGTGCAACTACCAGTATAGGTTTACCTTCTTTAAAATTTTCACACCCGGGCAATTCCGTGGTTTGAAGAGTTTCTGAAGCAGCAGGAAATACTTCTGTCCCTCTGCCGTCGTATTCCACTCCCAGTGAGGCTACTGATTCAAAATAGCGCAGATATACCGGCTTTATTTCCTTATAGCTGTTTATCCCGAACCGGATCAGCAGATCGCGCGACAGTAGTTTTTTTGAAAAACTGCTTACTACTGACCCAGAACCAGTTGTTAGAAAAATGCTGCGGAGGTTTCGTTGTATGTCGACAATATGGCTGTATTTATTCTGCCTTATTATTTCACGCACTCTCTTTAGTTCACCTTTCCCGGCATTTTTATCAAAAGTGATAATACTGCTGAGGTGAGGATTGTTGGAGAGTACAACCGAAAACTCTTTCTTTATCAAAAAATCAATGCGGACTTCAGGATATGCTGATCGCAGGCATCGTATCAAAGGCGTCGTGAGAATTACATCACCTATGGAGCTGAACCGTATAATCAGAATTCGAATGATAGTATCCAAAGCCGTTAAAATTTTTGTTTTATAGAGTTCCGCAGTTGATTAAAATAACGGTTTTTGATCAGTAATAGTATTTTACCATGAGGTTTGGTAAACTGGATTTGAAGTCCAAAATCAGCAATCAATGTACATTCTGAGAAATACTGCTACTCTTTAGAGGAATACTTTTTTTGCTTTAAATTCAATGAAGCTTCCCTCAGAAAGTATTTCAGTCTTCCCCTTTTTCGAATGTTTCAACCAGTTCGTTATACCATTGTTCCCCATATTTCCGCTGCAGCGATTCCTTAAGAAAAACATATAGAGGGATATCGTTTTTTTTACCATTGAGCAGGGCCGGTTTACAGATATGCCACTGATGGTAATTCACGGCATCGAAATCGTCGTATTTGCTGATACGCACAGGGTACAAATGACAGGAAACCGGTTTAAGGAAGGGGATTTTCCCCTCCTTGCAGGCTTTTTCAATAGCACAGAGAGCTATGCCGTTTTCGGAATATACATAAGCACATTCCCTGTCGTTCACCAAAGGGGTGACATAATTACCAAACATATCGTAATCGAATACACCAGCCATTTCAACCTGTTCAATACCTTCAGGTGTCATATAGGGTTTTATCTCCTCAAAGTAATCTTCAAGAATGCTGATCTCTTCTTCGTCAAGCGGCGCACCGGCATCACCATCTACGCAACATGCACCTTTGCAGGCCGACAGATCACATGCAAAGCATACACTCTCCAGTTCGTCGGAAATTAAAGTCTTATCAATTGCTATCATGGTGTAAAAGTACTATTTTTTGCAGAGTTGCAGTATTCCCTGAAATGGTTTCCAACTTACCCCTGGACTGAAATGAAGAACAGAGATTACTTTCTCTCTGTAAGTACAAACTCACCCGGAAGAATGAACCCTTATCACTACTGCCTTCACTGCCGGTATTTGTCGGTTTCTTTTTTTTGGCTACCTTTGCCACATGGCACAAAACGAAGAAATTTTCAAAAAAATCATATCCCATGCCAAGGAGTATGGGTTTGTATTCCCGTCAAGCGAAATATACGATGGCCTTAGTGCTGTATACGATTACGGCCAGAATGGTGTTGAATTAAAAAACAATATCCGTCAGTATTGGTGGAAATCGATGGTGCAGCACCACGAAAATATTGTCGGCCTCGATGCCGCCATTTTCATGCACCCTACTACCTGGAAGGCATCAGGTCATGTTGATGCTTTCAGCGATCCGCTTATCGATAACAGGGATTCGAAAAAGCGTTACCGTGCTGATGTGCTGATCGAAGATCAATTGTCGAAATGGCAGGATAAAATTGACAAGGAAGTTGAAAAAGCAGCCAAGCGTTTCGGCGAAACCTTTGATAAGGATCAGTTTGTTGCCACAAATGCACGCGTATTAGAATATAAGGAAAAAATTGATACCGCAAGCCGCAGGTTTTATGGTGCAATGGAGCGGAACGATCTGGCTGATGTTAAAAAGCTTATCGAAGAACTCGAAATTGTTTGCCCTGTTTCGGGAAGCCGAAACTGGACCGATGTTCGCCAGTTCAACCTTATGTTCAGCACTTCGATGGGCTCGGTAAGCGACGATTCGAACCTAATCTATCTCCGTCCCGAAACCGCTCAGGGAATATTCGTTAATTACCTGAATGTCCAGAAAACGGGCAGGATGAAAATCCCGTTCGGTATTGCACAAACCGGAAAAGCTTTCCGTAACGAAATAGTAGCACGGCAGTTTATTTTCCGTATGCGCGAATTCGAGCAGATGGAAATGCAGTTTTTTGTCCGCCCCGGCACTGAACTCGAATGGTTCGAATTCTGGAAGGCCGAGCGTATGAAATGGCATCAGTCGCTGGGTATTCCTTCGGCAAAATACCGCTGGCATCCGCACGAAAAACTGGCACATTATGCCAATGCAGCTGTCGACATCGAATTCGAATTCCCAATAGGTTTTAAAGAGCTGGAAGGAATTCATTCGAGGACTGATTTCGATTTGAAGGCGCATCAGGAATTTTCGGGCAAAAAAATACAGTACTTCGATCCTGAACTTAACGAGAATTATGTACCCTACGTTATCGAGACATCCATTGGACTCGACCGCACATTCCTGGCTATTCTGAGCCATGCCTACACCGAAGAAAAACTGGAGGATGGATCCGAACGCGTTGTACTTCGTATTCCTCCTGTGCTGGCACCTGTTAAATGTGCTATTTTACCGCTAACCTCCAAAGACGGTTTGCCCGAAAAAGCACGTGAAATAATGGATTCGCTCAAATATGATTATATGTGCCAGTATGAGGAAAAGGATTCTATTGGCAAGCGTTACCGCCGTCACGATGCCATTGGAACTCCATATTGCATAACTGTCGATCATCAGACGCTTGAAGATAATACGGTAACCATCCGCGATCGCGATACCATGCAGCAGGAACGCATTTCGGTGGATAAAATTGGCGAACTGGTCCGGAATAAGATAAGAGGATAATTGAGGAATACTGTGAGTTATATCGCTGACAGTATTTCAGGATTTTAACTAAAGAAAAAAGGTACAAAGCTTTAAAACCTTGTACCTTTTTTAATGCAACTGAATTGCCGGATAGTTTATTTGCCGCCCGGGGTTGTAGGTTCAACAGCACGTGTTGAAGCAACGGTAACTACCAGGTTACCCATAACTTCCAGAATTTCGATATTAGGAATTTTAATATCGCTGATCCTGATGATATCTTCAATTTCAAGTTTCGAAATGCTGATCGCGATTTCTTCCGGCATATGCTCGGCCAGACCTTTAACTTTCAGTTTACGGAATTTTTTTACCAGTTTACCTCCGCGCAGTACTCCGGGCGAATTGCCTTCGATACGGATCGGAAGACTTACAATGATTGGTTTGCCGGCTGTTACTTCCAGAAAATCGGCATGCAGGGTTTTATCCGAAACCGGGTGATACTGCACATCCTGAAGAGTAGCAGTAAATTTCCTGCCATCGATATCAAGATCGATAAGGAAGGTGTAAGGTGTGAAAATAATGGTGTCGAGGTCTTTTCCCTCAAGAGCAAAATGAAGTTCTTCTTTACCACCGTAGATTACGCATGGTACCTTGCCGTCGGCGCGGTTCATTTTAGCATCTTTTTTCCCTACGTTCGCGCGAAGCGAACCGCTCATAGATACTGTTTTCATGTTAGTTGTGTTTAATTGTTATTATTTATTTGATGTTGAAAAGAGACGAAATAGATTCGTAATTGTGTGCCCTTTTTATTACATCAGCCAGTAAAGAGGCAGTACTCAGTACTTTTACCTTTTGGCTTTCATGTTTTAAAGGGATAGTGTCGGTTACAATAAGTTCAGTGAAAGCTGATTTTTCGATTCGCTCCAGTGCTTCGCCTGACAGAATCGGATGGGTGCAAAACCCACGTACACTTGAAGCACCATTATCCATCATTACCTGAGCAGCTTTGGTAAAAGTGCCGCCGGTATCAATGATGTCGTCGAGTAAAATTACATCCTTTCCATTCACATCGCCGATCAACGACATCGAATCAACCTGATTTGCTTTCGACCGTTGTTTGTAGCAGATTACAAAACCGATATCCATTGCTTTGGCATAGGAAGCGGCTCTGCGGGTACCGCCCGTGTCGGGCGAAGCAAACACCAGGTTAGGCAGGTTCAGCTTTTTGATGTAAGGCAGAAAAATGGAGGATGCATATAAATGATCAACAGGAACGTCAAAAAATCCCTGTATCTGATCGGCATGTAAATCGATGGTGATCAGCCTGTGAACTCCTGCGGCTGTGAGCAGGTTAGCAATAAGTTTTGCTGAGATCGGTACACGTGGTTTGTCTTTCCTGTCCTGACGGGCATATCCGAAATAAGGAATAACTGCGGTTATCTGCCTGGCAGAAGCGCGTTTAGCAGCGTCGACCATCAGTAAAAGTTCCAGGAGATTTCCTTCGGGCGGGAACGTGGACTGAACGATATAAACATCGTTTCCACGCAGATTCTCCTCAAATGAGACAGTAAATTCGCCATCGCTGAAGACAACCACCTGGCTTTCACCAAGTTTTGTCCCGAAGCTAAGCGCAATGTTTTCAGCAAGGTAGCGCGTAGCCCTGCCTGAAAAAATTTTAACCTCATGTGCCATGATCGGAGATTTTTAAAAAGAAGCGCAAAGGTATGAATATTTTGAAATATGCAATAATTATTATGCTTCCTTTTTATATATAAAGTTGATTATTAACTGAATAAATAACTATTCTAAGCTTAAGCGTTTCGAAATCAACAAAATTAGTACATGTTCGAATGTATTTGTAAAGTATCTTTGGGGGTTTACAAAGCATCAGGGTGTACGCAATTATAGATATTGAAACTACAGGAGGTAATTCCAGCCGTGAAAGAATCACTGAAATTGCTGTATTTATTCATGACGGTGAAAAAGTGGTAAATGAATATTCCACACTCATTAATCCTGAATGCAAAGTACCTCCTTTTGTTGCCCGTCTTACCGGTATTACGGACGAAATGCTGGTTGATGCACCCAAATTCTATGAGGTAGCACGCAATATAGTCGAGATCACCGAAGGTTGTACCTTTGTGGCGCATAATGCCGCTTTCGATTATAGTTTTATCAAGCAGGAATTTCTTAATCTGGGATATAAGTACAAAAGGCCGGTATTATGCACTGTAAAAATGTCGCGTAAAATGCTTCCCGGGCATAAATCCTATAGCCTGGGAAACCTTTGCAACAGTCTCGGCATAAAGATTACTTCACGTCACCGAGCCTCAGGCGATGCGCTGGCAACAGTAAAACTCTTTGAGCGCCTGCTGGCTGTTGATCCAACCCTGAATCAGATTCCTACTGATGGATTACACCCCTCACTCGACCGGTCTGTATTCAGCAGATTGCCCTCAGCGGCAGGGGTCTACTATTTCCACGACGAAAACGGCAACTTACTTTACATCGGCAAGAGTAAAAATATTCACTCCAGGGTTTTATCGCATTTTCAGAACAGCAGCAGTGTAAAAGCTATCGAAATGCGTTCGAATACCGCCGGCATAAGTTACGAGGAAACAGGGAGTGAACTGATAGCTCTTCTGCTTGAATCGGACGAAATCAAAAAACATAAACCTTTGCATAACAGGCTTCAGCGACGTACTTTGTACAAATATGGCCTGTACTCATTCCGCACCCAATCAGGATACCAGGTTATACAGATCGAAAAAATTAAAAACACAGGAAAGCCTCATACTGTTTTTTCAACTTTCGACGAAGCCTTGGTTTTGGTTCATGAGCTTGTGGCGAAATACAATCTTTGCCAGAAATTAAGTGGTTTATATCAGAATCACGGAGCCTGTTTTCAGCATTCCATAGGTCAGTGTTCAGGAGCCTGTATTGGCCTCGAGGAAAGTGAATCCTACAATCTCAGGGTTGAAAAGGCTTTATCGGAATTCCATCACAAATGGTCGGATATGGCAATTGTTGATCAGGGGCGGCATGAGGATGAGGTATCGGTTGTGCTTATCGAAAATAATGTTTTTGCCGGATTTGGCTGGATGATGAAAGAGGATGGGATCGATGATCCGCATCAGATCAGAGATTGCATTAAACGCTATAATGACAACCGCGATGTGCAGCAGATTATTAAAGGATTTATTAATTCCGGAAAGGCTTTGAAGATTATAAGGTTCTAACCCGGACAAATTTTCCCGTTTTGGTACAAATATTTACTTTTTTCAATATCAAAATACCCGTTTAACCACCCGCCTATCATTTTTACAAAAAAACGTATCGTACAGATATTTAGAAACATAGATTCAAAAACAACACATAAATAATCATCTCGTAGAAAATACTTGTATAAATGCAGCACTTTAGCATGATTTTTAATGCTTGTACTGTATCAATCTGAAATTATACAGATACAAGATATTTCTTTTGGCAAAGGGAAACACAGTATTCGTCTGTGAGTTAAACGGCAGGAACCACACTGCCGTTTTTTTTATTTCCGAAATTCTGTAAATTAACATACAACGGATCAGGGACAAAAGTTGTGGAGAACGGATAAAATTCTGATTTTTGCAGAAAAATAGATTTTTGCAATGAACGACTCGTTTGACGTATTAATGAAACTGATTCTCCCAGAATCCATCGAAGAGTATTTTGAATTAACCTCACACAAAAAAGTAGGAGAAGAACTTCATTTATATCTGCGTGAAATAAACTCAATACCAACAGAATATCAAAACAATAAGCTGATCTCCAAAGGCTTTTTTGATG
>Ga0208789_1000614_pt1 | contig 30050 bp, 25 predicted proteins | sample Methanotroph_Enr_FD_187368 | JGI IMG/M metagenome (GOLD analysis project Ga0208789, IMG submission 187368) | Enriched soil microbial communities from Old Woman Creek wetland in Ohio, USA - Methanotroph_Enrichment_5 (SPAdes) (version 2) | ecosystem: Environmental > Terrestrial > Soil > Wetlands...
TCCCATGCCAATCAACATTGAACTCGTTGCCGCATGAGTCAATGGCCTTCGGCAAAGGCCAAACGTGTTCTTGCCGCGCTGCTTAGCATCGGCTGGGAAATCAAGCGTCAATCAGGATCGCATCTCACCTTAGCTCGAACCGGCTGGCCCGATTTCGTATTCGCTTTTCATAACAGCGAAGAAATCGGCCCTCGTATGTTGGCCCGCATTTCCAAACATACCGGGCTAAAACCCAGCGACTTGTAGGGACGAAGAGCGGTAGCGTTGCCGGGCTTTCCGGCCTTAATTCAACCTATGCCGCTTTATTTTTTTGTTAGCCATCATACTTTCGATGCCGATATTTTCTTTGTACCATCTATGATGACAATATTTTCAGCGCATTCTTGATTAATGCTTGCAAGAATTCGATTTACTTTAGTTATCTCGTAATTGGTGTAACAGAGGATAACTTTTATATCATTTATGGATTTTGATGCCTTTTTATATATTTCTGTTTGATTTAATAAATTTTTCTTAAGCGAGCTAGATGCTGCCAACTTAAATTCTACAATCGTTGAGTCACGCTCCCCATATGAAATTTTATAATCAGCTGGCCCTCGCCCATTATTTACCTCGGAGTTAACATCGAAAGGTGTTGCAAACCAAGTTAACCTAAAAATTCTTTGTATGGTGTCTTCTGATGCGATCGCTTTTCCATTTTTATAAAATATTCTATATCCATCATTATTTTCAATGACTTCTTTTAAATACAATGCTCGTTGGAGAGCGGCTTCATAGCTGGTTGGTTTTATGCTATAGAATGCACTGTTATCCGCTACTTTCTCACAAAAATCAGATAGTGTTGATATTAACTCGCTCTTGATCTTTTCAACCTTTTCAGTTGATATTTTTGCTGCCTTATCTTTTGTGTTTTCCTTGTGGCGGATGTAATAGTCTAATATTTCAGGGAATTCCCGAATAGTAGCGCTAATTGCTAGCTCAATATCTTTTTGCTTTGCCTGTGAGGGCAGTCTTTTTTGGAAATACATATTAATAGCATCACGAAGTGATTTATTTTCTAATGCGTTCGTAATTTTTCTAAATTGATTTCTTAAATCACTGTGGCAGATGAACGCATCATCCTTGGTAAGGATATCCAAAGGCGTCAATAAAATAAAATCACCATCCTCCAGATAAAAATAAGGTAGGACAAAAACTTTTGGTATCCATGACATCAATTGTTCATCGAACCTACATCTGACTGAAAATTCTTTTCTTTGATCTTCTCTTAAGTGGTTGATTGCGAAGCTCTGCGTATAGTTAAGCAGGTATTCGAGCATGATATTTGTTGTGAAGTCGCTTATAAAATCTCGTCCAATTCCTGCGCCTACCAATGTGAGTTTTTCAATGTGAGAAGATGACGAAACTGTTTCACTACCAAAATTAGAATAAAACCCATTAAAAGCTTTAATTAAATCGCGAGCGAATTTGGGTCCTAAGCCCCTACCGTTATTTCCCCATTTACATAACCCGAGCCAATTCTGTTTCACTTCAGGGAATTGGAATAATCTAATATCAGAATTTTGGTTGTTGGTCGTGAGGTCTTTTAATTGGATAAGGTGATTTACTATCTGCTCATGTAATTCAATGTACTCCGATTTTTTTGACGAGAACAGTAAAAAAGGATCAATGAATAGTGGTAAGTCAGCGTCAATACATATATTCAATGCGCCATAAGCATCAAGCACATCTCCATCAATCTCGAAATATTCTGAAAAAAATAGCTTAATGCTCATGGATTTCCTTAACGGTTAATTAATATTTGACATCCTGAATGACGTAAAAACACATTGCGCCATTTGTTATTTCATTTGATTTTGCAAATCTAGTGGTCGTGTAGAGTTGACAGGCGGCTTTATTGATTTGTCTGCCATTTGTAAATAAAAGCGGTGGGCAGAAAAGCGTTGCCCACCCTATACGATTAAAACAATGTATCCCACATCTCATCCACCTTCTTGACCACCTCCGGTGACATCACGATAGTCCTGCCCCATTCCCGGTTGGTTTCGCCCGGCCATTTATTGGTCGCATCAAATCCCACCTTGGAGCCCAATCCTGAAACCGGCGAGGCGAAATCAAGATAATCTATCGGGGTGTTTTCCAGTATGGTCAAATCCCTGGCGGGGTCCATGCGGGTGGTCATGGCCCAGATCACGTCTTGCCAGTTGCGGACATCGACATCGTCATCGACGACGATCACAAACTTGGTGTACATGAACTGGCGCAGGAACGACCAAGTGCCAAGCATCACGCGTTTGGCGTGACCGGCATATTGCTTTTTCATGCTGATCACGGCCATGCGGTAGGAGCAGCCTTCCGGCGGCAGGTAAAAATCGACGATTTCCGGGAATTGTTTTTGCAAAATCGGAACGAAGACTTCATTTAACGCAACGCCCAGGATGGCCGGTTCGTCGGGCGGTCTGCCGGTGTAGGTGCTGTGATAGATCGGTGCTTGGCGCTGGGTGATTCTCTCGATAGTGAATACCGGGAAATCGGCGACTTCGTTGTAATAGCCGGTGTGGTCGCCGTAAGGGCCTTCCGCCGCGAATTCGCCGGGATAGATAAAGCCTTCCAGCACGATTTCGGCGCTGGCCGGCACCTGCAAATCGTTAATCAGCGATTTGGCGACTTCGGTTTTGCTGCCGCGCAATAAACCGGCGAATGCGTATTCGGACAGGGAGTCCGGCACCGGTGTGACGGCGGCCAATATGGTTGCAGGATCTGCGCCCAAGGCCACGGAAACAGGGAACGGCTTACCGGGATGTGCGGCCTGGAATTCCTTGAAATCCAAAGCGCCGCCCCGGTGCGCCAGCCAACGCATGATGACTTTGTTTTTGCCGATGACCTGCATGCGATAGATGCCCAGGTTTTGCCGTTCCTTATTCGGGCCTTTAGTAATCACCAGCGGCCAGGTAATCAAGGGGGCTGCATCTTCCGGCCAGCAGGTCTGGATAGGGTAATCGCCAAGATCAATCTCGTCGCCTTCCCGGACCAGTTCCTGGCACGGCGGCGAAGTAACTATTTTTGGAGCCATATTCAGCACTTGCTTGAACACCGGGAATTTCTCCCAGGCGTCCTTCATGCCCTTGGGCGGCTCGGGTTCTTTCAGGTAAGCCAGCAGCTCGCCTATGCCGCGTAATTCGGTAACGGAATCTGCGCCCATGCCCATCGCGACGCGGCGCGGCGTGCCGAACAGGTTGGCCAGCACCGGAATGTTTGCGCCTTTGGGGTTTTCGAACAGCAACGCGGGGCCGCCCCGTTTTAAGGTGCGGTCGCAAATTTCGGTCATTTCCAGATAGGGATCGACTTCAACGGTAATGCGCTTGAGTTCGCCTTGTTTTTCCAGTTGCTTGATAAAGTCGCGCAGGTCTTTGTAGATCATATTATTTTAAATACAACAGTTGAAAGGGAGTGCGTAGGGCGTGCCACGCGCGCCTTTATCGGTCAGTAGAAAAGGCGCGCATGGCACGCCCTACGGTCAGATCGAACGGGCTCGTCAATCATTTCAGACTATTCCATTGATGGTTTACGCAGCAATGCCAGTATGCTTTAGCAACGCGTCAATGGTGGGTTTGCGGCCGCGGAAGTTGATGAATAATTCCATCGCGTCCTGGCTGCCGCCTTTTTCAAGGATGTTGGTCAAAAAGGCCTTGCCGGTTTCCTGGTCGAAAATGCCTTTTTCCTCAAACAGCGAGAAAGCGTCGCTGGACAACACTTCCGCCCATTTGTAGCTGTAATAGCCCGCCGCATAACCGCCGGCAAAAATGTGCGAGAAGCTGTGCGCAAAGCGGTTGAATTTGGGCGGGCGGACAACGGCAACCTGTTCCCGGACTTGTTCCAGGGTTTCATAGATGCGGCCGCCTTTTTCAGGATCGTAATCCCGGTGAATCCGGAAATCGAACAGGCTGAATTCCAGTTGCCTGACCATGATCATGCCGGCCTGGAAATTTTTGGCTGCGATCATTTTATCGAACAAGGCATCCGGCAATTTCTCGTCGGTTTGATAATGGCCGGACATCAGCGCCAGAGCGTCCTTTTCCCAGCACCAGTTTTCCATGAACTGGCTGGGCAGTTCGACTGCGTCCCATTCCACGCCGTTAATGCCGGACACGCCCAGATGATCGACTTGGGTGAGCATGTGGTGCAAGCCGTGACCGAATTCATGGAACAGCGTGGTAACCTCGTCATGGGTCAGCAATGCCGGTGTGTCGCCGGTCGGCGGGGTAAAGTTGCAGGTCAGGTAGGCGACCGGGGTTTGGATGGTATCGTCGAATCGCTTGCGGCTGACGCAATCGTCCATCCAGGCGCCGCCGCGTTTTTTGGCGCGGGCGTACAGATCGAGGTAAAACTGGCCGCGCAGAGAACCGGCTTGGTCGTGGATCTGGAAAAAACGCACATCGGGATGCCAGCTGTCGAAGTCGCTGATCTCGGCTATTTGCAGGCCGTACAGTTTTTCTACGATCGCGAACATGCCGGGCAGGACGCGGGTGATTGGGAAATAGGCTTTCACTTCTTCCTGCGACAGCTGGTAAAAATGCTGGCGCATCTTTTCCGAATAATAGGCCATGTCCCAGGATTGCAGGTCATTGATGCCGTAGTGCTGTTTGGCGAATTCGCGCAGTTCGGCTAGGTCCTTGCGCGCATGACGCCAGGAGCGGTCGGCCAAGTCTTCGAGAAAATGGGTGACGTCATCCGGCTTTTCGGCCATTTTGGTCGCCAGTGACAGTTCCGCATAATTGGCAAAACCCAGCAAACGGGCCTTTTCATGGCGCAAGGCCAGGATTTTTTCCATGTTTTCGCTGTTGTCCCACTGGTCGGCATGCGGTCCTTGGTCGGAAGCGCGGGTGGCGAAGGCTTCGTAGTGTTCGCGGCGCAATTCGCGATTGTCGGCGTAAGTCATCACCGAAATATAGGACGGAAATTGCAGCGTGATCATCCAGCCGTCTTCATTGTGGCTTCCGGCAACTGCTCCATGCGTTGCTCTACCTCCTGCGTCCTTGCAGTCGTCGGCGGTCTGTCTGGCTTGGGCTAAAGCGGACTCAGGCAATCCGGCCAAGTCCTCTTTGTCTCTGATCAGCTTGCTCCAGGCATTGGTTGCATCCAGCAGGTTCTCTTCATAGTTGCTGGCAAGAGCGGATAACTCCTGACTGATTTCTTTGTAGCGCTGTTTTTTCTCATTATCCAGATCGATGCCGGATAGCTTGAAATCCCTTAAGGCGTTGCTGATGATTTTTTGCTGAGCGGTGTCCAGCGTCGCAAATTCATCGCTTTCGGCAATAAAGCGATAGGCCTTGAACAGTGCTTCGTTTTGCCCCATTTCAGTCGAGTAGGCGCTGAGCTTGGGCAGGCAGGCGTTATAGGCATCGCGCAGCTCGTCGCTGTTGACCACTGAATTCATGTGGCTGACCGGGGACCAGGCTTTGTTGAGCTTATCGTTCACATCTTCCAAGGGTTCGATCAGGTTTTCCCAGGTGTAATGTTGCGTGGCCTGGATATGCTGTTCGACAGACGAACGGGCTTCGCTTAATAACTGATCGATGGCAGGTACGACGTGTTCCGGTTTAATCTGGGAAAACGGTGGCAGAGTGGAGTTGGCTAATAAAGGATTATTCATAGTGGTATCAGGAAAGAAAGTTCATGGCTGCTTTGATGCGATGTTGCGCTTTGTGCAGCACATCCAAGGAAAAGTCGGCGGTCAGTTTGCCGTTCTTAAGTTTAGTATAGGCGGGTATGGAGTTCAGGTACGGGATTTCCTTTGCCCGGTTGGTGCCGAAATAGCTGTGTAATTTGGCCAGAATGACGATATCGATCAGATTTAATTTATCGCTCTCGCTTTCATAGAACCAGTCTTCGGCATGCTTGGGGATGCAGGCTAATTCAGGGGTAAAACCCAAGGTGTGCAGCACCAGGGAGCCAACCGGCGGGCTCAGAAAGGGGATGGCCGAGTCCAATACGTCTAAATTCGGGTATTCATCCGGGTGTTGCTCGGCAAAATGCAATATCGGGATCGTGCCGATGTCACAGACCAAGCCGGCTAATAAGGCATCTTCCGGGTTAACGGTGCCGTTTTCCTGGGCAAGGACAAAACTCAGGCTGGATACATAGAGGCTGTTTTTCCACAAGTGTTGCATTTTTTCCATCAGTTGCGGATTCTTGCAGCGGAATAGCTGTTTCAGGCTGATGCCCATGACCAGTTTGCGGGTTTGATCCAGGCCGATTCGGGTAACCGCCGCATGGCAGTTGGTAACCGGTGAGATGGGCGAGTATAGCGGGCTGTTGGCAAGCTGGATTAGCTTGGCTACGATAGATGCGTCTACTTCGATAATTTTAACAGCTTCGTTGATGCCTAAATCTTGCTCCATCGCTTCTTTCAATTTTAATGCGACATTGGGCAATGAGGGCAGGCTTAATTTATTTTCCCGGTAGGCTCCCGCAAAACTGGTAAAGAAACGGTTATCGGCAATTTGTTCGGGCAATTCAATATCAATGAGCTCAACGGCAACAGACTGGCGGATATCTTTACCGGACCATCGGCAGATAAACTCCCCTGAAATCGCCAGGATGGTGACCTCTGTTTTAGCGAAAGCCGTTGCTCCGCAAAGTTTGCCGCTATTGAGCGGCAGATTGGCCAGCGATGATTCGGCTGACAGGGTATAGCGGTTGTCGCTATCCGGCTGAAGTTCAAGGCTCCCGTTCAGCAGATAAAAAACCGAATTGGTTTTCTGGCCGAGCCTGAAAATGACCGAACCTGCGGTATAGCTTAGCGTGGTGTGAACCAGCTGCTGAACATAGGTGTCTTCCATGTCTCGAAGTGGAGCCAGTTTTTTTAATGTGGCCAAGGGTAGTTTTTTATGTTCGGTGGGGACAGGTTCCGAACAGGTAAGCGGGGTATTGGGAGCGGCGGGGGCAGGGGTGGTGATGGCTGGTTTTTTTTCCGGTGAGATGCTTTTGGGTTGTTTGGAAAATAATTTAGTAAACCAATTCATGACGGCCGCACTGATAAAAAATATATTGTTTGGGAAGTATGATTTTTCAACGGCTAATGATGTGTGTCCTGAGTGTCAAAATATAGGGCTGTTTTGGATAGATGATCGTGCCAGCTACGCTGGTTCTTATCAATAAGAATCCATAAGAAACCCAGCCCAAAAAATCCCCATGATACGATGGCGACCGTGAAACGGAGCAAAGCCTGTTTCCAGTTGATGGGATTCTTATCCAGCGTGAGCACTTTTATCTTCCACGCGCGCAGGCCCAATGTTTGACCGCCGTGAGTCCAAAACCAGGCGTAAAATAAAAAGCTGACCAGCAGGAGATACGGGGGGAAAAAGAATTGTTGGGTAGTAAAAGCCTGGCCTGCATTTAAAGGGAGCAACAGTGCAGTCGCGACGAACAAGACAGCAATCAGTAACAGTAAATCGTAAGCTGTTGCTGCCAAGCGGCGCAAAAAACCAGGTTTGGAAATGGGGGTATTGCCTGGTTTTTGCCGCGTATTCTTTGTTGGGTTGACCAATTAAATTTTAAATAAGGCTAATTTTTGACCCCAATACATGCACATCGCCATTAGCGCGCCGAGCATTACGAGAGAAAACAAGAATGGCGGTCTATGAAACAGAAGAATGAAAAAATCTGTTGCAAAAAGGCTGGTTAACAAAGGTTGGTCAATTAAGCTATTAAGAATCTTTTTGAACATAACAAATTCCAGTCAAGCACGCTAATGTTTGTGCGAGTGTTTAAGAAATGGTTGTCTGATCTTTTATCTGGTGTGTGCAATAGAATCTAAACTAGAATTGCGGGTAAAAATCAGAGTGATGATTCTACTCCATTCAAAAGGGGAATGTAAAAGAAACTTGCCGATTGGGCCAGAATTCATTAGCAATGATATAATCAAAAAAATTAGAAAAATAAACAGGGTGTGAAGATCATTTTAAACTTCTTTAAAAAAATTATTAAGCCCGCACTGAGCAGGGCCGAAGTGTCAGTCAGGAATGATGCTGGGTCATCGGACGCAAACGTCAAAATATATTCGCGTGCGGAACATAATATTTCGCGATCCCAGATCAGTGAGAATGCGCTGAAGGTTTTGTATCGCCTGCAAAAAGAGGGTTTCGATGCTTATCTTGTCGGCGGCTGCGTGCGTGATTTGTTGTTGGGGCGGGAACCCAAGGATTTTGACGTCACCACCAATGCCGATCCTGATCAAGTCAGAAAAGTATTCCGCAACTGCCGGTTAATCGGGCGCAGGTTTCGTTTGGCGCATGTACATTTTGGCCGTGAAATCATTGAAGTGGCGACTTTTCGGGGCGCGGGGGAAGAGCAAAACGACAAGCAGATGCTCAACAAGGAAGGGCGATTATTGCGGGACAATGTCTACGGCACGATTGAGGAAGATGTTTGGCGCAGGGATTTTACCGTTAACGCGCTCTATTACAATATCAAGGATTTTTCGGTCGTGGATTATGTCGGCGGCATGGCTGACCATAAAACCGGGACGCTTAGGCTGATCGGCGATCCCGAAATGCGCTTTCGTGAAGACCCGGTGCGCATGCTGAGGGCGGTGCGTTTTGCCGTTAAACTCGGCTTCAAGCTGGATACTGAATGCGAAAAAGCGATACATAACGACGCCCAGTTACTGGCCGATATACCGTCCGCCCGGCTTTACGACGAAGCGATAAAGCTGTTTTTATCCGGCTATGCGCTGCAAACGTTTGAAATGCTCAGGCATTACGGTCTTTTTCAAGTACTGTTTCCGGCCACGGAAAACAGTTTGGCGGTTGAGGAAAACGGTTTCCCCAGATTGTTATTGATTAAAGCTCTGGAAAATTCGGACAGCCGAATAGCGGAAGGCAAAACGGTTACCGCCTACTTTTTATTGGCAGCCTTTTTGTGGGAGCCGGTGCGGATGCTGGCCAAAGCAAAAATGGCGAAAGGCGAGGTTGAATATATTGCCTATCAGGATGCGGCCAGTGAAGTTATCGCCAGGCAGATCAGAAGTACAGCTCTGCCGCGACATATCAGCATGGCGATGCGTGAGGTTTGGAATATGCAGCCCAAATTTAATGCGCGTATCGGCTCCAAACCCAGCCGTTTGATCGGGCATCCCCGCTTTAGGGCGGGTTACGATTTTTTGCTGTTGCGTTCCGAGACCGGAGGCGCCGATCCCGAGTTGGCCGAGTGGTGGGCCAAATATCAGAATGCCGATGAGAATGAACAAAGAAAAATGACTCAGCCCCCCAGAAATTCCCAAAATAAAAAGCCTGGACGCAAGAGAAGTTATCATCGAAAGGGCAAAGAGAGTGCTCCAAAAACAGAGTCGTAAAGTATTTGGCTATGAAAAAAACGGAAACTGATTGGGTGACGACTTATATAGGTTTAGGCAGCAACCTTGCAAATCCTGCTCTGCAAATAAAATCGGCGCGAGCGGCAATAACGCAAATAGCCGGAGTCAAGGAGCTGGCGTTTTCCAGCTTGTATCATAGTCCGCCTATGGGGCCGCAGGATCAGCCTGACTATGTTAATGCGGTGATGTGCGTTGCGACCGAGTTGTCGCCGATGGATTTTCTGCGCTGCCTGCAACGCATCGAAAACGATCAGGGCAGGGTCAGAAAAGATCAACGCTGGGGCGCAAGAACGCTGGACTTGGATGTGTTGATCTATGGCGACCGGATTATCGAGTTACCTGATTTAATCGTACCGCACACGGGTTTGGCTGAGCGGGCTTTTGTCCTGTATCCCCTGCACGAGATCGCCCCGCAGCTGTTGGTGCCGGGAAAAGGCCATATCGCCGATCTGCTTGCCAAGTGTCCCATGAATGGGCTGAAACGGCTGGATTGATTCCCGCCTTAGCAAAGCCCACATCCATCTGAATGCAATGAATCAATATTCTTCCGCCGCTACGCTAAAACCGTTGTCGATTACCGATCTGGCCGCTATGAAACAGCGCGGCGAGAAAATATCGTGCTTAACAGCTTACGATGCCGCATTTAGCGCATTAATCGACATGGTTGGTATTGATATGATGTTGGTCGGGGATTCGTTGGGCATGGTTATCCAGGGGCATGCTACAACGCTTCCGGTTACCATCAGGGATATGGTTTATCATACAAGGTGCGTCAGCCAGGCCAGGCAGCGGGCGTTTATCATCGCCGATTTGCCGTTTATGACGTATCCCACGCCTGTCATTGCGGCTAAAAATGCGGCCAAATTAATGCAGCTCGGCGGTGCGCAAATGGTTAAGCTGGAAGGGCCGAGAATCGACTGCGTCAGTTTTCTTGTCGATCAGGGTATTCCTGTTTGCGGGCATTTGGGTTTGTTGCCGCAGTCGATCAATCAATTGGGCAGTTATAAGGTTCAGGGCAAGGAGCAGGCGGCTGCCGAGCAAATGCTTGCCGATGCGCTAAAATTACAGCAAGCGGGTGCAGGGCTGCTGGTGTTGGAATGCGTTCCGGCAAGTTTGGCCAAAGACATCAGCGCACAGTTAACGATTCCCGTGATAGGCATCGGTGCCGGCGTGGATTGCGACGGACAGGTGCTGGTACTTTACGACATGCTCAATATCGGCACCGGCAAGCGTCCGCGTTTTTCCAGGGATTTCATCAGTGACGCGGCGAATATCGAGGAAGCCATTAATGCCTACCATCAAGCGGTTAAGCAGTCCCTGTTTCCGGCTGCTGAACATAGTTTTTAATGCTTATGCACATAGTTAACACCGTAGCGGAATTACGCGACGCCGTTAGAGCGTGGCGTTCGGCAGGTCAGAGCGTTGCATTGGTGCCGACGATGGGCAATCTGCATGCGGGGCATCTGGCTCTGGTCAATGAAGCTCGAAAAAAAGCGGATCGGGTAGTGGTCAGTATTTTTGTTAATCCGACCCAGTTTGGTGTAGGCGAGGATTTTGAGACTTATCCCCGTACCGAGCAGGAAGATCAGCAAAAGCTCGATGCCATCGGTACAGATTTGTTGTTTCTGCCCCCTGTTTCAGAGATTTATGCGCCGGATGCCCAAACGACCGTGTCGGTAGCAGGTTTGTCCGAATGGTATTGCGGCGCGTTCAGGCCGGGGCATTTTAACGGGGTTGCTACCGTTGTTTGCAAGCTATTCAATATGGTGCAACCGGATATTGCCTTGTTCGGCTTAAAAGATTTTCAGCAGTTGACGGTGATACGGATGATGGTCAGGGATCTGAATATTCCTGTCGAAATAATCGGTGTCGAAACGGTCAGGGAAGCAAGCGGCTTGGCGATGAGTTCCAGGAACGGTTATTTAACCGCCGCGGAAAAAACAGTCGCAGCAAAACTGTATCAAGCCTTGTGCGCCGCGCGTGATGCCGTTTTGGCCGGGCAGTCTTACCCGGAAATAGAACTCACGGCGTTGCAGTTTCTGCGGGAATCCGGTTTTACGCCTGATTATTTTAGCGTGTGCAGGGCGAGTGATTTAAAAAAAGCGGATGCGGATGATGTGGAGCTGGTTTTGTTGGCGGCGGCGCGTTTAAGCAAAACCCGGTTAATCGATAATATTTGTTTCTCCAAATAGGCTATAGCAGGGTTTGTATGGTTTGGGAAATGCTAAAAGTTGATGCATTGTTGCTAATAATGGATAATGCGCGGTTCTTAAAGGTATTTATAGTGTTTTATTATGCAAATCACGATGCTTAAAGCGAAATTACATAGAGCCACGGTGACCCATTCAGAATTGGGTTATGAAGGGTCTTGTGCGATTGACAGCAATATTCTCGATTTATCGGGTATCAGGGAATACGAGCAGATACAGATTTACAATATCAACAATGGCGCACGTTTTACAACCTATGCGATTCGTGCCGAAGCAGGATCTGGCTTGTTTTCAGTTAATGGTGCGGCTGCCCGTCTGGCGTGTCCCGGCGACTTGATTATTGTTTGTGCATTTGCAATATTGGACCAAAAGGAAGCGGAAAGTCATAAACCTACCTTGGTTTATTTTAATGAAAAGAACGAGGTTCAGCGTTCAGCCAGTTCCATTCCCGTTCAGGCCGCTTGATTGCCTTGCCTGTCTTACCCATGTGATTTATGGGCATGAATTCAAGGAAGCTGTAGAGCTTTAGTAGCTGGATGCTAATTGTGGGTCTAGTTATCCTCAATCTCCCACATCCCTGTAGGCAAAACTGCCGCTAAAAGCGGCAGCAACAAGGTAGCACCTCAAGTCTGCGGCTAAAAACCAAGTAATGCGTTTTTAAGCAGCTTCAGTCAGCGTTATGTTTTGCACTATTTGAGTAAGCACTTTTTGCAAGCCTATTCTTTTTGCGCTGTTAATTACCAGCGGAGCTTGAATGACGCCTTTAATGGCAGGTTGATCGGATGTGACTCCAAGAAGCGATAGTACGTTTGTTTTTAGTGACTTAATGGCGCTGTGCTGATCGGATGCGTCTTTATGCAGGATTATCAGCAGAAGTATGTCGGCTTCATCTTCAATTCCCAGTGCGGCTTCTTCGGCATCGTTTAATACGAAGCTGTAATTGATATTGAAAATAGACGGCTGCGCTACTGAAAAGGCTAGGTTTTCGTCATCCAAGGATTGCAGCCAGAAGACAAGGGGGTTATCGCCTTCTTGATGAAACAGTTTGAAACGGGTTTGATCTTCAAAGCCTGGGATTCCGTTCGGAAAGCTAATGATGGTGCTGGGATCGATAGATTGTTCGCCGAAAAAGCTTGATTTGATTTCCATAATGAACTCGGGGGAAAGTGGATATAAAGTTAGATATATAGCCTATAGCTGCCAGTATGGCAAGGCTGGTTTGCAATAAGCTCTTTACCAGGATTTTACCCAGTCGCCAACCTTGAGACCCAATTCGCGGGCAGGCGCTTCCAAACTGCCTACGGCGTAACGGGGCGCGATACTGCGGATGGTTAATACGCCGGCCGGTTGTTTGTCCTTGCCTACAAAGTTGTAGCCGCCATCGAGATTTAAATCATCGCCGCCTGAGCTATAGGCCACCAGTTGATCGCCGACATTGAGTTTTTCCTGTGCGCCCGCATCAATTACTACTCTATCACCCTTGATTTCAATAATGCGCGTTGCAAAAGGGTAACAATTTAAGGATTGGCGAATGTCAGCGCCGGCCTGATCTATAATTTGAGCTATTTTTCCGCCGGTTGAGGTGGCATTAAAGCGCTCGCTGCCTACCGCATAAGTCGCCGGTATCCACACATCGCCGAGAACAGTATCCACATAACGCTGCTGGAACAGCAATGCGCCGGTATATCCGTCATGCACATAAACATCAATGCCAATCCCGCGTCTGGCGACAACATCGCGCGCCAGGCTTCTGACGAATGCCAAAGGTCCAGCGCCTCTCATGTATTCAGTGGATTCAACCTCCAGATCCCTGATTACGCCCGACAATACAAATTGCGCCCCGTTTGACTCCGCTATCTGCATGACTTTTGATGGACGATAAGCTGTGCGGTCTTGTAATTCCGGGGCTAAGTCGGGCCTTGGGTACAAATTGATATTGGTGACGTTGCTGCCGATAAAATCGCCGGATTCAATTAAAATGTTATTAAGTTCGCGTGGAATGCCGCTGGATAAATCCTGAGTTTCGTAACCGGTCACCTGTTCCTGTTTGGCTAAAGGGAAGCCGGTTGCGATAATGCGTTTGCGATAGTGGGGCGTACAGGAACTGTCCGCCGCTAACTCCACCTGAGCCATGACATGATAGATATTATCGGCAGTCCATTCCTTGATGACCTTGGTATTGCTCACGGCAGCAGCCGTGCGCATGGACATCGTGTCCAGTGAAACGTTATTTTGATCGACTAGAGTCCTGCTGTGAATATCAACAGACGATTGCATGGATGCTTGGCGGATGGCATCCTGCAAGGCCTGCTTTTTGGCCAATAGCGGCATGCCTTTGCTAATGGCCGCCTGACCTTCAACAGTCACTGTATTAGAGCCTATGCCGGTTTGATGTTGAACACTGCTGCACGATAGCGTTAATAAAACTAGCGAGATCCCTATGCATTTAAATAATATTTTTGCCATTTATCAAACCGGTTTGTTGCTGTGAAAAATCGCGACGATACCCTATATTCGCCATTAAATACTATTTTAATTAGTTAGCACATAAAGAAATGAAATACAGATGATACGAATTAAATAGCGTAACAATTACTCGGCTTCGGCTTTAAAAAATCCGTTTAAACCCGATCCAATCCGTGCCATCTGAGCGCTATTTTTCTGCCAAGCTCTGGGTTATTTCCGATTGAATCCCTTGGTAGTCGGGTAGCTGTAGCAATCAATCGCATTGCAGCCGGGGTTAATGCTGGATACGGTGGCTGGTTTAGGGTCGAAACTGGGAGCCGGAATTTCCTGGTTTTGTTGAAGACACTGATTAACTAATTCGCTGGAGCCATTCATGCATTCGTAGAATCTGGGCGTCAAATCAAGCTCCACAACCGTTTCAAACGTATCATCACCTGCATAGGGATCGCTACCGATAGCCGAGGTTCTTTTTACCCTTGCGCCGCGCAAATACGCATTCAGATAAACCTGATAACTGTCGTGGGTGACTTCCATACTTTCGACCGCAGTCTGGCCGCGCAATTGAAGACCGTTAAGTTGCTCGGCCAGGCTTCTGTATGCATCCATTTTGGACGCCCGCATAGCCATTAATTTAATTTGCGAACGCGAATACCGATCGCTTTTTTCCACGGTGCCGTAGCCTATCGCACTTATGGTTTTGTGTGGCAATAAGTCATACGGCGGCGCTTTGGCGGTGGTGCAGGCGGTTGTCAATAAGCTGATGACTAATAACCCGGTTATTGCCAGGGATGGTGTGTATGCCGCAAGCCTGCCGGGAGCAGGCGCGGTGAATACGGGTTTTAAATGTTTAATGTTCACGGTACTCACTCCTGTGTTGGTTTGCTGATTGTAGCGGCAGATAAACCTATTACTTAAGCTTTTTAGCCAGCTATTTTTATTGCAGGATGTGACCGCTACTTGACCGCATTGCATCATAAGCCTGTTCTCCTGTATCCTGCACCGCATGCAAATAAATCTGATTTCAGTAGGAAACCGCATGCCGGGATGGGTGCAGCAGGGTTACGATGAGTATGCCAAACGCTTGCCCCGCGAATGCGAATTGGTGCTTAAGGAAATTGCGCCGGGTAAGCGCACCAAAAACAGCGATGTCGCGAGAATTGTCAAAGAGGAAGGCGAGCGGATGATCGCGGCAATCCCTCAAAGTTCGCATATTGTAACGCTGGACATTCCCGGTAAGCCCTGGACGACGCCCGAATTGGCAGAGGCGATGCAGCGCTGGCTGGAAAGCGGCCAACATGTTTCGTTATTAATTGGAGGGCCGGAAGGCCTGGCCGATTCCGCCAAGCAGCTGGCGCGGGAATCATGGAGCTTGTCGAAACTGACCTTCCCTCATCCGCTGGTGCGCATCGTGGTGGCCGAGCAGCTTTACCGCGCCTGGAGTATTCTCCACAATCATCCCTATCATCGCTAATGACTGCACAGATTATTCTCGCCTCAGCCTCGCCCCGCCGCCGGGAGTTGTTGGATCAGATCAAGGTTGCTCACCGCGTTCATCCGGTCGACCTGGATGAGACGCCTTTGCCCAATGAAGCGGCGCTGGATTATGTGCAGCGGCTGGCTGCCGAAAAATCTGCGGCCTGCCTAGCGCAACTGGGTGACGGCTTACCGGTTTTGGCTGCCGATACCGCTGTGGTTTTGGGCGACCTGATTATGGGCAAGCCTAAAGACCGGGATGATGCGTTTACCATGTTAAGGCGGTTATCCGGTAAAATGCACCGGGTTTACAGTGCAATTTCTTTGAGGGGCCGTGAGCACGGTCAGGCGGTCAGCATTACCGAGGTGACTTTCAGATCGTTGACGGAAGCCGAAATAGAGGCCTACTGGCACAGCGGCGAACCGGCCGATAAAGCCGGCAGTTACGCCATTCAAGGCCTGGGTGGTATGTTTGTCGAGTCGATCAGCGGCAGTTTTTCCGGCGTGGTCGGTTTGCCGTTGTTTGAAACCGCGGAACTTTTATCCAGGCAAGGCATCGGGTTGATCAAATGAGTGAAGAAATTTTAATCAATGTTACCCCGCCCGAGACGCGCGTTGCGGTTATCGAAAACGGCGTCCTGCAGGAATTGATCATTGAACGAACCCGACAGCGGGGCTTGGTGGGTAACATCTATAAAGGTGAAGTGTGCCGGGTTCTACCCGGTATGCAGGCGGCTTTTGTCGATATTGGCCTGCCCAGGGCGGCGTTTTTGCATCTTTCCGATTTATGCGCCAAGGACCTGGAAAAAAAAGGTTCAGAAAATATCGAGCATTATCTGCACGAAGGCCAGCACATTATCGTGCAGGTGGTTAAAGATCCGTTGGGCAGCAAAGGCGCGCGGCTGACGACGGAAATATCGATCCCGTCGCGGTTCCAGGTCTTTATGCCCTATGCGCAAAATTCCGGCGTGTCCCAGCGGATTGAATGCGAGACCGAACGTGTCCGGTTAAGAGCCTGCCTTGATGCGTTCAGGCTGGAGCAAAAATGCGGCGGCTTTATCGCAAGAACCGCGGCAGAATGCGTGGATGAGGCGATATTGATTGCCGATATGACGTTTTTGCTGAAACTGTGGGAGTCGATAGCCGCCAAAATCGCCGACGCCAAGCCCAAGCAGTTCATCCACAAGGATTTGCCGCTGAGCATCAGAACCTTGAGAGACTTGTACCGGGAAGGCATAGAAAGAGTTCGGGTGGATTCGCGGGAAACCTATCACCGTCTGGTTGAGTTTGCAGAGATTTTCGCGCCGGAAATCGTGCCGGTTATCGAGCATTACACCGGCGAGTGCCCGGTGTTCGATATTTACAGCGTCGAAGATGAAATCCAGAAAGCGCTGGACCGCAAAGTCAACCTGAAATCGGGCGGGCATCTGGTGTTCGACCAGACCGAATCGATGACTACGGTCGATGTGAATACCGGCGGCTATGTCGGCGGCCGCAATCTGGAAGAGACGATATTCAAAACCAACCTCGAAGCGGCGCAGACGATTTCCCGGCAGCTGAGGTTAAGGAACCTCGGCGGTATCATCATTATCGATTTTATCGATATGCAGAGCGCCGATCATAAAAAACAGGTGTTGCAGGCATTCGAGCGGCACCTTGAAAAAGACCACGCGAAAACCAATATCACCGAAGTCTCGGTGTTGGGATTGGTGGAGATGACCCGCAAGAGAACCCGGGAGAGTTTGGAGCATATCATGTGCGAACCTTGCAGCGCCTGTGGTGGCCGGGGCGTTTTGAAGACCGCGGAATCGATGTGCCTGGAAATATTCCGGGAGATTATTCGCGAAGTCAGGCAGTACAAAGTTAAGAAAATATTGGTTCTGGCCTCCAATGAAGTCGTGGAAATGCTGCTTGATGAGGAAGCCGATATGCTGGCCGAATTGGAAGTCTTTCTGGGGGTGCGCATCAAGTTCAGGGCCGAGGCTGAGTATAACCAGGAGCAGTATGATGTGGTGTTGCTTTGATTTAATTAAGACAAAAGGCGAAGGGCTAAAGACGAAGATCGTAGGATGGGTAAGGCAAAGCGAAACTCAGCACAAATACGATGTTCGGTTTGATGGGTTTCGCTCACTCTCTACCCATCCTACGGGGTTACGTGGGCTTGCACGGGTTCCCAAGCTCCAGCTTGGGAACCTCCCATATGGCGAAGCTCCAGCTTCGCGAGACAGGAAGTTAGAGCTTCCAGTACTGAATTCCCCAGCTGGAGCTTGGGAACTAGAAATTTTTTAGTCTTTAGCCATGAACCTTTCGCCTTTTGCCCTTCGCCTGTTTTTGTGATCCATCATATTAAGCGTGCCACGCGGCATCTCATTTTCTGGTCTTTGATCGCGGCGGCTATCGGCTTGACCGGCGTACGTCTGGCATTGTCGGAGATTGAACATTATAAGTCCGATTTGGCGGCCAATATCGGCGCGTTGGTCGGTACGCCGGTAACCATCGGCCATCTGGGCGCAAAAATGCGCGGTTTTAATCCGCAGTTGGTGTTAACCGACATTTCCATTTCATCCCAGACTGTCTCTGCCAGTCCCACTTCGAGCGCTACACGTGCAAACCCGCTCCAGGCGGATTTGTCATCGGTCGCTTCTGCCGGAAACGAAAAACCCGTCATTGAGTTTAACGAAGTACGTTTGGGCATTAACCTGCTGGATATGCTGGTCACGCGGGATTTACTGGCATCGTCCCGCGTTACTTTGGTGGGCGCCAAGCTGTTCATTAAGCGGCAGCAGGATGGCAGTATCGTTATCGTCGGTTTAAAAGCCAGTGACGGGCAGCCGCAATGGCTGTTGCAGGGCGGCAGATACGAAGTCGTGCAAAGCGCAATCACCTGGCAGGACCAAACGAGCAATAGCCGGCCGCTGTTGTTCGATGGGGTGGATCTGGCTATCCGCAACGATGGCGAGCGCCACCGGCTTAATATGCTGGTCAAGTTGCCGGAAAAAATCGGTGATACATTAAGGCTATCGATGGATTTTGAAGGCAATGTTTTTGAGCCTTCAACCATCCAAGGGCGCGTTTATATCGATGGAAAGTCCGTCAACTTGCCTGAATTGGCGGCGCTCGGATTGTCTCAGCCTCATCCATCGGCCTTGGACCGGATCAATATCAATGCCGGTACCGGCGATTTTAAAATCTGGGGCGACTGGCGGCAGTCGCAACTGGCGTCGATGGATGTGGAGGCAGACATTCAACAGTTGGCACTGGTTCGGCAGGACAAGCAGGAATTTTTTGCCAAACAGCTGAAAACCCGGCTGCATTGGGGATTGAATCAGGCCGCCAACGGCGCAAACAATCAGTGGCAACTCGATGTAAACGAGTTTTCCCTGGAAACTAAGGACAAGTCCAACGGCGCTGTTAAAGCATGGCCTGCCGCCGTATTCAGCGTTTCCGGCCAGCTCATCGACGATAATGCCTTGTCTAAAGTAGCGCTGTTTGTCGAACGGCTGGACTTGCAGGAAGCATCCGCGCTGGCGCAGTTTTTCGCCCCGTTGCCGGATGAGCAGGCCAAATTGCTGTCGCAGGCTCAGCTAAAAGGAACGCTGGAGAATTTTTCCTTGTTCGCCGATCTGGATGCAAAGTCGGTGGCGTTGAACGGTCGCTTTGCCAATATCGGTGTCGCTTCGTTGCTGTCGGTTCCGGGCATAGAGAATCTGACCGGCCGAATAAAGGGCAGCGAAAAGCAGGGCACTATCACTCTTGCGACTGAAAATGCCTGGCTGACCGGGCCGGATTTGTTTCGCGAACCATTGCCGGTCAAGCGGCTTCAAGGGATATTAGCCTGGCAGCAACCTGCCGAACATGTCTGGTCCGTGTCCAGTCAAGCGATCGAGCTGGATTCTTTGAGTTTCCAGAGCACAACCCGGTTTCATGTCGATATTCCCGAAGCAGGCAAGCCTGTGTTTATGGATCTACAAAGCGCATTTTCCGGCGAAGACGCAAGCGAGGTTAAGCATTATCTGCCGATAGGCATTATGGATGAAGAAGTCGTTGCCTGGCTGGATCGCGCCTTTGTTAGCGGGCGCATGACCAACGGCGGCTTGCTGGTCTACGGCAATTTGGGCGATTTCCCGTTCACCACTCAGCCGGGCGTCTTTGAAGCGGTATTTAACGGCGAGCAGTTCGATCTGTCATACGATCCCGAATGGCCCGATATAACCGGCATGAATGCCGAGGTCATGTTCTCACAGGGCGGCCTCAAGGTGAACGTCCTGCAAGGGCAGTCCGATGTCGCCAGGGATGGTGTGTATGCCGCAGGCCAGTCGGGAACTGGCGCGGCAAGCGTGGTTATCAAGCAAGCCGAAGTCACCATTCCTTCGCTGAATACAAGCAAACAATTGCTGATTCAGGGCGAGGCCGAAGCGGGAATAGACCAGGTTTTGGCTTTTATGCAGCATACGCCGCTCAGCTCACGGGTGGATTCGGTGCTGGGAGCCATTACCCCGCAAGGCGATACCCAGGTGGCGCTGGATCTAAAAATCCCTTTGGTTGACGGTGCGCCCACCAAGGTCGATGGAACGGCGCAGTTGAAAGATGCCAAGCTGACGGTCAAATCGTTGGCTCTGCCGGTCAGCAAAATTAACGGCGAACTCAAGTTCAATGAGCAGGGCGTATATAGCGACACCATTCATGCTTCCGCTTTGGGCCACCCGATAAAAATCGATATTAAAAGTTCGGACAGCGAAACCATCGTCAATGTGGCAGGTCATGCCGGGGTTAGCGACCTAAAGGCGCATTTTGAATTGCCGTGGTGGAAAATTGCCAAAGGTGCGACAGACTATCAGTTAAAGCTTGAGTTGCCTTATGGCGATACGGCTCCAACGCTGGCTGTGGAATCGATGCTGTCCGGCGTATCGCTGGATTTGCCGGAGTCATTGGCCAAAACGCAAGAACAGAGCATACCGCTGTCGCTGACCTTTAATCTGGGCGACAAGCAGTTATTGCCGGTGCTGTTAAATTACGACAATAAACTGAAAGCGGCGATTTTGTTGGATACTACACAAAAAACCATTTATTCGGGTCATGTCCTGATGGGGTCAGGTGAGGTCGCCCAGAGTCAGGACGCAGGATTAAAGCTGGAGATCAACCGCGATCGGCTGGCACTGCAAGACTGGTTAGGAGTGGCTGTGGCCCAAGGCGCGGGAGACGGCATTAGGGAGCTGAAGATTCATAGCGGTCATGCCTTGTGGAAGAATACTGATATAGGTGTTTTCGATCTGGCCTTGAAGCACGCCGGCAACAATTGGGCCGGGACGATAGACAGCCCGATCGCAAAGGGGAAAATCGAGATTCCTGCCGACTTCACCAATCCGCCGGAAGCTGATTTGCACGCGCAGTCGGGCATGACAGGTATGGGTAGAATTAGTTTGGATATGGCGTTACTGGATCTTTCGGCATTAAAGCAGGCGGGCTCGAAAGAAGCTTCGGCGTCGCAGGCCATATCGCCGGAACTTATGCCGTTGCTGAGTGTTACCAGCCAAAAAACGCTGTGGCAGGGGGTTGATCTGGGCCGGTTATCATTGGCAGCCGAGCGCATACCGGGCGGTATGGGGTTTAACAACGTGGAACTGTCGGGAGAAAATCAAAAACTGGTCTTGTCGGGCCAATGGAAAGCAAGCGGCAGTGGATCGGCCACGCATACTGAAGGCCATCTGGATGTGCCTCGCGCCGGGCAGCTGCTGACCCAGCTCGGGATTACCAAGGATTTAACCGAAACCAGTGCGGCCATTGATTTCAGCGTGGTATGGGGCGGGGCTCCGTACCAGTTCTCTCTGGCCGGATTGAAAGGCAAGGTGGACGTTAATTTTAAAAACGGACGTATTCTAAGCATAGAGCCAGGATTCGGCAGGATACTGGGCATGCTGGCGCTGGCTCAGTGGATAAAGCGGGCGCAGCTGGACTTTAGCGATATTTATCAGGAAGGTTTGACGTTTAACAGTATCAAGGGGCATTTTAATCTGGCGGGCGGAATCGCCTCGACTCATGATTTGGTCGTCGATGCCGTTCCTGCAAAAATTGCCATCAGCGGGGATACTGATCTTGTCGGTCAAACCGTTGACCACATTGTCGATGTCACGCCTAAAAGTGCCGATGCCGTGCCTATTGCTGGTACAATTATGGGGAAAGTAGCGGCCTTGGTTGGACGGTCTTTGACGGGTAAAAACCAGGAAGGATTTTTCTTCGGCTCCCAGTATCTGGTAAAAGGCTCCTGGGGGGATGCCCAAATCATTCCGATGCATAAAAATGATGGATTGTTACAAAAAACCTGGGACGGCATTACTAACTTTCCATGGTTAAGACAACAAGATGAGCAATAGAGAGACAAATATGAACAGATGTGCGGCCATACAAATGGCATCAAGCCCCAGTGTCAGTGCCAATTTGCTGGAAGCCGAAAAGCTGATCGCGGAAGCGGTCAAAGCGGGCGCAAAACTGGTGGCGTTGCCGGAAAACTTTGCGTTGATGGGCGACCATGAACTGGACAAAATCAAAGCAAAAGAAGTCGATGGCTCAGGGCCTATCCAGAATTTTTTGTCATCGGTTGCTAAAAAATATGGGGTCTGGGTAATTGGCGGCACCATCCCGATCGCGGGCGATGCCGACAATAAAGTGCGGGCGACATGTCTGGTTTATAACGACCAAGGCGAACGGGTTGCGCGCTACGACAAAGTGCATTTATTTGATGTCAACGTTCCAGGCAGCAACGAAGTTTACCGGGAATCCGATTCTATTGAGCCGGGTTCGGACTTGCTGGTGATTGACACACCTTTCGGCAGGCTGGGCGTCGCGGTTTGTTACGATCTGCGTTTCCCCGAATTTTTTCGCAAGATGGGCATGGACATACTGGTCATTCCGTCGGCATTCACTGCGGAAACGGGAGCCGCGCACTGGGAATTGCTGCTGCGTGCCCGTGCCGTGGAAAACCTATGCTATGTGATTGCGCCGAATCAAGGCGGCTTCCATCTTAATGGCCGTAAAACTTTCGGGCACAGCATGGTTATCGATCCGTGGGGCGTGGTGCTGGATTGCTACAAAACGGGCGGCGGCTTTGTCTCCGCTGAAATAGACCTGGAGCGTCTGGAAAAAGTGCGGGGCGCATTCCCCGCTTTGAACCATCGTCGTTTTTTTTGAGAAAGCTATGCGCGTAATAGTTAAAAGTTTAGTGTTGATTGTTTTTCTGGCCTCCTGCTCAAGTGCCGAAGAAAAAAGCCGATATCGCGACACCGAAAATCTTGAACGCCCGCCAACAGTGGCTAAAAGCAGCTCGCCACAGGAGCGCACTGTCGATAACAGCTCGATTCCTAAGAAAAAAGACCGCACCGGCCTGGGCTCGGACGTTTACCAGAGTTCGCCAACGCAGCTGACGGTCAAGCAGCCTTTTGGCGAGGCATGGAGTACCTTAAGCCGGGCATTGAAGCAAAGCGGCATCAAGATAACCGATCATGAGCGCGATAAGGGGCTGTATTACGTTACCCACGATACAGCAGACCGAACCAGTTTTTTTGCAAAAGCGACGGCGTTTTTAAGCGATGACCCGACCATTTATCTGCTGACCGTCAAGGACGAGGGCGAAGAAACAACGGTGACCGCAACCGTAGCCAATGCGACCGAACAAAGCAGTGCGGGCAAAGACGGTACATCGAGCCCCTCTGCCGAAGGCGCGGAAGACCTGTTGCAGACACTATTTAAAACTTTGCGCGATAAGCTGGAAGAAGAATAAGTAAGGTGCAAGGTAAAAGGTTAAAGGGACGTCTTTTGTACTTTCAACCTTGAACCTTGAACCTTGAACCTTGAACCTCTATATATTGATTAATTGATGGAAATACTAAACCTTGCAAGACAAGCTATCTTAATGCCTGCCGGCATCCAGGATGGCGATATTGAAAAGATCATGGGCCGGTTGCTCAGTTCGCCGGTTGATGCGGCGGATATTTACTTTCAATCCAGCCATTTTGAATCTTGGGTCATGGAAGGCGGCATCATTAAAGAAGGCAGTCATAGTATCGAGCAGGGTGCCGGAGTGCGGGCGGTCTGCGGCGAAAAAACCGGCTTTGCCTACAGCGACCGGATTGAACTGCCGGTGCTGCTGGAAGCGGCTAATAATGTTAAAGCCATCGTCCGGCAAGGTCAGGACGCAGATCCCTTGCATTGTAAGGTTTCTACAAAAGCCGCCGACTGGCCGAAGTATTACCCGACGCAAAACCCGTTAAAATCGCTGGAAGACCAGCAGAAAATCGATTTGCTGCGCCGGGTGGACAGCGAAACCCGCAAACTGGACAGCCGGATCGAAGAAGTCATCGTCAGCATGGTCGGCGTTCATGAGCATATCCTGGTGGCGCGGCAAGACGGCTCCTTGGTTGCCGATGTGCGGCCTTTGGTGCGGATGAATGTGACCGTCATCGTCGAACAAAACGGCCAGCGCGAACAGGGCAGCATGGGCGGCGGCGGGCGTAGCGATTACAGCTATTTTATCGACCAAGATACCGCGTTGGCATACGGCCGCGAAGCCGTCAGGCAGGCGCTGGTCAATCTGGAAGCCGTCGAAGCCCCGGCCGGTAATATGACGGTCGTGCTGGGTTCGGGCTGGCCGGGCATCTTGCTGCACGAGGCCATCGGTCACGGCCTGGAAGGCGACTTTAACCGCAAAGGCACCTCGGCATTCAGCGGCCGCGTCGGCGAGCGGGTCGCATCGGATTTATGCACCGTAGTCGATGACGGCACCTTGCCGGGACGGCGCGGCTCGTTAAGCATCGACGATGAAGGCACGCCGACCGAAAAAACCGTTTTGATCGAAAACGGCATACTCAAAGGCTACATGCAGGACAATCTCAATGCCCGGTTAATGGGCGTCAAGCCTACCGGTAACGGTCGGCGCGAATCCTACGCGCACCTGCCGATGCCGCGCATGACCAACACCTACATGCTGCCGGGGCAGCACGATCCCGAAGAAATTATCAAATCGGTAAAAAACGGTTTGTACGCCAAAAACTTCGGCGGCGGGCAGGTTGACATTACTTCCGGTAAATTCGTATTTTCCGCCAGCGAAGCCTACCTGATCGAAAACGGCAAAATCACCCGTGCCGTCAAGGGCGCGACGCTGATAGGCAACGGGCCTGATGTGCTAACCAAGGTATCGATGGTCGGCACCGACTTGGCTCTGGATAGCGGCGTCGGCACCTGCGGCAAGGACGGGCAAAGCGTGCCGGTCGGCGTCGGCCAGCCTACGTTGAAGATTGACGGATTGACGGTTGGCGGAACCAGCGTTTAAAAGTTATGAAAATTAAATATTTTGCTGATACCGATACCGCATTGCTGGAGTTTTCAGAGCATCCGGTTTTCGAGACCAAAGAAATCAATGAAAATATTTATCTGGATTTGGATAAAGATGGGAATTTGATTGGAATGACTATTGAACATGCAATGTCGCAAGCAAATATTAATGAAGTTTCATTTCAGCAGATAAATCGGCAAGTAGCCTAAAAAACAGATTAAGAGAACACAGTGCAAAATCAGGAACAAATCAACCGTTTAAAAAACACCGTCCAGGACATCTTGGATGAAGCCGCGAAGCAGGGCGCCAGTGCCGCAGAAGCGGGATTGAGCCAGGAAAACGGCTTGTCCGTATCGGTGCGCCTGGGCGATGTCGAGACCATAGAGCATCATTGCGACCAGGGGCTGGGCGTGACCGTTTATTTCGGTCGGCGCAAAGGTTCAGCCAGCACTACCGATCTGTCGCCCGCTTCGATCAAGGAAACGGTCAGCGCGGCATGCAGTATTGCCCGTTACACCAGTGAAGATGAGTATTCCGGGCTGCCGGAACCGGATCTGCTGGCTACCCAATTCCCCGATCTCGACCTTAACCACCCGTGGGATATTGGCGTTGATGGTTCTATTGCATTGGCCATTGAATGCGAAGATGCGGCGCGCTCTTATCATGAGGAAATCAGCAATTCCGAAGGCGCATCGGTCGATACGCACCAAGGCATTCGGGTGATGGGCAATTCGCTGGGTTTCCTTCAGGGCTATGCCTCAACTCGCCATTCCTTGAGCTGCTCGGTATTGGCGCAACGCGGCGACAGCATGCAGCGCGATTACTGGTACACCGTGGCAAGAAATGCGCTTAATCTGGAATCCGCTGTTGATGTGGGTAACAAAGCGGCCGAGCGCACACTCCGGCGTTTAGAGGGGCGGAGCCTAAGCACGCGGCAGTGTCCGGTGCTGTATTGTGCGGAAATTGCTTCCGGTTTGCTCAGTTCGTTTATCGGCGCAATCAGCGGCGGCAATTTATACCGCAAGTCGTCCTTTTTGCTGGATGCGCTGGATACCCAGGTTTTTCCTGGATTTGTCCGCATCCACGAGCAGCCCTTTTTGAAAGGCGCTTTGGGCAGCGGCGCGTATGACAGCGAGGGCGTTGCCACCCAAACGCGCGATATCGTCAGCGACGGTATTTTGCGCGGCTATGTGTTGAGCACCTATTCCGCCCGCAAGCTGGGCCTGCACAGCACCGGCAATGCCGGCGGTGTGCATAATTTAACCATTGATCCGGGTAAGTTGGATTATCCGAGCCTGTTAAAAGAATTGGGCACCGGTTTGCTGGTCACCGAGTTGATGGGGCAGGGAGTCAATATGGTGACCGGCGATTATTCTCGCGGAGCCGCCGGGTTCTGGGTGGAAAACGGCGAAATCCAATATCCGGTTGAGGAAATCACCATCGCAGGCAACCTGAAAGACATGTTGAAAAATATCGTTGCCGTGGGCAATGACATCGATTATCGCGGCAATATCCGCACCGGTTCGATACTGGTTGAGCGAATGTCGATTGCCGGGGAATAAATTCTTTTCGTCCACGAAAAGCGCGAAAGACACGAAAAAAGTCCAAGCTATTAAATTAAGCGCTGTAGGAGCGGGCTATACCCGCGATGGATCCGCTAAAACTCTGCACGGCAAGCTCAAATGTCGCGGGCATGGCCCGCTCCTACGTTGTCAATGTGCTTTTTCGTGTCTTTCGTGGACAATTTGCGGTTTTGAGCTTTACCCCTTCAAAAACCGCAACGTCTCATGTTCAACATCAACTTTGATCGTGTCCCCGGCGACAAAATCCCCGGCCAGTATCTTCTGAGCCAGCGGGTTTTCAAGCTGTTGCTGAATAGCCCGTTTCATCGGCCTTGCGCCGTAGACCGGATCAAAGCCCGCCTCGCCTAACAAATCCAGCGCTTCTTCTGAAATTTCAAAGCCGATTTCGCGGTCCTGCAAGCGTTTACGCAAGTAGTCGATTTGAATTTTGGAAATAGCCCTAATCTGCCCGCGGCCCAGCGAATGAAACACCACCGCTTCATCAATCCGGTTAATAAACTCGGGACGGAACTTGGTGCTGACAATTTCCATGACCGACGTTTTCATCACCGAATAAAGCGCTTCGCCCGACAGAGATTGAATAATATCCGAACCCAGGTTGGAGGTCATCACGATGATGGTATTCCTGAAATCGACCGTCCGGCCTTGCCCATCGGTCAGGCGACCATCGTCCAATACTTGCAACAGGATATTGAACACGTCGGGATGGGCTTTTTCGATTTCATCCAGCAAGATGACCGAATACGGTTTGCGCCTGACCAGCTCGGTCAGGTAGCCGCCTTCTTCATAACCGACATAGCCCGGAGGCGCACCGATCAGGCGCGCCACCGAATGCTTTTCCATAAACTCAGACATGTCGATGCGCACCATCGCATCGGGCGTGTCGAACATAAACTCGGCCAGCGCTTTGCACAGCTCGGTTTTGCCGACGCCGGTCGGCCCCAAAAACAGGAACGAACCATTCGGACGGTTGGGGTCGGATAACCCGGCCCTGGAACGGCGAATCGCGTTACTGACCGCTTTCAGCGCTTCCTCCTGGCCGATCACCCGCTTGCTGAGTTGCTCTTCCATATGCAGCAGTTTGTCGCGCTCGCCCTCCATCATTTTAGACACGGGGATGCCGGTCCATTTTGACACCACCTCGGCGATTTCTTCTTCGGTGACTTTGTTGCGTAACAAGGTCATTTTATGTTCTTCAGCCGGTGCGTCCGAATGCAGCTGCTTTTCCAGTGCGGGAATAATACCGTACTGTAACTCGGACATCTTCGCCAGATCACCGGCGCGGCTGGCCGCTTCCAGCTCGGTTTTGGCGTGTTCCAGTTTTTCCTTGATCGATGCCGAACCCTGCAACGAGGCTTTTTCGGCTTTCCAGATTTCTTCCAGATCGGAATATTCTTTTTCCAGATCGGCGATTTCTTCTTCCAGAATTTCCAGGCGTTTTTTGGATGCCGAATCGGATTCTTTTTGCAGCGCGACCTGCTCGATTTTCAACTGAATCAAGCGCCGGTACAGCTTGTCCATTTCCTCCGGCTTGGAGTCGATTTCCATGCGGATGCGGCTGGCCGCTTCGTCGATCAGATCGATGGCCTTGTCCGGCAACTGCCGGTCGGCGATGTAACGGTAGGATAGGTTGGCCGCCGCGATGATGGCCGGGTCGGTAATATCGACGCCGTGATGTACCTCGTATTTTTCCTTCAGGCCGCGCAAAATCGCTACCGTGTCTTCAACGGACGGTTCATCGACCAGCACTTTTTGGAAACGGCGCTCCAGGGCCGCATCTTTTTCGACATATTTGCGGTATTCATCCAGCGTCGTAGCACCGACGCAATGCAATTCGCCGCGCGCCAGAGCCGGTTTCAGCATGTTGCCCGCATCCATTGCGCCTTCCGCTTTGCCAGCGCCGACCATCGTGTGCAGTTCGTCGATAAACAAAATCACCTGCCCTTCCTGTTTGGCAAGATCGTTTAAAACCGCTTTCAGGCGCTCCTCGAATTCGCCGCGAAACTTGGCTCCGGCAATCAGCGCCGCCATATCCAAAGCCAATACCCGTTTGCCCTTGATGCCTTCAGGCACTTCGCCATTGACGATGCGTTGCGCCAGACCTTCAACAATCGCGGTCTTGCCGACGCCCGGTTCACCGATTAATACCGGATTGTTTTTGGTGCGCCGCTGTAAAACCTGAATGGTGCGACGGATTTCATCATCCCGTCCAATAACAGGATCAAGCTTTCCTTGTTCCGCGCGTTCGGTCAGATCAATGGTGTATTTTTTCAAGGCCTGACGCTGCTCTTCGGCATTGAGATCGTCGACCGGTTGGCCGCCGCGCATCGCATCAATGGCATTTTCCACCGCCTGTTTAGTGATCCCGGCTTTTTTTAGCAAGTCCTGGAGCACGCCTTTTTCTTCAAACGCCGCCAACAAGAACAGCTCGCTGGAGATGAACTTGTCGTTGCGCTTTTGCGCCAGTTTATCGGTCAAGTTCAGCAGTCTCGATAATTCATTGGAAATCTGCACATCACCGCCGGAACCACTAACCGTTGCCAGCCTATCCAGTTCCCTAACCAGCTCGGTACGCAACAACTGCGTGTTGATGCCCATATGGGTCAGCAGCGGCCTGATGCTGCCACCCTGTTGATCCAGCAAGGCCATCATCAGATGGATCGGCTCGATGAATTGATGGTCTTTGCCCAAGGCCATGCTCTGTGCATCCGCCAAAGCCGATTGAAACATGCTGGTTAATTTGTCCATACGCATAATATTTGCCTCATCTAGGAGTTTTTTAAGTTACCGCTAACATGGGGGATAGTGTGACTGTTTTCAAGCTGACGGTTTGGGAGTGACATAACAATGAGTATAAAAATAGTACTTGTCATGCAAGCGATGTAGGATGGGTAGAGCAACGCGAAACCCATCAAACACAACCAATCATAAAATAACAATGACAGATTATCGTCGCTACCGCATTAATGGCGGAACTTATTTTTTCACGGTTAACCTGGCAGACCGTAACCGGGCATTGTTGATAGAACATATAGACACTTTGCGTGAGTCTTTTCGGGTTGTCAAAGAGGCTCATCCATTTGAAATCGAAGCCATCGTTATTATGCCTGAGCATCTCCACACAATATGGACGTTGCCAGACGGCGATGATGATTTTAGCCAGCGTTGGCGGCAAATAAAATCGGCTTTTTCCCGAGAAATAACAAAGGAAGAGCCAATTTCAAAAAGCCGTCTTCGCAAACAGGAACGCGGAATATGGCAACGGCGATTTTGGGAGCATGCAATCCGTGATGAGGAAGACTTTAGGCGGCATGTCGATTACATTCATTTCAACCCCGTGAAACACGGTTATGTGCAGAGGGTGGTCGATTGGCCGCATTCATCTTTTCATCGGTATGTTCGCTTGGGCATTTTGCCGGAGGATTGGGCGGGGATTGATGATGAATTTGGCGTGGATTTGGAATAGGTGTTCTTTTGAGGAATGATGGGGCTCGCTACCGCTCTACCCATCCTATACGCTAGTTGGAGGAGGGGGTAGCAATCGACCTTGCCAGTAGACTGTTTACGGCAGATACAAAAACATGATGCCAATGATCGCCCTCGGAATCACCGCTTAA
>Ga0208789_1000616_pt1 | contig 29886 bp, 26 predicted proteins | sample Methanotroph_Enr_FD_187368 | JGI IMG/M metagenome (GOLD analysis project Ga0208789, IMG submission 187368) | Enriched soil microbial communities from Old Woman Creek wetland in Ohio, USA - Methanotroph_Enrichment_5 (SPAdes) (version 2) | ecosystem: Environmental > Terrestrial > Soil > Wetlands...
AGTATGTTACCAATCCTTTAATGGAACCTGATTCAAGTAAATGGCAGACAAATATTTATTACCCGTTAAACTAATTTGATCAATCACTTTCCTTAGTTTGAAATATTGTACTTTTCAATTCTGATATACTTTTCTTCAAAATGGTAAATTCACGATCAGCAGAAGTTGATATTTTTTATCAGATACAGAAAATGGCTTTATGAATATAAAGAAAAATGCATAATTTGCAAGAATAATAGTTCTCACAAGAAAAAAACTATCACAAAAGATGGAAAATCCGGATAAATTACCCAGAATAATTGAACAAGACCCCTGGCTGGAGCAGGCTGCAGCTGATATCATTGCCAGGCATGATAGGTTCTCGTCAAAACTCCATTTTATTGAAACGATTTCAGGAACTATCGAACAATTCGCGAAAGCATATGAATATATGGGGATAAATTTTATTCCTTCGGAAAATTGTTGGATATATCGTGAATGGGCTCCGGCAGCCCAGGGTCTGTTTTTAACCGGTGATTTTAACAATTGGAACCCTTACTCACATCCGCTGCAGAAAAAGGACAAAGGGATTTGGGAATTAAAGCTTAATGCTGACTATTATAAATCTGTATTTACTCATGGCAGTAAAGTCAAGGTATTGGTTAAGAGTGGTATCGGCGATAAACTCCGGATTCCTGCTTATATCCGCCGGGTTGTACAAGATGAGGATACCAAAAATTTTAGCGGTCAGCTTTGGTTTTCACCCGACTTTAATTGGGAAAAAGATCATTTCGATATCCGGAAACAGGGCGATCTGTTTATTTACGAAGCCCATGTAGGTATGGCCCAGGAAAAAGAAGGTCTGGGAACCTATACCGAATTTGCAGAAAAAATTCTTCCAAGGATCAAAAAAGCCGGCTATAATGCAGTTCAACTCATGGCAATCCAGGAGCATCCTTATTATGGATCTTTCGGATATCATGTATCAAGTTTCTTTGCTCCTTCCTCACGCTTCGGCACACCTGAAGACCTGAAATCTCTTATCATGGCGGCCCATAGCATGGGGATAGCGGTGATAATGGACCTGGTGCATTCCCATACCGTAAAAAACCTGAATGAAGGACTTAACCAGTTTGATGGAAGCGAAACCCAGTATTTTCATGCCGGGGCCCGGGGCGAGCATCCAAACTGGGACTCAAAACTATTTGATTATGGCAAAACTGAAGTATTACAGTTTCTTCTTTCAAATATCCGATATTGGCTGAAAGAGTTTCATTTCGACGGTTTCAGGTTTGATGGTGTCGGGTCAATGCTGTATTTTCACCATGGTGACGAACCTATTGATAATATAAATAAATACTTTAACCAGGGAGTTGAGTTCGATGCAGTTACGTATTTGCAGCTCGCCAATCATCTTTGTCATATAATTAATGCAAAGGCAGTTACGATAGCAGAAGATGTTTCAGGAATGCCGGGACTTGCTTCTCCTATCGAAGATGGAGGTATTGGCTTTGATTTCAGGCTTGGAATGGGAATTCCGGATTTCTGGATCAAATATCTGAAAGATGTTCCTGATGAACAATGGAGTATGGGCGAGATGTGGAAAGTACTAAATGACAGGCTTCCGTACGTAAAAACAGTCACCTACTGCGAATCGCACGACCAGGCACTGGTTGGTGATAAAACAATTGCATTTCGGTTGATGGATAAAGAGATGTATTTTAATATGCAATCGTCTGATGAAAATCTCGTGGTTGATCGTGGCATCGCTCTTCACAAAATGATCAGACTTATTACTATTTCCCTGGGAGGTCAGGCCTATCTGAATTTCATGGGAAACGAATTCGGACATCCTGAGTGGATTGATTTCCCGCGCGAGGGCAATGACTGGAGTTACAAGTATGCTCGCCGCCAATGGTCGCTTATGGATAATCCTTTGCTCAGGTACCACTATCTGTCGGATTTTGACCGTGCGATGGTTAAAACCATCAAGGAAGCCAAGCTTTTAAGTACCCTGTATGCTAATCAGATCAATTGCGATGAAAATAATAAATGCCTGATCTATGAAAGAGCAGGGTTAATATTTCTTTTCAATTTTCATACATCCGGTTCAATTCCAGGGTATGAATTTGAAGTACCAGAACCAGGTAAATATAAAATCGTACTTAACACCGATCACGTGAGTTTTGGCGGGCATGGCCGGATAGATGAAGATATGCTTTACAACACCCGATTTGATGAGGCAACCTCCACCAATCGTTTAAGCATATATTCTACTAACCGAACTGCAATTGTTCTCAGCAAGGTAAAGTAGAATGGTATGAATTAAAAAATCTTTGTTAATTTATCAGAAAAAATATGATTTTTTATTTTTCTGCCGTATAATTGTGCACACATTTCGAATAATAATCAGATATGGCAATGCAAGCTAATCGTAAAAAACTAATAATCAATTATGCAAATGTCACTCCTGAATTAATGGAAGCCATTCGCAAAAAATATCCGTTAGGTTGGATTAATAATACCATAAAAGTACCGCTGGCAGGAGGAGCATTCTTTTTTGCTATTACTCTCGACACGGATGAGGCTAGTTACCTTATTAAAGTCCCGGTAAAAATTGATACCAAATCGGATAAGGATGAGGATTTCTTCGACTCAGCGCTCGATTTAAAAGAATCGGATGAAAAAGAAGAGGACGACGATGACGAAAAAGAAAAACGGCAGGATACCGAGGAATAGCTATTCTATTCCAATTAACATCTTTTAACACTGTTTTTAATGATTATTAGTGAGATAACTATACTTTAGCCCTGTCAATATCAAACAGCAATATTTTTTCTTGCAGATAATTAAAAAACATTAAAAAGAGAGGAGCTTTGCCTCTCTTTTTTTTTTCTTCTATGAAATGGTATAATATACTGATTCCGGATTGTACACTGTTTATTTTCAGAAAAAGGCTGAGCATTATGGCTAAATTGCCCAAAAACAGTAAGTTTATTGATAACAGGGATAAATAAAACATAAGTCCCCGGCAACAAACTGAAGATTTTCCTTAACCTTTCCGAAATCAGCCAACCAACACATTTATTTCCGAATAGCGGTATTTGGTATAAACAATCCGTTTTGTGATTGCAAGCGCAAGGGTAAGTGTACCAATTCTTCCGATATACATGGTAAGAATAATAATAATTTTCCCTGCAAAGCTTAGTGATGAAGTGATACCGGTAGATAACCCGACTGTGCCAAATGCAGATATTTCTTCGAAAAGCAATCCTAAAAAGCTTTTATCAGGTTCTGTGACAGCGAGTATAAATGTAGAGATGAAAATCAACGAAATTGAAAACAAAGCTATTGAATATGCTTTACTTATTGTATCACTCGAAATTGTATGTTTAACAATTTCAACATTTTTCCTGCCTTTAATGGTACTGAAAGCTGAACGGATTATTACAGAGAAAGTGGTTGTTTTAATACCGCCTCCGGTTGAACCGGGTGACGCACCGATAAACATAAGAAACATCATAAAAATGAGTAAAGGTTGACCCAGATGAGTAAAATCAACCGTGTTAAAACCGGCTGTCCGGCAAGTTACTGATTGAAAAATGGAAGAAACAATACTTCCGTAAATACCATATCCCGATATCGAATGGTTGTATTCAACCAGGTAAAACACTACAGCCCCTGAAATGATTAGAATAGCTGAAGTATAAAGAGCTATTCGTGAATGCGCCTGAAGTCTCTTCCATTTAACCCTGTGGCGTTCTCGTATATTTCTTAATCCAAAAATATCTTCCAGCACAATGAACCCGATTCCACCCAGGAAAATGAGTGCAGAGATAACTAGCTGCAGATTATATGCATGCCTGACAGTAATGTCATAAAGGTTATCAGTAAACAGGCCAAAACCAGCGTTATTAAAAGCGGATACAGAATGAAAAACCGAGAAATAGATCTTCTCCCCTATCCCTTTAAATACCAATTCGTTTGGCCATGTGATATAAAGCAAAAGAGCTCCTGATATTTCAATAAAAATACTGTATAGAAAAATCTTTCGCAGTAATCCCCTGGTACTGCTCAAGGTATCCGTAGATACAATGTCTTTGATCAATGATTGCATTTTAATACCTGCAGAAGTGCGGTAAAATGTAGCAAACAACGTGGCAAATGAAATTATATTCAGTCCGCCCAGTTGAATCAGGAGCATGATAATGGTTTTACCCTTGATGGTAAAACAAACAGCCGTGTCAACAACAACCAGCCCTGTAACACAACATGCACTGGTAGACGTAAATAATGCATCAATCGGGCTAATGCCCGAAATGGTCATCTCAGGTAATAATAAAAGTCCTGTGCCGGAAACAATAATAAAAATAAAAGATAAAGCAAGCAAGCCAGAAGGACCAATATGGATATAATCAATAAATCGTCCTGCCTTACCAAGTTCAACGGCAATAATGATGAAAAAATAGAATTGTATAAAAAGATTATAGTATGTATGAATGCCTGGGAAACCAATAGATCGCATAAACTGTTGTACGATATGGCTACCAGTGAAAACACTGACAAGCTGATCCACAGCAATCAGTAATAATAAATATGCCTCAAACCTGTTATCCTTCAGGAAATCAACAGGATGGAAATCGTAAAATATCCGTATTAAAAATTTAAATACATAAAAAATAAGGCTGATCTCAATAATTGACTCTGTAAGATGCAGGTTATAAGGTGTTTGAGGAAATCCATGCTGGTATATTATTGCCGTTATAGCTATTAATGATACTATAACACTGGCCATATGAAGAAACTGCACAACATATGCCCTATGTTTATAGAGTCGTATATTAATAAATTCCCTGATCCGGAAAATCCTGTCTCTGAGCATATGCTATGTGTTGATTTCCAGAAACCGGTCAATATCATGTACATGTCCAAAAATCACAAGCCTGTCAGTTGCCTGTAAGGATTGTTTCGAGTCGGGAACTCCAATAATATGATGTTCAAGGATTTCTTTTCCATCCTTAATTACCCTCAATTCTTCCTTTACCGTAATTAAGCTCAATTTGTATTTGTCGCGAAGGTCAATTTCGCCAAATGTTTTGTTAATGCAGTTTTTAGGACTGAGCAACTCAACAACACGATGGTTGTCAGGTAATTGTAAATAGCTTACAATACTGGGGTTCAACATACGTTCAGCTACGATAATTCCGACTTCCTCTTCGGGTGAAAGTACTTCGGTAATACCCATTTTCTCGAGTATAATACGTTGCGCTTCGCCATTGGCCCTGGTTATAATGCGTTTAACGTTTAGATCGAGAAGTATAGAGGCGCAAAGCAAACGTTGTTCAAAGTCGGAACCGATTGCAACAACAACAGCATCGAATTCTTCGATACCTTGTCCTTGTAATGCTCTTTTATCAGTAGCATCGAGGGCAACAGCATAAGCAACATCATCGCCAATGCTGTCTATTATTTCAGGATCGCTGTCAATTGCCATTACTTCGTAACCTTTTGCCGAAATTGCTTTTGCAATAGCTTTGCCAAATTGTCCAATTCCAATAACAGCATATTTATTACCAGCCATAGTTTTGTTTTAGTTTTCAGAAGAGCAAATTTACACCGAAAGCCATAGAAATAGCACAAGCGGTCAATTTATATCAATAATTGTTGAAAAATAATAATTGAAAAAACACAGTCCATATAAAAGCAATGGGGAACAATCCTGTCGGATAGTTCCCCATTTCACTCTCAGCAGCCGTAGCTGTTGATTGTGGCCGGCGTTTGCTTCGCAGAATTTACAGATTGACGATACCCTAAAGTAATGCCCTGTAATTGTTCAAAGCAGATGACAAGCACCATGCTTTGTTTTTTCCGGCACTGGTTTCAAACTGCAGTATTCTTCACGAGGAAGAACTTTCAGAATGATTCCGGGTTTCAAGCCTTGTCATTTTCATGATTTCAGCCTTAGCCACGCTTGCGCGTTGTCGGTTCCTGCATTCGAAGCGTTGTTGCTATCTTGCCCGTAGGCTTGATAACTTCTGTAGGTATCAGGAATTTTTACATCCCCGGTAACCCCGGCTCGCCTGATTGGCCTTCTGCCTTGCGGCTTTGTGCTTCTTCGGGCTTCGGCTCAGTGAACAAAACTGTTGCCAGCATCATTTTTCCTGCCGTGTGCCGCGCTTCGGCGATCGTGGAGATTTCACATTCATGCACCTTACGGTTTCTGTTTGTTACGTCCTTACATGATGAATTTCATTGGGAACTTATTGTAACGAGGGTCATTCTTTTTACTTGTCGAACCTTGCGGTTCAACTTTCATTGGTTTCAGATTTCAAGGGTGTTTCGTTACCAATTCACCTTTTTCTATCCTTTTGCCCTAAACACCTTGCGGTGTACCTGTTCTTCATTTCCTTGCGGTCAATCAGTTCAGAGTGCTACATGCCCTTTGACTCTTTCATGCATTCCGGCTTTCAGATAGGCTGCTGCAAATTGCCCTTGCGGGTTATAAACTTTAGCTTTTCCGGGATCAGTACTTCCCTCCTTCTCAGAAGTTCGGTTTCCTTTCCAGGGCCGGTTACCATAATCTCGTCCGGTGAATTAAAATTACAACATCTGCCCCCCCTGTGTCAAGTGTTTTCAGAGAATTCGCCTGACAATCATCACACATGAGTTATTAACAATTGTTGATAACCTAATCATTTTATAACTAACTGTATTATAATGTATTTTTGAAACAAACTAATAATATTATTTGATTATTTCAAGGTTAGGTTTGCCTTTTTTTATACTTTTCACAAGGCATCTGACCTTTTTTTTATAATTTATATCAATATTCTTATTTGTGCCAAGCAGAACTTCCATTTTATTCCCTTCTTTTCCTTTAACTATTAAAGTTCTTTCACCGTCTTCATTCAATACCGAAACTAAGTCAAATATATAGATTTCGCCTTCCAAATAATAGGGATGTTTGGGTTCGAGAAAGATTCTTCCGGTACAATTTATCCTATCTATCTTACAGCTAATCTCATCACCAGGCTTAAATCCATAGCTTTCGTAATATTCAGCCGGCATAAAATGTTTCATGCCATTAATATCCTGAAGAACAAAGTACCAGGCGTCATCCTGCAGTTGCACAAGCTTGTGAATCCTGAACGGAAACCAATTGCCTTCAGAAAGAATGATATTACCTGTATTGTACCCGGGATATAACATAAAGGACAGAATTCCAGTTTACAAAGCTAAGCTATTCGGGTCAGAAGCATGGTTTTATTGAAAATGGAACGCAAATCAATTTTCCCGGCTGACTTTACGAATTCCTTTCAATCTTACCAGCTTTCCGATGATCAGATTGAGGTGTGCCTTCCCATCGACGTTTACCATTATGGATCCTTCAAATTTCCCATTGTGAGAGTTAAGGTTTATTGAACGTATATTGGCTTTAAGATCACCGGTAACTATGTTAGTGATATCATTCAGAATTCCTGGTTGATCATTTCCACTCAGACGGATTGTTGCAACATAAGAAGTAAGTTCCGACATCTCGGCCCAGCGTGCCTGCACCACCCGGTAATGGTACCGTTCGAGCATCTCGGCTGCATTAGTGCAAATGGTCCGATGAATTTTTATTCCATCAGCTACAGTCACAAAACCAAAGATCTCATCTCCATAAACTGGTTGACAGCAACGGGCAAACTTGACATCAGCCAGTGGTGTGGTATCATTAATAATGACCAGCGGTTTTTGCTTGCCTGATTTATCCTGTGTAACATTAATTTTGGTGAACGGCTTAAAAGCAGGCTTGGTTTCCTCCGTTTTTGCTGCTGGCTGCAGTGCTTCTTTAACCTTTTGGATATCATATTTGCCTTCAGCCAAACCATGAAACAAATCCAGCGCGCTGGCTGCATTATAAAATATTACGAGTTTACTTCCGATCTCATCATTGTAGTCGACCTTCAACTGGCTGAGTTTACGCATTAACAGGTCTTTGCCTGCCTCTGATTGCGAAAATTCGGCATCTTTTAGTATTCGCTTTATCTTGGTTATCGCCTTAGATGATGTTACCCAGTTCAGCCAATCAATGTTTGGCTTTTGATTCTTTGAGGTAATAACTTCAACCTGATCCCCGGTTTTCAGAACATATTTTAACGGAACAAACATTTTGTTGACCTTAGCCCCGTTGCAATGCTGACCAATTTCAGTATGTATATCAAAAGCAAAGTCGAGGACAGTTGCTCCTGTACGCAGTTTTTTCAAATGACCTTCAGGGGTAAAAACAAAAATATGATCTGAAAACATTTTCATTCCTGCTGACTGTGCTATCTCATCATCACCTGGACTATAGTTTTCCAGCATCGCACGAATATTCTTCAGCCATTCATCGGCTGACGATTTGGCTTCTTTTTGTTCTTTGTATCTCCAATGCGCAGCCATTCCCTTTTCGGCGTGCTCATCCATACGCTGGGTGCGGATCTGAACTTCAACCCATTTGTTCCCCGGGGCTTCAACAGTAACATGCAGCGATTCATATCCATTAGGCCTGGGGGCTGAAATCCAGTCGCGAAGCCTGGAGGTATTCGGAGGATAAATATCAGTAACATGCGAATACGCTTTCCAGCATTCCGCTTTTTCGTTTTCGGGAGTACTTTTCAGGATGATTCGTATAGCGAAGAAATCGAAGACTTCATCAAATTCGATTTCCTGTTTCTTCATTTTGGTATAGATAGAGGGAATTGCTTTAGTGCGGGTTTTAATCTCAAAATCAAGACCAGCTTCCTGCAGGCTTTTTTGTATAGGAACAATAAACTCTTTAAAATACTTTTTCTGCTCCTGGGCTGTATCCCGGATCTTTTTCTTAATGCTCTGGTATACTTCAGGCATAGTGTGCTGCATGGCAAGATCATCCAGTTCACCTTTGACCTTATACAAGCCAAGCCTGTGGGCTAATGGTGAATAAAGATCGGAGGTTTCGGTTGAGATCTGCTTCTGGTCGTTTACAGCAAGCAGGTCAATATTTCGCATCAGGTTTATCCTGTCTGCCAGTTTAATCAACAGCACGCGTATATCGCCCGAAAGGCTCAGTAACAATTGAATGAAATTCTCAGGCATGATTGAAATCTTATCCATCCTTATGCCCGAAATCTGTTGAAGTTTACGTACAATATTTAAGGTATCATTCCCAAATTTTTTTTTAAAAGTCTCAGATTCAATAGCGGTTGAAACTGGTATTTGCTGTAATAATGCTGATAAAATGCTGGTTGTATCCAAACCCATATCATCAGCCGTAATTCGCGCAACTGAAACTGCATGAGCAAGTTGAAATTCTCCTTCCATGTTTCTTGCATCACCAAAATGTCGCAGTACTTCAACAAATGCCTGTTTAATCAACATCCGGTTACTACGCTCAGTGATATAACTGCACGAAGCCAGCAGCTGTTTATAAAGTATTATGAATTTTTGATTTTCAGTGAGTTCCTGTTTCTTCATCGGTTATCCAATCATCCATTACTATAACAAAACAGCATCAAAAAAGGTAAAATAAAAGCCCGGAGTTTTTCGCCGGGCTTGTATATTGAGATTTCAGTTTGTATCTGTGTATCCACTCGCCCTGTTTCCCGGATAGGCCTGTTTCGCGTGCTGGATAATCTGAGGCCTTTTGTTGCTAACTTTGACTATCTCCATTATTTTTTTTTGCTGGTTCCTGTTCCGCCTGCATTTGCAACATAATATGTCTTTGCTTCTGGCAGAAAGGCCTGAATCTGGGCAATACGTCGCTCATCACTTGGGTGGGTGCTCATAAATTCAGGAGGTTTGGCGCCTCCTATTTTCGACATTTCCTGCCAGAATGAAATTGCTCGTTCGGGATTGTAACCGGCCATTGCCATGAAAACCAATCCTAATTTATCGGCCTCAAGTTCATGCTGACGGGAATAGCCCAACATACCTAACTGCGATCCGACACCAAAAGCCGACATAAAAATATCTTTTGTCTGCTGTGGCTTTTGCTGCATGAAAATTTGCAGACCCATCCCGGCCGCCTGCACGGCTAATTCCTGGCTCATACGTTCATTGCCATGATCCGCAATGGCATGTGCAATTTCGTGCCCCATAACCACTGCCAGACCGGCATCGTCTTTGGTTAGAGGTAAAATCCCGGTATAAACCACAACTTTCCCTCCAGGCATACACCAGGCATTCACATCTTTGCTCTCGACTACATTAAATTCCCATTTGTATCCTTCTATCTTTTTTGATAAACCATTATCTTTCAGGTATTTTTCAACAGCCTGGCTGATCCTGATCCCCACAGCTGTAACTTCTGCCGATTGTCTGGTAGGGGGATTAACCGCGGGGTTATCCTTTAAAAATGAAGCATAATTCGTTTGGCCCATTTCCATAATCATGTTGTCCGGTAGAAGTTTAAGCTGTTTTCGCCCGGTAATAGGGACTTGCGAACAAGAAATAATTGCTGTCCCCAAAAGGATAACAAAAAGGGTTTTGATAACGTTATTCATAATTATTTACTAGAAATTAAGCAAGAACAGTGGATATCCCCCTGTTATTGAGTTCATTATTCATTGGAGTTAACTCGGTTAATGTGCCGGATTTTATGCCACATTTCCCTTTGAAGTGGGCAATTAAAGCACATTGTTCGGCTTGTACAGGATCATGATCACAAACTTCAACCAGGCTTTCGATTACAAAATCAAATGAATTCACATCATCATTGAACAGGATGAGTTCCTTGCGGCCGGTTAATAATTCAGAGGTGGAGTCTTTGGATTTTAATTGCTGTTTTTTCATGATAATGGCTAATATTGCAAAGATAATACTTACTGAAAGAAGATAATCAATTCTTTTGGTAAAATAATCCTGTTAGCATCTAAACAATTATGTTGATGTTTAGGTTTAATCTGAAGTTAAAATAGTTATTAATGATGAAATACTTTTTTAAAACCAGTCATACAACTCAGATTTTCATCGATCAACTGAAAGCAGAGCTTATGCTCAACCTTCCGGGAGTAGATGCTCACTTGCGGCTGGCACCCGGAATACGCATCAATGATTTGAGAACCGGTCAGCCTCCAGCTGATGCTTTTGAGAGTGCAGTCCTCATTATATTATACCCCATAGAATCCCGTTTAAATACTGTGGTTATTTTAAGAAATGAATACGATGGTGCACATTCCGGACAAATAAGCCTTCCGGGTGGAAAAGCAGAACAATCGGATATTGATTTTCAATATACAGCTTTACGGGAAGCTCAGGAAGAAATTGGCATTATCCCTGGCGAGATGGAAATCATAGGACAGTTAAGTCGATTTTATGTCAGACCGAGCAATTTCATAGTTTACCCTTTTATTGCTTATTGTGCACATCGTCCCGAATTTCACCCTGATCCTTTTGAAGTACAAAGGATTATTGAGATTGATATTTTAAAAGAAATCAGTAATGACAAAATTGTGAATAAGACGCTCACCTTCAAAAACAGGACACAGGTTGATGCGCCCGGTTTTTTGGTTGGAGGTGAATTTATGTGGGGTGCTACTGCCATGATATTCAGCGAGCTATTGCAGGTGTTGAACAGCGTCGCTGACAAGCTGAAACATAATCCCGTTGCCAGACATGACTATTAAAGCATCAAAACGAAGATTGATATTCTAACCCATTATCTTTATTTCGATTTGCATTTCAGCTGTTTTTGATAACATAGCTGATACTCCGCAGTATTTTTCCTGGGATAGGTTCACCGCTTTTTCAAGTTTGTCATACGGGAGATTATCTCCTTTAAAGAAATAGACAAGCTTAATCTGATTAAACACTTTAGGATGCTCATCTGTCATCTCAGCAGAAATTTCCATCCAGAATTTTTCCGGTACGATTTTCATTTTTGCAAGTATCGATATCACATCCATTCCGGTACAACCTCCCAAACCAGCCAACAGCAGGATTTTGGGTCGCGGCCCCTGATCATTTCCGTCTGCGGTGAGATCGGTATCCATTATAAGTTGGTGACCGTTAACATTGGCTTCAAATGCCATATTGCCTTGCCAGGTTACTATTGCTTGTTGTGCCATATTTTTTCGAATTAGTAACAGATAATTTTTTAAATAAAAGCAGTAAGATTCAAGGTATAGGTTTCAAGGTTATTTATTTACCTTCAATTTAAAATCATACTTAATTTTATTGAGCTTTGTAAACGGTTTTCCCATTTACAATGGTATAAAGGACTTTAGTTTGCAGCAGTTTATTTTCAGGTGATTTAATAATATCAGTATTCAGAATCGTAAAATCAGCAGCTTTCCCGATTGCAATACTTCCCCTTTCCTTATCAGTAAAAGAAGCCTTTGCAGCCCAGATAGTGATGCTCTTTAAGGCATCCATCCGTGAAAGTGCATTCTCCATCATGTAACCATCTTCCGGTTCGCCATTCAAGTCTTTTCTGGCTACTGCTGCGTAAAAGGTTTTGAGAGGCTCAATCCCTTCAATGGGGAAATCCGTACCGTTAGGTAGCCATCCATTTTGTTGAAGAAGCCGATTATACGCGTATGCATTTTTTACCCTGTTATAACCTAGGCGCTGACGCGCCCAGCCCATATCGGAGGTTGCATGTGTAGCCTGAACTGAGGGTATGATGTTGTACCTTCCAAATAGTACGAAATCATCTTCATTAACCACCTGTGCATGTTCGATACGCCAGCGGCGATCATTTCCAGGTTTCAGGAATTTGCTGTATGTATGTAATACCATCCGCACGGCTGAATCGCCAATTGCATGGGTATTCATCTGAAATCCATGCTCATAGGCACGCTTACAAACAACTGCCAGTTCGTCGGGAGAAGTTACAAGGATACCATAATTCCTGGAATCATCCAGGTAAGGGCTTAACAAGCATGCACCACGTGACCCCAAGGCACCATCGGCATACATTTTGATGGCTCCGACTCGTAATAAGGGTGTATGATAAATGGAATCCTTCATGAAATAGTCAAAATTTTCTTCGTTCGGACTAAGCCATGCATCAATGCGAAGAGTAATCCTGCCGGCTTTTTGCAATGAGTCCAGTAACAGTATTTCAGATTTATTAATGCCTGCATCTGTAACCGCTGTTAAACCTGCTTTGTGGCAAAGCTTGGTAGCAGTTGCCAATAAATCCGATATCTCTTTCACGGAAGGCAAAGGAATTGCATTCCTGATCTTATCTGCCATTTCTTCAAGAAAAATGCCAGAGAACCAGCCATTCTGAATCACAGCTTCACCTTTTCTACCCGGGAACGCCATTCCTGCAGCTTTAATAGCAGCATCACTTGCCAATACAGCATGGCCATCGACCCTTGTAAGAACGACAGGTATGCCAGGGAATAATTTATTGAGCTTCTGATTATCAGGAAATGTCTTTTTCGACCAGTTATTCTGGTCCCAGCCGCGACCTATAATCCATCCTTCCGGATGCAGCTTCCTGTATTGCTGCAAGATATCCAAAACCTCATCGAAAGAATGGGCCTGCGTCAGATCAGCATACCTCATTCCCAAAGCAAATCCTGTAAAATGTGAGTGAGCATCAGTAAATCCGGGATATATAAATCCCTGATTTGCATTAATATTATCGGCAGCCCAGTAGTGGCTCCTGATATCGGCATCCGTACCGAAATCCAATATCTTACCATTTTTAACGGCGATGCAGTTAACACCTCTGGCTGTGCTATCCGGAGAATATATCTGTGCATTAAATATGATCAGGTCAGCTTTTTTCTTGAGATCGTGACATGAAGCTAAACTCATAATTATGGATATTAAAATTATGAAAATCAATGACTTGCGTGTACTTTTCATATTCTGATTTCCTGGAAGTGAAATAAAAGTGTAAAAGTAAGATTAACTTTTAAATTTCCCCAGATGTAGTGAATTAAAGATTTTTTATAGAACGCTTCAATACCCTGAAAGATTTAACTGGTGATGTGTAAAAATGAAATAAACCAAAAATTATATTATAAGCATTTGATAAATAATCATTTACAATATTAGAAACTTTTTGAACATATATTTGTTAAATAGTAGTCTCAGGGAATTGAAAAATTCCAATGCTTTTTATTATTTTTGCATTTCGAAAAACCCAGTAATAGCGTCATAAAATGAAGAAAATAGAGATTTCACCTAAAATATTCGTGGTATTAACAATGATTTTAGCTGGAGCAATGATGCGGCTTATTCCTCACTGGCCCAATTTTACTCCAATTGCTGCAATAGCATTGTTTGGCGGTACTTTTCTGAAACGTAAGGATCTGGCATTCCTGGTACCGATTGCTGCTATGCTATTAAGTGACTTGGTTATCGGATTTCATTCAACTATGCTGCCGGTATATTTAAGTTTTATAGCCATTGTTGCCTTTGGATTGATATTACAGCGCAGGCTAACAGTAGTTAATACGCTTACAGCTTCACTAGCTGCTTCGGTTTTGTTTTACCTGGTTACCAATTTTGCATGCTGGACGTCGGGATTAATGCCTTATCCTATGAATATTGCCGGTCTGATGCAATCCTATATTGCTGGTCTCCCATTCCTCTTTAATGGAGTTCTTGGTGATTTATTCTATACTTCCGTACTTTTTGGATCTGTTTACCTTGTAACAAATCGCCAGGCTGTTTATTCACGATAGATACACTTCATCCGAAACGATATTTCATTAAAAAAGTCCTTTCTTTCGGGAGGACTTTTTTTATTGATGTTCAGCAATACGAGATCTAAAGCAAAGATTCATCCCTTTCGAGCAATAATATGGAATACTGTGGAACTATATAGTACTTCTGTTCGTTGTACATTATTTCAATAGACCCTTTCAGCAGGAAAATGGCCAGGTCGCCAACTATTGGTTGCAACGGGATGTACCTGACCCTATCGTCCTTTTTTGGTTTCCATGGTTCAGTATCATCTTCAGGCAGGTATGGGATGGGAATACCCGGGCCGACTTTTACTACATACCCATTCCGGATTTCTTCTTTTTCGGAATAACCCGGAGGTAAGAAAAGTCCGCTTTTGGTTTTGCTTTTGGTGGAACAAGGCTTTATCAGCACTTTATCACCAACAACAATGAGGTTATCAAGATTATCTTCTGCCATTATTAAAATAAATTTTGTAACCTGACTTTTCAGATACATTTCCAAAAAGCATTGCTATCATGCAAAAGTATGACATTTTTGAGGTACTTTTGCAGTAAGTATTTCAAGGATTACTTTTTATAATTTGAATGGTAAATATATGAAACTGATAGGAATACGAATGCCAAAACCGCGAAAATATTCGTATAAACCTGTTTTCTATGATCCCGTAAAAGAGGCTCTGGAAAACAGGTTGAAGGACCAGGAAAGTATTGATGGTGTGCCCGGCAGTGAGTTGCGCATGCGAATGCGCCTGCGTATGAACAGGAAAAAACTGGATGAACGCATCCGGAAACGTTCGCGAATGATGAGCATTTTATTTACACTCCTTTTACTTCTGCTGATTCTGTATTATATTTTCTTTTAATTGGCGTCCTGAAGGTACAGAATTAAATATTTATCATTATTTTACTCATTACCAATAAATAAATAATATGTCAGATTTGATCAGGCTGCTGCCTGATTCTGTTGCTAACCAGATTGCTGCCGGCGAGGTAATACAACGTCCGGCTTCAGCGGTAAAGGAATTACTTGAAAATGCTGTAGATGCTGGTGCAACCCAGATAAAACTACTGGTTAAAGATGCCGGAAAAACCCTGATCCAGGTAATTGATAATGGTTCCGGGATGTCAGAAACGGATGCCCGGATGTGTTTCGAACGGCATGCAACCTCAAAAATACGTGAAGCCAGTGACCTTTTTTCAATTCGCACACTCGGATTCAGGGGCGAAGCGCTGGCATCCATTGCCGCAATTGCCCAGGTTGAACTCAAGACCCGGAAAGCAGATGAAGAAGTTGGTACAAGTATAATTATTGAAGGATCTAAAGTTAAAAACCAGGATCCCGTTGCTTGCCAGCGGGGAACAACATTTATCATAAAAAACCTTTTTTATAATGTACCTGCAAGGCGTTATTTCCTGAAATCCGACAATGTAGAATTCCGACATATTCTCGAAGAATTTCAGCGTGTCGCCCTCGTTCATCCGGATATTGAATTCTCATTGTTTAACAATGATAAACCGGTTTTCCAGCTTACAAAAGGAAATCTCAGGCAAAGGATCGTTCATATTTTCGGCAGCCAGATCAACGGGAAACTTTTGCCTGTAGAAGCTAAAACAGAACTGGTCTCTGTAATCGGTTACATTGGAAAGCCGGAAACTGCCAGGAAAACGCGCGGGGAGCAATATTTTTTTGCCAATGGCAGGTTTATACGTCATCCATACCTGCATCATGCTGTAGAACAGGCTTTTGAGGAGTTAATTCCTGATTCGGCCATCCCCTCCTACTTTCTTTATATCGAAGTTGACCCATCCACTATAGATATCAATATTCATCCAACCAAGACTGAGGTAAATTTTCAGAATGGCCAGTTATTGTACGCTTCAATCAGGACGTCGGTTAAACATGCTTTAGGGATGTTCAGCCTGAGCCCGACAATTGACTTTGATACTGAACCAACCTTTGATTTTGTTGCACCTAAGGGGTATGAGCCGAAGGAACCAACCATTACATTGAATCCTGATTATAACCCTTTCAGGAAGCCTCAGAACTTTTTGAAAGCTAATGCCGGGATGACACCTAACCGGACTGGCTGGGAAAAAATGTATGAAGGAATTGCCAATCAGCCTGGTGAACAAGCTGGGCACGAACAAAACAGGGACATGCAATTTGTTCCGGCACAACAGCCTGAAAAAGAGCCAGCCTTGATCCCTGAAAGCAATCTTTATGAAGCAAATAAACTTTTCCAGGTACAGAACCGTTTTATTGTTGCCAACGTGAAGTCGGGGCTGCTGATAGTAGATCAGCAAAAAGCATATGAACGGATCATCTTTGAAAGAATAAGCTCAAATGCCGAGGGTCAGGCCATTACACGTCAGCGGATTTTGTTTCCGCAAAGCATTCAGCTCTCAGCTATTGATACAGAAGTGATAACCGAAATTATTCCTGACCTGGATGATCTTGGATTCGAGATTTCATCGATGGGTGGCGGAACTTTCGTTATCAACACAGTTCCTTCGAAAATGCCAACGGATGAAATTAGCGATTTTATAGATGGTTTATTGGAAGATTATAAAAAAGACAGGGCCGATTCAACTGATGATCAACGGATTAAACTGGCAAGGATAATTGCAGGTAATATGGCTGTTAAAACAGAGAAAACCTTAAAGATAGAGGAGATGCAACAACTAATTGATGAACTTTTTGCCTGCCAGGTTCCGGATGTGGCTCCAGATGGCAGCAAGGTACTCAAGATCATCCAGGTACATGAAATCGATAAACTGATCCGGTAGATTTGCTATTGAAATCAGATTAGAAAAGGTAAATTTGTATAAATTAAAGTCAGAAATTAATTTTATACGTTATTTAAATAAAACTCTTTACAATCAATCGACTTAATTTCTACTTAAAATTATAACTAAATAGCAACAAATGAGTTACGAACGATACAGCCCTTCCGGCTTTGGATTTTTACCCCCGGTTGTCAAAAATTTAATAATCATCAACGGATTATTTTATCTTGCCACGTTAGTACTTGGAAACTCTATTCATATTGACCTTTCCGACTACCTTGGTCTGCATTATTTTGCAGCTCACAGGTTTCAACCGTACCAGTTCATCACATACATGTTCATGCACGGCAGCTTCTCTCATATCTTCTTCAATATGTTTGCATTGTGGATGTTTGGTAGTGTTCTGGAGCAAGCGTGGGGTCCAAAGAAATTCTTAATCTATTATATGGTTACAGGCATTGGTGCCGGGCTTATCCAGGTGTTGGTTATTTATATCCAGGTACACTATGCCGAATTGAGTTTAACTGCCGACCAGATTGCTCAGGTTCGGGAGACAGGTTTCCAGATATTGGAAAACAACCAGAACTTCGGTGATCCCCTTATGGGAAAACTAAACATATTGTATAATATGACTACAATAGGGGCCTCCGGAGCAGTCTTCGGACTATTATTGGCTTTTGGCATGCTCTTCCCCAACTCGCTCATTTACCTTTATTTTTTCATTCCAATCAAGGCTAAGTGGTTTGTGATTATTTATGGAGCGATCGAATTATTTTCCGGAGTTTATAATACTGGAAGTAATATTGCCCACTTTGCTCATCTCGGAGGAATGATTTTTGGCTTCTTCCTTATTGTTTACTGGAAAAAGAATTCGGGTAGAAACAGGAATCACTATATACAATAGTGACAGTAGTTTTCAGGGATTTAGCTGCGATTATTTTCAGTACTGCAAATTCAAAAGAATCAATAATATATAATAAAAAGTGATGAATTTTAATCAGTCAGCGGGAGAGCGATTAAAAAATATGCTGCACATGCAGCCTGCAGTTTCACAGTTAATTCTTGTGAACGTAGCTGTTTGGTTTGCGCTGGCGCTAATTCAGCTTGGAGGATTTCTGTTTCAACCTTTGGGTGCCCGAGGCGACGAAATTTGGCTTGAGAGTGTACTTCAATGGATCGGGGTTCCGGCATCGATCCCAAACCTGATGCTGAAGCCATGGACATTAATTACCTACATGTTTGTTCATGAGGGCTTCTGGCACCTGTTTTTTAATATGATCTGGCTCTTCTGGTTTGGCAAAATTTTTATGGAATTTATGCCCGGGAAGAAAATTTACACACTTTACTTCATTGGTGGGATTTCTGGCGCTTTAACTTTTATCCTGGCTTACAATATATTTCCGGTCTTCCATGATACCCTCAGTTTGTCGACCACCATTGGCGCTTCAGCCTCTGTTCTGGCAATAACCGTAGCTACCGCTGTGCTTGTGCCTGATTACACCGTGCATCTGTTATTTATTGGCCCGGTGAAAATAAAATATATTGCCATTTTTACCCTTGTTCTGGATGTACTCATGATCAGATCGGGAAATGCCGGCGGGCATTTTGCACATATCGGAGGAGCTATTTCTGGTGCATTATTTATCCTGTTTATTCGCAAGGATGTTGCGCAGCGATTAGGATTATTACACATAAAATCATTGCTCTTTGATCCTTTCAGGCGAAAACACTTGCACAAAGTGCACAGTGCGGGACGGCCTCTCACTGACGAAGAGTATAACAAGCAGAAAGCGATAAAACAACAACGAATCGACCATATTCTGGATAAAATATCCCATAGCGGGTACTCCAGCCTGTCAGCAGAAGAAAAGGAAATTCTCTTCAATAGCAGTAAAAATCAGTAATACATACCCAATACTATTGATAGCGCAATTAAGTTACAGACTCAGTGGCAATAACAAAGAAGAAACCGGCAAATAAAACTAAAGGCAAGACGTCCTTGGCTACCAAACTAATGGTAGTGATAAATCTTGGTTTTATCTGCCTGCTTTTGCTTTCCTACTTATCATTATATATCTCTCCTGCGAAATTCTGGCCTATTGCATTTGCAGGGTTTGCTTACCCGGTTTTTTTATTCTTGAACATTTTCTTTGTTCTTTTCTGGCTTGTTTTTCTAAAAAAATATTTTTTATTGTCCCTCATTGCCATACTTTTAGGTTACAACCAGATTAAAACCTATGTAAAATTTACAGAGAACGATCCTAAAGTTTCCTGGGAGAACACCATTAAAGTAATGACCTATAATGTTCGGTTATTTGATCTTTATAACTGGCACAGCGAATCCAGCAAATCGACCAGGTCCTCCATTTTCGGATTATTCCATTCTGAATCACCCGATATTTTATGTCTCCAGGAATATTACAGCGGTGCCGGTAAACATGCTGATTTTGCTGACAGCATTAGTCAGAAAGTGGGATACAAATTCAGGTATATTGAATTGATTAATAAGGATAAGGGTGGGTTGCCATACGGCCTGGCAATTTTCAGCAAATATCCGATTGTACATACTCAGAAACTGGAATTCTTGAACAGTAAAGTCAATTTCTGTCAATCATGCGATGTCAACATTGGTAAGGATACTATCAGAATTTTAAACCTGCACCTTGAATCTGTCAAATTCGGGAAAGAAGATTATAACTTTGTGAGTGAAATTGCTAATACCCCGGCCTCCAATGATAATCTGAAGAAAGGTTCCACTGCCATTTTAATAAAGATGAAGCTAGCTTATATTAAACGTGCTTCCCAGATTGAAACGGTTGCTGAATTTATCAGGAATTCACCCTATCCTGTTATATTTTGCGGTGATTTTAACGATACCCCGGTTTCGTATAGTTACAGGCAGATATACAATGAATTGGATGATGCTTTTGTAGATGCAGGAAAGGGCCTGGGGGAAACGTATACCCATAAACTACCCTTACTCCGCATCGATTACATATTTCATTCTAAGACACTCCATGCAGTTGACCATCAAACATTTGACAAAGACTTTTCGGATCATTTCCCTGTAGTTGCCCGTTTTGTACTTCCTGAATAGCGGAATGACCGTCAGGATTAAAAATAAGATAAATTTCTCGTCAGCAAGCAGGAAGATGATTGAAAATAAGTAAGAACGCATGAATTTCAAACTTACATCCGAATATGTTCCTACCGGTGATCAGCCAGAGGCAATCAGGCAACTTACTGAAGGTGTTGTAAGAGGCGACCATGCCCAGGTCTTGCTTGGAGTAACGGGATCGGGAAAAACATTTTCTATTGCCAATCTTATACAGGAGGTTCAACGGCCTACGCTGGTGCTCAGTCACAATAAAACTCTTGCGGCCCAGTTGTACAGCGAGTTCAAGCAGTTTTTCCCTGAAAATGCGGTCGAATTTTTTATATCATATTACGATTATTATCAGCCGGAAGCATTTATTCCTGTCACAAATACGTATATCGAGAAGGACCTTTCCATTAATGAAGAAATTGAGAAGTTACGTCTGAGTGCAACTTCTGCCTTGCTTTCAGGCAGGCGGGATGTAATTGTAGTTGCTTCCGTATCATGCATATACGGAATAGGAAACCCAGATGACTTTAACAGTAAGGTAATCCATATTTCCAAAGGAGATAAACTGAGCAGGAACAAATTGTTAAATGCACTTGTCGAAAGCTTATATTCACGTAATGAATTTGATCTTACCCGTGGAAAATTCAGGGTGAAGGGCGACACGGTGGATGTATTTCCGGCTTCGGCAGATATCGCTTACCGTATTATTTTTTACGGTGACGAGATCGAGAGTTTGGCCTCATTCGATCCGGTAAACGGACTTACCATCGAAACACTTAATGAAATTACCGTGTTCCCGGCCAACATCTTTGTAACGTCGAAGGAAAAGATGAAAGAAGCCATATGGGAAATACAGGCTGATATGGTGAAACAAGTGGATTACTTTAAAGAAATAGGACGCCCGCTCGAAGCTAAAAGGCTGGAGGAAAGGGTTACCTATGATATTGAAATGATGCGTGAACTTGGGTATTGCTCTGGTATTGAAAATTATAGCAGGTATTTTGATGGCCGCATTTCAGGATCAAGACCTTTCTGCCTGATTGACTTTTTCCCTTCCGACTTCCTGATGGTTATTGATGAGAGTCATGCAACCGTTCCGCAAATCAGGGCTATGTATGGTGGCGATCGTTCGCGCAAGCAAAACCTTGTTGAATACGGATTCAGGCTACCTTCAGCACTTGATAACCGGCCGTTAAAATTTGAAGAATTCGAAACACTTTTAAGCCAGGTTATTTATGTAACCGCTACTCCGTCGGATTACGAGCTGAACCAGGCACAAGGTGTTGTTGTTGAACAACTTATCAGGCCAACCGGGCTACTTGATCCCCAGATTGAAGTGAAACCCAGCCTTAACCAGATTGATGATTTGCTGAATGAAATTGAACTCAGGACAGTAAAAAATGAGAGAATCCTCGTTACCACGCTTACCAAACGGATGGCGGAAGAACTTTCTAAATACCTTCTCCGACTCGGGATTCGTTGTAAATATATCCATTCGGAAGTGGATACGCTCGACAGGGTTGAAATCCTTCGGGATCTGAGATTAGGTTCAATAGATGTATTGATTGGTGTAAACCTGCTTCGCGAAGGACTTGATTTGCCTGAGGTTTCGTTAGTAGCTATATTGGATGCAGATAAAGAAGGGTTTCTTCGTTCTGAGAAGTCACTCACCCAGACTGCCGGTCGTGCTGCAAGGAATGTTAACAGCAAAGTTATTTTTTATGCCGATAAAATAACATATTCGATGCAGCGGACCATCGACGAAACTAACCGCAAGCGTGCCATTCAGATTGCTTACAATCTAAAATATAACATCACTCCTACCCAGATAATCAAGAATATCGAAGCTTCAGGCCTTTCGGGAAGTATTGAATATAAAACCGAACCTAAGGCATATGTGGAGAAAGACACTATCAATACTGCTGCCGACCCGGTTGTGAAATACCTTAATGACGATCAGCTTAAAAAACTATACGACCAATCCCGGAAATCGATGGAGAAAGCCGCAAAGGAGCTTGATTTTATTGAAGCAGCCCGTCTACGTGACGAAATGCTAGGCTATAAGGAACTGATTGAAAAAAAGAAAAAAAGCAGGTAAGATGGAGATTGCTGATAGCCTTATTGGTATAGCATTACGTGCAGCATTCCGTGCAGGAGAAGCAATTATGGAAGTTTACCAGGATCCTTTTAATTTTGAACTGAAAGCGGATAACAGTCCGCTCACGATAGCTGATACAAAAGCACATTCTCTTATTGCTGACGATCTTTCGGAAACAGGAATTCCATTGTTAAGCGAGGAAGGCGCTCAAACTGATTATAATACCCGGAAAAACTGGAAACAATTCTGGTTAATTGATCCTCTTGATGGTACGAAGGAGTTTATTAAAAAAAATGGCGACTTTACCGTGAATATTGCGCTTATCTTCAATCATCAGCCTATATTGGGTATAGTTTATGCTCCAGTTCCTGGTTTTATGTATTGGGGCAGCAATTCGGGTTCGTTCAGGAGGGATACGAGTCATTCGGAAATGTTTGAATCCGGGAATTATCATCAGATTAAATCCCTGGCGGAGAGGCTTCCATGCATTTCACGGCATGAAGGATATGTGGTCCTAGGCAGCCGATCGCATATGAATTCTGAAACACAATCCTTTATCACTAATTTAAAAAAAACACATCCGGAAATTTCGTTCGTATCGCGGGGCAGTTCTTTAAAATTCTGCACCCTGGCCGAAGGTGGGGCTGATATTTATCCGCGTTTCGGGCCAACAATGGAATGGGATACTGCAGCAGGTCATGCTGTTGCTGTTTTTGCAGGTTGCAATGTTAACCAGGTTCAGAACGGTTTACCTGTAAGGTATAACAAACCCTCGCTTTTGAATCCGTATTTTATTGCCCAGCGCAAAAAAAATGAGGTAACCATTCAGTCACCTCATCTTCTTTAGCCTTAATCCTTGTACTATTTAGCACTGATGCTGATCAGTTCAACATCAAATACCAAAGGTGCATAAGCCGGAATATCACTTCCTGCACCATGTTCACCATAACCTAGTTTTGAAGGTATGATAAGTGTGGCTTTACCGCCGGCGCTCATCATAGAAATTCCTTCGTCCCAACCCGGTATTACCTGGCCTTGACCAAGTATAAATTCAAAGGGCTTAACAGGTTTCTTATCCAAAGAGGAATCAAATACCTTTCCATTCAAAAGTTTACCGGTATAGTGAACAGCCACTTTATTGCCCTTCATTGCTTTGGGGCCTTTACCCTGGACTTTCTCGATATAATATAGTCCGGAAGCAGTAGGTTTTGCAGTTATTTTGTTATCCTTCAGGTATTGCTGAATAAGTACCGGCTCTTTTGCCATGGCTTCGTCAGCGGCTTTCTTTGCATTGGCGGCTTCTTCTTTTTGTGCTTTTTCGTGCTCAGCCTTGGTTTTCAGATCAAGTACCTCAATATCATAAACCACAGGTGAGTAAGGCGTAAATATGTCCTGTCCGTTCGCATCTTTTCTGCCTTTTTCGCCAAATCCCATTGCTGATGGTACAACGACAATAGCTTTGGATCCTTTTTTCATCGTTCCTATGGCTTCATCAAAGCCTTTAGTATCGAATGGCTGGCCATATTCGAAAGTAATAGGTTTATTCTGATCAAGGGTAGAGTAAATTTTCTTGCCCTCGATGGTGGAAACTGTAAAGTTCATTTTGACAAAATCAGTTTTCTGGATAACGCGGCCGGTTCCTGCGTTTTGAATAATAATATAAATTCCTGATGCTGAAGGTGTAGCAGTAACATTGTTTCTAGCAATATAAGCCTGAATTTTACCAGGTTCTTCCCCTTTGAATTTTTCAGCTTTTGCCATTTCAGCTTTTTGTCGTGCTTCCAGCGTTTCTACATTCACAAGCTTTACATCAAAATAAATCATTGATGTACTGTCGATCCCTGCAGGTAACTGGGGAGATTTGGCCGTTTTGGTGAAAAAATCCTTGGCATTAACAATAAATGTGGCACTATCACCTTTGTGAAGCATACCGAATGCTTCGTAGATATCACCTTTAAATTCCGGTTTCTTTTGATCTATCTCAAAAGGTTTATGCGAATCAGCTGAGTTGAATAATACCGAATCCTTTTTATTAATGTTTAACCGCCACCTGATGTTCATCGTTAAAATAGTTCCTTCAGTTGCCTTCAGGGTATCTTTACTTTGCACGTAAAATTTATAAAAAATACCACTATCTGATTTTTTGAATCCAGGGTATTTTGAGCATGAGGTAATCATCAGTGTAGCGATTACAGCTCCTAACGTAATAATTGTTCTGATTTTCATTTTCGTTTTAGTGTTTCTGTTAATTTTAGTTATTGGTAAATTATATTAAATCAATGAGTTTAAGCGTGTAAATAAGGGTAGCTTTAGGCGGAATCCGATCCTGGTCACCTGCCAGGCCATGTGCCAGGTAGGATGGAATAATAAGCCTGGCCTGATCTCCAGTTCTCAGTAACAGGATGCCTTCCTCCAGTCCGCTTTCGACGCCTCCGCTGCCTATCCTGAATTCTTTAGGTCCTGTTTGCGTTGAACTGTATATCAGCTCGCCGGAAATAAGTCTTACTTCATAATCAAACCGCACTAATTTCCCAAAAGTGGCTTTCGGACCGTTTCCTTTTTCTAGGATCTGGTACCTGAGTCCGGTGGGGGTTTCAAGCATGTTCCATCCTGAACTGCTTATTAGTTTATCAATCTGTTCGTTTTCGAGTTTTACGGCAGCTTTATTTGCCTCAACTAATTTTTCGGTAACCTGTTCCTGGTTAAGATCTTTTATTCCTCCACCGGTTCTTTTATTCTGACAAGAAACTATGCCGAACAGGATGAACAAAAAGATAATAAGTTGAAACCGGCGAATCATATTTCTATTTATTTATAATTAGCCAGTGAATTATGAATTTCCACGCTATAGGCAGGCAAAAGCGATTCGAACCATAATAATGCTTCAGGCATGGTTTTTAAGATATCGCCTCCCGCTGCATTGCGGTGACCACCTCCGTTAAAGTGTGTCCGGGCAAACTCATTTACCGAAAATCCACCTTTGCTTCGCAACGAAACCCTGATCCTGTCGCCGCGTTCAGTGAACAAAGCCGCAACAGCGACATTTTGTATGCTTAGCGCATAGTTTACCACTCCTTCAGTATCTCCCTGCTGGTAGTCATATTTTTCAAGATCTTCCAGTGTGAGCCAGATATAAGCAGTTGCATATTCAGGAAGCACTTTCATATTGGATCCGAGGCATTGGCCTAATAATCTCATCCGGCTTTCCGAATAGGTATCATATACCATACGATGCACTCTCTCGACGTCCAGGCCTGTTTTGATCAGGTTTGCCGCAATTTGAAATGTTTCGGGACGGTTACATGCAAAACTGAATGAACCTGTATCAGTCATAATGCCAACAAAGAAGCATTCCGCCATATCTTTTGTAATCAGGTCAGCGAATCCCGCTTCATCGAGTATCTGATAAAGAAGTTCAGCGGTTGATGACACATTTGTTACGGAGAACATGAGATCGAACTCATTTTCAGGCTGAACATGGTGATCAATAATTACACGAGTAGCATCAGAAGCTTTAAGTTCATCTGTAAAAAGCTTTACCCTGCTCAGGGCATTATAATCCATACAGAATATTAGATCGGCAGAAGCAATTATAGCATTACAGCGTTCAGGGTTATCCTCGTAAATGATTGCCTGGTCCATACCAGGCATCCACTTTAAAAACGATGGAAGCTCATTAGGAATTAAAACTTTTGATGGAATTCCTTTTGAAGAAAGGAAATGATACATAGCCAGCGAGGAACCAATTGCATCGCCGTCAGGATTATAATGCGTGGTAATAAGCACATCCGTCTTTTCGTCAAGGAGTTTTTTCAAATACGTAATCGAAGATTCTGATATGCTCAAGATACTTTTATTGTAAAAGATTATTTTTTTGCAAAATTACCAATTTAAACTTTATGTTGGTATTATTCTTGAATTTAAAGCTTATTTTTGTTGCCACCACAATTTCACATATTATGTCTGGAAATACCACATTTACAATGATCAAACCTGACGCTTTTGAAGCAGGTAAAACAGGAATGATTCTTCAAAAAATTATTGAAAACGGGTTCAGAATCAAAGCCTTAAGACTTTCACACCTGCATAAGGAAGATGCCGAGGCTTTTTATGCAGTCCATAAAGAACGGCCTTTTTTTAATGGGTTGGTGAAATTCATGTCATCAGGTCCAATTGTTGCAGCTATCCTGGAAAAAGAAAATGCTGTTGACGATTTTCGTAAACTCATAGGTTCGACCAATCCGGCTGAAGCAGCCGAAGGGACTATACGCAAACTTTTTGCTGAATCGATAGAACGAAATGCAGTTCATGGTTCGGATAGTGATGAGAATGCCCAGATTGAATCAAATTTCTTTTTCTCTCAGTTCGACAGGCACTAATTATCCGGGAAAATATTCCCTGTAAGTATTGTCCGAATAAAATTCTACTATTTTCAATATTGTCTTCGCAGAGGAGATAGTTTTATATTCTGAACTGACAATTTTATTTTCTGATTTCCCTCCCGGGTTATCATCTGGAATTCTCTCTTTGTTTTCTTTCAAAGGAAACAAGATCTCATCTTTTATGTCTTCCTTTTTCGCATTTTCCACCGGATTAAGTTCCGGGTTTAAGTCGTTTTCCTTGCGAAAATCTGCACGTTGGGCGGGGATCAGTTCAGAAAACAGATCCACAGGCGGTAGACTGGGATGCTTTGCTGCATTCAAATGCCCATCATTATTGGCATTTATAGCAGAATCCGGGTCTTTAAATAATGGTCCTTTTCCAAACATAAGCCATTCCATATTAACTTCCGGGTATCGCAAAAGTACTTTCTGTATAAAATCGAGGCTGGCATTATTCCGACCTGAGATTATATGAGAAATACTCGATTTCTGTACGCCGATCTCATCAGCAAACTGGGCAGCTGTCAGGTTCTTTGCTTTGATAAGTAATATGATCCTGTCTTTCATCTGTAAACTAAATTTATGTAAACATCACTACAAATGTAATGCATTGTTTTCAATTTTGTATATGTAAAAAATAATAAAATCGAAATTGTAATTTGGGTTGTTTACATTTAATTTAATGCTTTACATATATATAGTATAATATTGATATACAGTACAGTATAAATTAATATTTAGATTTATTAAAATATATATGATTACTTGAATAACTTGAAGTAATAAGTCATATAAACATTATATATTGCTGATAATTATTTATATATAAATATTTATGTTGCTAATATTTTTTTAATTCCCTTTTTAAATAATTACATATGTTAATATTATTTTACATATGTATATTGTGTTGTAAGAAAGGATATTATAAATAATAACAATTTATGGTTACATTTGTGAATATATCAATTACATTTGTTAATAACCATTTATTCACTATTGTAATTATAAATAAATACAATTGTAATTTTATTTTTAGAATAAATGTAGATTATATTATCAGGGTATTTGCCTTCAAACGCTTCATTCTGTCTCCTGCTCTATTATTTATCCATGACCTTTCGTTTTAGCATACTACAATGATTAAATATTCAGAAATGTTAAAGCTTGCGTTTATTAATCGGGATATACCAATAGCTTTTACAGTTCAAAATCTGACTGGCATTATACATCCACTGACAAATTTCTTATTCTAAAGCAGTTAAACCCCGAAGATTATGGCGTAATATATTGTAATATAATTATTTAATTAGAAAAACTGATCTTTGATTTGTATACCATATATCGACAAAAGGTATATATTTCTAGATATAAATTGTAGATTGAACTTTTTTATCAATTTCCTCAGCGGATGAATTCTATTCAAAAATAAATAAGCTTTGTATATGTAATCTCAAACTGAATCCCTGTATCAAACGAATATATCGGCTTATCTTCCGGCGAAATTGAAATAAAAAAAACCGGCTGACGGAACCGGTTAATGAATAAATTTAAAATGACTTTTACATTTTGATGATTTTTACAGTATAAAGCATCTTCCCATTAACAACCTTAATAAAATAGATACCGGGTGAAATAATACCAATGTCATTAATTTGGATGCTTCGGATTGAACCTTCATCACGTTGACGTGCGTATACTACTCTGCCTTGCAGGTTGAAAATTTCAAGGTTGTAAATCCCATGAACCGGGACCGGAAAACCAAGAGTCAATTTGTTGGTTACTGGGTTAGGGTATGCAACAAGCGTTTTATCTGTAGCCAGGGTATTGACCGAAAGATTTAAAAATGCCAAACTATAATCGGGGATCCCCCATCCCAACAAAGAATCAGGATGACTGGCCTGGCTTGCTGTGACTTTAATTGTTTCAATGATCTGCATGTTATTCTGAGTAGGCATAGCTTGCCACAGACAAGCCGTCATCCCACAGATTATAGGAGATGAAAACGATGTTCCGTTTCCATTTGATAAAATTCCATTTGAATTCGACACAGCTGCAGGAGCAAATATGGCTGATCCAACTCCCTGTGCTGCAACAGTTGGTTTTATACGCCTGTCGTATGTAGGACCCACTGAACTGAATGAAGCTCTTTTCCCTGAGGCATCAACGGCGCCTATTGTAAATACGCTATCGCCATCCGCTGGTGCCCCTATGTATTTCCATGTTGATGTTGCTGACCCTCCATTTCCGGCACTGTTTACCACCAGTATTCCTTTCTGAGCGGCTTTTTCAGCACCTATAGAAACAACGGTAGTTTTTCCATTCATATCGGCATATGTGTGGTCGGTAGCATGATTATCAAATGTAGTATATCCCAGTGACGAATTAATAAGATCAGCTCCAACACTATCGGCAAATTCAGCAGCACTTACCCAATAATATTCTTCAATAATCGATTCACTTTCAGCTACTTCGGAACGTAAAAGCCAATAATCCGCCTTGGGCGCAGTTCCTATCATCTGTCCGCTGATATTGGCACCCATGCAAGAAAGTACCATGGTCCCGTGTGAACTCATGGTTGTGTCGTAAACATTATTACCCGCCTGGGCAAAATCATGGGTGCCTAAAATCTGATGATGGGCACGCAAGCTATCAAAACAAGTTAATATATCAGCTGAATTAAACCCTGCATCAATCACGGCAATTGTCATTCCCTGTCCGCTGTATCCCATATTGTGTAAGAATTGTCCCTTCAGCTGATTGATCTGGTTATAAGCCGCCCCGTAATTATAAGCATCAACCGTTGCCATTTTAGTAATTCCATTTTTCCACGGATTAACTGTTTCAGTTTTAAAAAATGGCCTCTCAGAAGTTGCGGGG
>Ga0208789_1000618_pt1 | contig 29849 bp, 24 predicted proteins | sample Methanotroph_Enr_FD_187368 | JGI IMG/M metagenome (GOLD analysis project Ga0208789, IMG submission 187368) | Enriched soil microbial communities from Old Woman Creek wetland in Ohio, USA - Methanotroph_Enrichment_5 (SPAdes) (version 2) | ecosystem: Environmental > Terrestrial > Soil > Wetlands...
CGCAGAATCAAGTATAATTGGATACCTCTTGATGCTTATCTCTGTTTTCAGAATCTCAAAGAACGACTGTCGTTTGTTTTAAATAACTTCGGGACAAAATACGACATTATATTTTGACCTTTACTTACTTGTTATGTGGCTTTTATTTCTAATCCTGATTTGAATTTACGAATAAAATAAAAAATTGTACTTGTGGCTACAATTACGGATAGTCCATCAGATACAGGCATAGATGCCCATGCTCCATCGAGGCCTAAAAAATGGGGTAAGATTAATAAACTTGGCACCAGAAATAGAAACTGGCGGGTGAGGCTTAGAAAAATGGAAATTTTTGCTTTCCCGATTGATTGGAAGAAATTCGTAATTACTATTTGAGACCCGATGATCGGAAACATAATAACCGATATGCGCAAAGCTCTGGCTGCAATAGACCGAAGCTCCAAATCTGTTGTAAACATGGCGGTAATAGTTGCCGGGAAAAATATACCGATAATAAAGCCTAATGTTGTCAGGGAGCTGCCTATGATAACTGCATATTTCACTGTGCGAAACATCCTGTCGTAGTGTTTTGCTCCATAATTAAATCCGATGATAGGTTGTGTTCCCTGGTTTAAACCTATAATAATCATTACAACAAGCGTATTCACACTGTTGATAATGCCGTAAGCACCAATAGCCAGATCGCCGCCATAATGTATGAGTGTTGTATTTACCAAAATTACGACAAAACATGTTGCCATTTGCATGCTAAATGGTGACATTCCAATACTAAGAATTGATTTTACAATATCTCTTTTTAGCCTGAAATTCTTTCGTCGAAAACGTATATTTGATTTTGCTTGAGTGAAATGTTGTAATACCCAAACAGTTCCTACGATATATGCTATGTTGGTGGCAAAAGCAGCACCCTGAATGCCCCAGTGAAAAGAGAAAATGAGAATTGGTGCCAGTATTGCGTTTAGTACAGCGCAAATAATCATGGTGTACATAGCTTTTTTAGGGTAGCCGGATGCACGCATTATATTGTTAAAACCAAAGTTTAGGGCCGAGAAAATACTTCCGGGAATAATAATGCTCATAAAATCCTCGGCGTATTGAATGGTTCTTTCAGTTCCTCCAAAAAGTAGCAATACATCATGCATAAAATAATATGAAATAACTGTTGCTGCTCCGGATATTATGAGTGTCAGCGTAAAAGCATTGCCAAGTATTTTTTCAGCTTTTTCCCTGTCGTTTTCGCCCAAAGTGATTGAGATGCGGGATGCAGCTCCGGCACCAATCAACATACCGAAAGCCATGAGCATAATCATAAAAGGGAAAGTGAGTGCCAACCCGGAAATGGCTAATGGACCAACTCCCTGACCTATAAAAATCCTATCGACAATGTTGTATAGCGACATAACTACGGTTCCAACGATGGCCGGTAGCGAATATTCCCAAATTAGTTTGCCCACTTTTTCAGTAGCAAGCTTATTGGTGGTTGTTGTAGGATTGGTCATGAAATATGGGAATTATAGGAATCGTTAGGGCGCTTCTTGTTAGGGAAAAAAAGTATTTTTTTAGAACTATCAGTGTAATTTTTTCGGGGTGTAAAGATACGTAAAATGCTTATGGTTTTGTAAGCGGGTTAATGAAAAAGAGGTAAATAACTTGATTGTTATTCACCTCTTTAGTTTGATTTGCTAATTTAATTTGCTTACAACAGATCACTTGCCAATTCCGATAGATAGCTTCGTTCACCTTTAACCAGATTTATGTGGGCAAATATATTTTGTCCGCGCATCCGGTCAATCATATAAACCAGACCATTTGAAAACATATCCAGATACGGTGAATCAATTTGCTGTATATCACCCGTAAATATTATTTTTGTTCCTTCGCCGGCGCGTGTAATAATTGTTTTTACTTCGTGAGGTGTCAGGTTCTGGGCCTCGTCTACAATAAAGAAAGTATCGCTTAAACTTCGTCCCCTAATGTACGCAAGTGCTTCAATAACCAGTTGCTCGTTGCGTTGCATTTCCTCAATTAAGCGGATTTCTTTGCCCTGGTACGAGAAGTTGTGCTTGATTACATTCAGATTGTCGAACAATGGTTGCATATAAGGTGCCACTTTTTGCTTTTCATCGCCCGGCAAAAACCCGAGATCCTTATTTCCAAGTGCCACAATAGGGCGGGCAAGCAGGATTTGTTTGTATGCATCATTTTTGTGCAAAGCCGCCGCCAATGCCAATAGTGTTTTTCCTGTTCCTGATTTGCCCGTTAATGCTACCAGTTTAATATCTTCGTCGAGCAATACGTTCATGGCAAATGCCTGCTCGGCATTCCGGGGTTCAATGCCAAAGCAACGTTCTTTTTCGACCCGTTTTACCATTCCTGTTTGCGGGTTGTATCTTGCCAGAACTGTAGATCGAATACTTTTTAAAACAAAGCATTCCTGCGGTTCAATGTCAGAAGCAAAATCAAGTTCTTCCAGTGGAATGGTGCCGTCACCGCTATACAGGCGGTCAATCAACTCAGGAGTAACGTTTTCGTATGTTTCATACGTTTTTTCAAATATGTTAAAGTCGGTTACTTTGTCATTGATATAATCTTCGGCCTCCAATCCAAGGGAGAGCGCTTTCATGCGCAAGTTTATATCTTTGGTAACCAGTATAGTCCTGCTATTCTTTTTCTGTTCCCGTAATGTGTAAGTGGTAGCCAGAATTCTATGGTCAGACGTTTTTTCAATGAAGGAATGTGAAATGACTTCGGGGTATTCTCCGCCGGTCAGAATAAATAATTTTCCTTTTCCTTCGCCCAGGTCAGCCCCTTTTTTAAATAATTTATCATCAGCTATCAAATCCAATTCACGGGCGAATTCACGCGCATTGAAGTTGATCTGTTCATTCCCTTTTTTGAAATGATCAAGCTCCTCGAGCACTACAATTGGAATATAAATATCATTTTCTTCAAAATTATGCACGCATTTATAATCGTGTAGAATTACATTCGTGTCTAAAACGAAATTTTTCTTTGCTCCCATACTGTCTAACTATTTAAAAATGAGTAAATAACAATTAACAATCTATGCAGCAATAAATATACGAATTTATCTTGAAATAAACGAGTATTTTTTAATAGTTTTTTGTGTTCAGCAAACCCAATGACTGATGAGACCTTTGAACGTTTGATGTATTTTGTTATATAAAATACTTTTAGTTTTTAGGCGACAAATGATTTAGGTAAAAAATAAGCCTCCGAAAACACAAGGTCTTCGGAGGCTTATTAGTTTATAAAGCAGTACTCACTTATTTTTTATAGGCGTATTTTAGCCGATTTATTGCCCGCGCGAACAATATACAACCCTTTTGCCAGACCTAGGTCAGCTGAATTATTTATAAGTTCTACTGTTTGAACTTTCGCACCAACTGTATTGAATATTTCTACAGTAGAAGATGGTGAGTTTGTTACTGTTAATGTCTTACCTGCAACTTTTACTTCAAGTGCATCTGCTGCAAGCGAATTCAATCCTGTTGTTTTTTCACCGAAGAACATTTTATCCCATATTACAGTTGAACTTTTATATGATCTGCATTCAAAAACGAAGTCAGTGGCATCTGCAGGAGCTACAAAGTCAGTTGTATAAGTTCCCCAAGTTCCATTGGCAATTGTAAAATATGCAGCCTGGTCGCTTCCAGAACCTTGTAGTTTTAATTGAATAGTTGCATCTGCGGCTATGGCTGTTGTCCAATTAGCAGCTGCATAAAAACCTGTTGCATTTTTGAAAGAAGACCAAATTCTTACATCAGTCCCATCTCCAGAGATTACATAATAGCTTGCTGAAACTGTATATGTCTTGCCCGCGGTAATAGGAACTATTTGTTGAAAGCCTGGATTTTGAGTCGTTCCAATTACCAGTTTAAGTGAGCTTGCGCCATCATTAATAATTGAAGATTCCTGGCTCCATGTCAATGAGCCAGCGTGGCTTGAGTTTGCAGGAATTGTCCAGCTGTCAGGGTTTCCACCTGTCCAAGTTTCAAAACTTGGATTCACAAGTAAGTTTGTTTGTGCGTTAGCCAAAAAAACACAAGCGATGAAAGATAATAATAGAGTAATTTTCTTCATGTTGTAACTTTTTATAAATGAATATTATATTTAATTAAAAAAAATCATTGACAAAGATAATGGATAAATATTACAAAAACAATACATTTTTTTGATTTTGACCCAGTTATTGGCATTTGCAGAATTTATTAATTTTAATAATTTGATAATCAGTTCTATAAGTGTGTATTGGTACTGTAAAATGTTGCTTGGTTGCATAAAAATAAAATATTGACGTTGCTTTTAGTCTTTTTGACACAAAGTTTGTCAAGAGGCAATACATAAATCACTTATTTCGAGAAAAAGTATTACTTTTGCAATCATTCTAAATCTGAAATACATGGCGGATACATTGAAGCCCGAATATATATTTGAAACAAGTTGGGAAGTATGCAATATGGTCGGCGGTATTTATACTGTGCTGTCTACCCGGGCAGCTACTTTACAACAAACCTATCAGGATAAGTTAGTTTTTATTGGCCCGGATGTATGGATGGATAAACAAAATCCATATTTTGTGGAAATGCCTGATTTATACGCTGATTGGAAGTTATTTACAGATGAGGAATATCATTTGAAAATACGGGTCGGCCGTTGGGATATTCCGGGAAAACCGATAGCTGTATTGGTTGACTTTATGCCTTTAATGATGCGTAAAAATGAGATTTACGGTCAGATTTGGGATCAGGTTGGAGTAAATTCAATTGCTGCTTATGGCGATTATGATGAAGCATCTATGTTTGGTTATGCCACCGGTATAATTATGGAAAGCTATTATCGTTTCTTTAATTTAACTGCCCAAACACCTGTTGTGGCCCAATTTAATGAATGGATGACCACTTTTGGTGCATTTTACATTAAAAAACAAGTTCCTGCCATTGCCACCATTTTTACTACACATGCAACGTCCATCGGACGGTCAATTGCCGGAAACCATAAACCGTTATACGATTATCTGAACGAATATAACGGCGATCAGATGGCCTACGAGTTGAATATGACCTCGAAACATTCAACAGAAAAAATAGCTGCCCATCAAGTCGATTGTTTTACAACCGTAAGTGAGATTACCGGAATTGAATGCGAGCAATTGCTTGACAAAAAGCCAGATGTAATTACTCCAAATGGTTTTGAGGACGATTTTGTTCCACAAGGTGCAAAATTTACCGCTGCAAGAAAAACAGCACGTACTGCAATGCGGCATGTGGCTGAAACTTTGCTGGGTTATAAACTTGACAAGGATGCTGTATTTATTGGCACTGCCGGTAGATATGAATATAAAAATAAAGGTATCGATACTTTTCTGGAAGGATTGAAGCATATTTCGGGTTGTCCTAATTTGACAAAAGACGTTGTGGCTTTTGTCATGGTTCCTGCTCATATCAAAGGTGCACGGCCCGAGTTGGCATTGGCACTTAACGACCCGAAGGTGAAATTTGACTCCGTAAATCGTTTTACTACTCATGATTTACACGATTATTATAATGATAACGTGATGTCAGCTGTCCATTGGTATCATTTTAAAAATAATAAAGAGGACAAGTTAAAAATCATCTTTATTCCGGCCTATTTGAATGGAGCAGATGGTATCTTTAATAAATCGTATTATGATTTATTGATTGGATTAGATCTGACGGTATTCCCATCTTATTATGAACCATGGGGTTATACTCCACTCGAGAGTGTGGCCTTTTCGGTTCCAACAATAACTACCAATTTATCCGGCTTCGGGCTTTGGGCATCACATTCGGTTCAGGGAATAGAGCAGGGGGTAGGTGTTATTCATCGTTCTGATTATAATGGATATACTGTTGCATTGCAGATTGCAGAAATGATTTGTCACTTTGTGTCTTGTAGCGAAGATGATATCAAACAAATTAGGAAAAAAGCTTTTGAAATTAGTGAAAAAGCTCACTGGAAGCACTTTATACAATATTATGATCGGGCATATAGCATTGCACTAGAAAATAAAAGTAAGAGGCTGAAAATCTGATGTTCTCTTAGAAAGCTATTTCTTCTTTTGTAATTTAGTTGAAGTTGCTGTTTTAGCCATTGCAAACGTTTGAAGTGATTATATATGCTTTTCATCATTATGAATTGCCTCTTTGCCTTTTTTGATATTATTTTTGTGTTATATATTTAAAATACATAGATAGTCTATCACTCACAATACATAATTTAATTTACTGTGTTAGTTAATAAAAAAGATCCATTAAGCTTATGAAAATTAAAGTAAACAGTGTTAATGAAATAAACCTGAAGGAAATTACGGTTAAATCGAATTTGCCTGCAAGTTTAAACAAATTAGAAGAAATTGCTCAAAATATTTGGTGGGTATGGGATAGTAAAGCTAAAAATCTATTTCGTCGCATCGACAGTGAAGCCTGGATTGAAGCAGCTTCCAATCCTGTATTGTTGCTAAATATCCTCAAATACGAGAAGCTGGTAGCAATGGGAAATGACGCAGAATTTATCAAAAAGGTAGATGCTGTATACAGTGATTTTAAGGCTTACCTGAGTGAGCCCAAAAATACAAAAGTACCTTCAATCGCCTATTTCAGTATGGAATATGGTCTGACGGAAGTGTTGAAAATTTATTCAGGTGGTTTGGGCGTTTTGGCCGGCGACTACCTGAAAGAAGCCAGTGACTGCAATATTGATATGACTGCTGTTGGTTTCTTGTACCGTTATGGGTATTTTACTCAGTCGCTCTCTGTCGATGGGCAACAAGTGGCTGTTTATGAGGCTCAAAACTTCAACAATTTGCCAATACTCCAGGTGAAAGATGAAAATGACCAACCGGTTGTGGTTGAAGTTCCATATCCGGGGCGTACGGTTTATGCACATATCTGGAAAGTTTCAGTTGGTCGTATCGCTCTTTATCTATTAGATACCGACAACGACATGAACAGTGAATACGATCGCTCAATTACTCACCAACTTTATGGTGGTGACTGGGAAAACCGTATGAAGCAAGAAATTATGTTGGGTATTGGTGGTATTCTGGCATTGAAGAAACTTGGAATTGAAAAACAGGTTTATCACTGTAACGAAGGACATGCTGCATTGATTAATGCCCAACGTTTGGTTGATTTAATTTCGGATAAAAATCTTTCGTTTAATGAGGCGTTGGAAGTTGTTCGTTCAAGTTCTTTGTATACCGTTCATACTCCGGTTCCTGCGGGTCACGATAGTTTTGATGAAGGTTTGTTCGGAAAATACATGAGTGAATATCCGGCTAAATTAAAACTGACCTGGAATGAATTTATTGATATGGGGCGAGAACATCCGGGCGATCATAATGAAAAATTCAGCATGAGCACATTCGCATGTAATACTTGCCAGGAAGTTAATGGTGTAAGTTGGTTGCATGGAAAAGTATCCCAGGAAATGTTCCAGCCAATATGGAAAGGTTATTTTCCTGAAGAACTACATGTTAGCTATGTGACTAATGGTGTTCATCTTCCAACGTGGACTTCATCTGACTGGAAAGCGGTTTATGAGAAATACTTTACGAAAGCATTTTATACCGATCAGTCAAATATGAAAATATGGGAAGGTGTATATAAAATTCCGGATCAGGAAATCTGGAATACACGCATGCTCCTGAAAATGAAGTTGATCGATTATATCAAGGATCAATTCCGTGAAAACTGGTTGAAAAATCAGGGTGATCCTTCGCGAATAGTATCTGTGTTAGAAGCTATTAATCCGAATGCATTAATTATCGGTTTTGGCCGCCGTTTTGCTACCTACAAACGTGCACACCTGCTATTTACCGATTTGGAAAGGCTTGAAAAAATTGTAAATGATCCAGCACATCCTGTGCAGTTTCTTTTTACAGGTAAAGCTCACCCTGCTGATGGCGGTGGACAGGGGCTCATTAAGCGGATTATAGAGATTTCCCGTATGCCTCAGTTCCTTGGAAAAATTATTTTCCTTGAAAATTATGATATGCGTCTTGCTAAACGTCTGATTTCTGGCGTTGACATTTGGTTGAATACTCCTACACGCCCTCTCGAAGCTTCCGGTACTTCCGGTGAAAAAGCTCAAATGAATGGTGTTCTTAACTTTTCAGTGCTTGATGGCTGGTGGCTGGAAGGCTATGTTAAAGGTGCAGGTTGGGCTCTGACTGAAAAGCGTACTTATGAAAATGATGTGCATCAGGATCAGTTAGATGCTGCAACTATTTACAGTATGCTCGAAAATGAAATTGTTCCGTTATACTTTGCAAAGAATACAAAAGGCTATTCTCCGGAATGGATTCAGGTAATTAAAAACTCGTTGGCACAAATCACTCCACGTTTCACAACGAAACGTATGATTGATGATTATATTGAACGTTTCTACTCTAAGCTTTCTTCCCGCTCTGCTATACTGAAAGCAAATGATTTCTCTAAAGCAAAGGAAATTGCTGCCTGGAAAGAAAAAGTAGCAACCGGTTGGGATAAAATTCAGGTTTTGTCGATGGATGTGCCTGAAAATTTGATTCACAATCCGCAAGTTGGTGAAGTTAATAATATAAACATTGTAATTGATGTGAAAGACATTAATGATAATGGAATTGGCATAGAGTTGGTTGCAACAAAATTAGGTAAAAATAACGTAGATACGTTATATGATGTTGAAGAGCTTAAATTAGTAAAAACCGAAGGAACAAAGTTGTATTTTAGTATTGAATATCAGTTAAATATGGCGGGCTCGTTTAAATATGGATTCCGTATGTTCCCTAAAAATGAGGATTTGCCTCATCGTCAGGATTTTTGCTATGTGCGTTGGATCTAATCAATAGATTTTTCCATAAAAAAAGACCGGATTTTCCGGTCTTTTTTTATGGAAAAATGCTAAGTAAAAAAATGTTTATCAAAAAAAAACCATTTTTTTTTTAGAATTAATAAATATCCACTTGAGAGTGAAATAGTACCTTAGTTTCTTTTCGACAAAAAAGTTTGTGTTTTGAGAAATTAAATTATAGTTTCTGATTATCAGAATGATACCGGACATTAATTATAGCTTTGATTTTTTTATTGAACAGTAAAAATTTTTACAACGATTGCTGTTTGTCCTGATTGAAAAAACACATACAATCGCTGCAAACCAGCTTTAGGAAAGGTTTACCATAGCCTAAATACTCTGACGAACCGATATTCTGATATAAAAGTGTGGACATGAAGTGGATTTTTGTAATGCCGATTGTACAAATATAGTATTGGGCATAAAGAATTTGTAGGAATGATTGTCATTGTTTATCAAATTCATTGTATTTTTGTGGAAATTACAGAATAAATGATAAAATTATACAAGCCGGCACATTTTGCTTTACTTATCGACATTTTATTGCTTTTGCTGAGCTTTTATGTTGTATTAGACTGGTTCCCGCTTACTACCGCTACCCCTTTTGACAAGTACTCATTGCCATCTTTATATTATTTCCTGACCTGGCTGCTTTGTTCGTACGCTTTAAAACGATACAAGCCCTTAAAGCGACAAAATTACTTCGTCACCATACAGAAATTGTTTTATACTACCCTGTTTGTATTTTTGCTCTACTGGGTATTAATTCATTTTTTCTATAAGCCTTATTCCGGTTTTGTATTGTTAACTCTATCAACCGGGGCTTTTGTGGTTAATTACATCCTGCTATCGCTTTATTATGCCTATCGTTTTGCTGTTGAATACAACGATATTGACATTAAACCATATGAAAAACGCATAAATGCAATAGTGAAGCCTGCCGTAAGGTTGGATGATGAAAGTTGTAATCACCTGGTATCGACTATTATAGCCCATTCTGGAGGTGATGTGCTGGATTTTCTGAAAGAGCAACTTGATTTGTTCAGCGGTAATACGCTGGTCTACTCAAAAACGGCTCCGGAGAATCTGGAAATGATGCCTAACTACCAGTATTCGGCTGTCGTTCAGCTCGAAAGATTGAACTTTATGAGAAACGTCAACAAGCGGCTATATATCATTAACGAGAAATTGCCCGATAATGGTGTTTTTGTTTGTTGTTTTGAGTCTAAGAGTACACGTAAAAAGCGGATCCTACACAAATACCCTTTTATTGTTAACCACATTGTCTATTCTTTCGATTACTTGTTTAAACGGGTAATGCCCAAAATATTCTTAACCCGTGGGTTGTATTATTTAATAACAGGCGGTAGAAACCGTATTTTTTCAAAAACAGAAGTTCTGGGCCGGTTGTATTGCTTTGGATTTAAAGTGATCAGGGAGAAAAAAATCGGAAAACTTACCTATATTTTTGCACAACGTATAAAAGAACCGGAGATTGGCCAAACCAAGATTTATGGTCCGCTCATACGGCTACACCGGTATGGTAAAAACGGTAAACCATTTGAAGTGTACAAAATGCGTACTATGCACCCGTACTCGGAATATCTGCAGGCGTATATTTATGAACGCAATAGTCTAAAAGCTGGCGGTAAATTCAATAAGGATATTCGTGTTACAAACGTGGGAAGTATGCTACGCAAATACTGGCTGGATGAGCTTCCGATGGTTTTAAATTTGCTGAAAGGGGAAATGAAACTGGTAGGAGTACGGCCTTTGAGTGCTCATTATTTCAGTTTGTACAGCAAAGAATTACAAGAAAAGCGTATCAAATATAAACCCGGATTATTGCCTCCATTTTATGCGGATATGCCACGCACGCTTGATGAAATTCAGGAGTCGGAAATGAAGTACCTTACTATGTGTGACGAAAATGGAGTTTTTATTACTGATATAAGGTATTTATTTGGAATACTGAAAAACATATTATTTAAAAGAGCGAGAAGCGCGTAGAGAGGAGTTGGGAGAACGGATTTCCAAATCCGTGTTTATGAAAATAAGTGTAAATATTCAGCGAATATAGAATGTGTTAATTTGACTCCCGTTATAATTTAGAGATCGTTTTGTTTAATTTGTAAATACATATTTATGGAAGAAGAAAAAATCACCGGTTTACCTGAAAATGCTTCACGTGAGTTGCGTGAAGGAGAGGAGTACAAACCTTTGCTCTCGCCGGACAAAAATTATCCCGAAGTGAATATGCGCTCCGTTACATGGGGATTGCTTATGGCTGTGCTGTTTTCGGCAGCTGCCGCTTATCTGGGTTTGAAAGTAGGACAGGTGTTTGAAGCGGCGATTCCTATTGCCATTATAGCCGTGGGGCTTTCCAGCGCCACGAAACGTAAAAATGCCTTGGGTGAAAACGTAATTATCCAGTCTATCGGAGCCAGTTCTGGCGTTGTTGTTGCCGGAGCCATTTTTACCTTGCCAGCTTTGTATATTCTTCAGGCAAAATATCCCAATATTTCGGTCAGTTTTATGCAGGTATTCCTAAGCTCGCTGTTAGGTGGTGTGTTGGGTATCCTATTCCTGATTCCTTTCCGTAAATACTTTGTTTCCGATATGCACGGTAAATATCCTTTCCCCGAAGCTACTGCCACTACGCAGGTTCTTGTTTCCGGCGAAAAAGGCGGTGATCAGGCCAAGCCTCTTATCCTTGCCGGTTTAATTGGCGGGCTATATGATTTTATTATTGCCACTTTTGGTTCATGGGCCGAGACATTTACGTCGAGGGTGCTACCTTATGGCGAAGTGCTTGCCGATAAGGCCAAAGTGGTTTTTAAAGTCAACGTAGGCGCTGCGGTTCTTGGGTTGGGGTATATCGTAGGGTTAAAATATGCGGCTATTATTTGTGCTGGTTCGGCTCTGGTTTGGTTTGTGATTGTTCCGCTTTTGCCTTTGTTGAGCGATAGCTTTGTTTACATCCTTAATCCTTCCTTTTCTGGTATCTTGTCAGAGTTGCCCCCTGAAGCTATTTTCAAAACCTTTGCGCGTCATATCGGAATTGGTGGTATTGCTATGGCCGGGATCATTGGTATCGTAAAATCAAGGAACATTATTAAAAGTGCTGTCGGTTTAGCTTCTAAAGAGTTTAAAGGAAAAGGCCATGTTGTTAGTGCAGACGTAAAACGCACTCAACGTGATATTTCCATGAAGATAATTGTGATAGGCGTCATTTTAGCCCTTATTGCAACGTTTATTTTCTTCTATTTTGGTGTTGTGACGAATCTGCTTCATGCAGTTGTGGGGATTCTGGTTGTTGCCATTATCGCCTTTTTGTTTACTACGGTGGCGGCTAATGCGATTGCTATTGTAGGAACAAATCCGGTATCGGGCATGACATTAATGACATTGATCCTGGCCTCAGTGGTCATGGTTGCTGTTGGATTGAAAGGCACAACGGGTATGGTGGCTGCATTGGTTATTGGAGGTGTGGTTTGTACGGCTTTATCTATGGCCGGGGGCTTTATTACCGACCTGAAAATCGGGTACTGGATTGGAACAACACCGGCTAAACAGGAAACCTGGAAATTTCTGGGAACACTTGTTTCTGCAGCAACGGTTGGTGGCGTTATCATGATTCTGAATAAAACCTATGGTTTTTCAGGCGAAGGGGCTCTTGTGGCACCTCAGGCTAATGCCATGGCTGCAGTTATAGAACCGTTGATGTCAGGAGTGGGAGCCCCCTGGTATTTGTATGGGTTAGGCGCTCTCATTTCGTTGATTCTGACTTATTTCCGCATACCTGCTCTGGCTTTTGCATTGGGTATGTTTATTCCACTGGAACTAAACACACCGCTTATTGTAGGTGGAGCCATCAGTTGGTATGTGTCTACCAGAAGCCATAATAAGGAACTGAATACTTCCCGTCAAGAAAAAGGAACTTTGCTCGCATCCGGTTTTATTGCCGGTGGTGCCTTGATGGGAGTTGTGAGTGCAGCGTTACGTTTTGGCGGTATCGATTTGATGAATACTGCCTGGGTGGAAAGCAATGGCGCCGAGTGGTTGGCACTGGTAATGTATGGCGCGGTTATCGGTTATTTTATATGGGATGCCATGAGGATAAAACCGGAAGAACTCTAAACCTAAAAAAGTCATATGACATTAAAACGGCTGACCTGAATTACTCAGATCAGCCGTTTTTGAATGTTGTTTATTGTTAAAATCAATAGTTTACACCATCAGTTTTTTATAGCGGATGCGTTTAGGAGCTTCATCGCCCAGACGCATTTTCTTGTTTTCTTCGTATTCGGAGTATGAACCCTCAAATACAAATACTTCCGAGTTGCCTTCGAATGCAATAATGTGTGTACAGATACGGTCCAGGAACCAACGGTCGTGCGAGATAACCACGGCACAACCGGCAAAGGCTTCCAGCCCTTCTTCCAATGCACGTAAGGTGTTTACGTCGATATCATTGGTCGGCTCATCGAGCAACAACACGTTTGCTTCCGATTTTAGCGTGAGTGCCAGATGCAAACGGTTACGCTCACCACCGGACAGTACACCGCAGAACTTTTCCTGGTCGCCACCTGCAAAGTTGAAGCGGGAAAGGTAAGCACGTGCATTGATTTCTTTTCCGCCTACACGGATAAATTCGGTTCCTCCAGAAATAACCTGATATACAGATTTCTCTGGGTCAATGTCGGCGTGACTCTGGTCCACATAACCGATTTTTACCGTTTCACCTACTTCGAATGTTCCTTTGTCGGCTTTTTCAATTCCCATCATCATGCGGAACAAAGTTGTTTTACCGGCACCATTTGGCCCGATAATTCCTACAATACCATTTGGTGGTAGCATAAAGTTCAGGTTGTCGAACAACAGTTTATCGCCAAACGCTTTGGAAACATCAATGGCTTCCACCACTTTATTACCCAAACGAGGTCCGTTAGGAATAAATAGCTCCAGCTTTTCTTCTTTCTCGCGTTGGTCTTCGTTAATCAATTTATCGTAAGCTTCCAGACGGGCTTTACCCTTGGCATGACGCGCTTTGGGAGCCATGCGCACCCATTCCAACTCGCGTTCCAGCGTTTTGCGGCGCTTGCTGGCTTGCTTCTCTTCGCCGGCCATACGGGCCGTTTTTTGTTCCAGCCACGAAGTATAGTTTCCTTTCCATGGAATGCCTTCGCCACGGTCAAGTTCAAGAATCCAGCCCGAAACATTGTCAAGGAAGTAACGGTCGTGGGTAATGGCAATGACGGTTCCGGCATATTGTTGCAGGTGGTGCTCCAACCATTCTACCGATTCGGCATCAAGGTGGTTGGTAGGCTCATCGAGCAACAGGATATCCGGATTGCGAAGCAATAACCGGCACAATGCTACGCGGCGGCGTTCACCTCCCGACAGGTTTTCTATTTTCCATTCTTCGGGCGGGCAACGCAAGGCATCCATGGCGCGCTCCAGTTTGTTGTCTAGGTTCCACGCATCGGCATGGTCCAGCAATTCCTGCAATTCACCCTGACGGGCAATAAGTTTGTCGAAATCAGCATCCGGTTCGGCAAATTGTTCGTTGATTTTGTCGTACTCGGCTATCATATCCACAATTTCCTGCACGCCTTCCTGCACTATTTCTTTTACGGTTTTGGTCGGATCAAGTTTTGGATCCTGTTCCAGGTAACCCACTGAGTAACCGGGCGAGAAAACCACTTCGCCATCGAAGCTTTTTTCTACTCCGGCAATAATTTTCAACAGGGTTGATTTACCCGAACCGTTCAAACCGATAATACCGATTTTAGCTCCGTAGAAAAACGAAAGGTAAATGTTGTTTAATACTTTTTTTTGAGGAGGAAAAGTCTTACTGACCCCTACCATCGAGAAAATAACTTTTTTATCGTCGGCCATAAAATTTATTTACGATTTTAGATTTACAATTTTAGATTGGGATGCAAAGATACAAAGAAAGAGGGAATTGGAAAATGGTTTTTAAACTCATTTACACATGCATGTTTCTAAGAATCCAATCAACTTAAGAGACTATGAAATTGTTATATATTTATTGAATCAGATGACGTTTTATCTTGCTGAGAAAATCAGAAACAATAATTTTCTAAACCTTAAAAACCAAACTACTATGCCAGTCCGCAAATTACTCGATTTTCTAAATGCCAATAATGTGAAATTTGTTTCTATTCATCATTCAAAAGCTTATACTGCAATGGAAATAGCGCATTCAGCGCACATTCATGGACATGAATTGGCAAAAACTGTTATGATAAAAGTTGATGGAAAGATGGCCATGGCTGTTTTGCCGGCCACCCGAATGATTGATCTTGATGTTTTGAAAAAAGCTATTGGAGCAAATCAGGTTGAACTTGCAACTGAACCTGAGTTCGTGAAAATGTTTCCTGACTGTGAAATTGGTGCCATGCCGCCTTTCGGCAATCTTTTCGGAATGGAGGTTTACGTGTCCTCTGTACTTGCAGAAGACGAAGAAATTGCTTTTAATGCTGGTTTTCTGACCGAGTTAATCCGAATGTGGTATCAGGATTTCGCGGAATTAGTGAATCCTAAAGTGCTGCATTTTTGAAAAAAAACGAGGTGTTGTGCTATTATTCCTGTTATATTTATTTTCTTTAAAAAAGACAGGATGACTTTAAAACATCCTGTCACTTGCATTATATCAAACTGAAAATTGTTCAAAAAAGGAAATGTGCAAGTGTAATAATATTTAAATGAATAGCTTAATTCTAATTTACCAAAACAGATCTTAATATTATTTGAACCACAACAGGCACAATAGAGAATTTGATGAAGATAAAAAAGTTTACAATAGAAAATTACCTGTTGGTAATTTAAGAAGTTGGATACACTAATAATGCTAAAATTATTATTTTATTATAAACTATTGTGCCTATTGTGGTTTATTCTTTAATTCAGTGAAGTCTATTAAAGGATTGCTGATTAAATGATAATTAACTTTGTGGCATACGATGACCAATTTAATCTGTTTTTATGACTATAACATCATTTATATATAAAGCCTTGTACTGGTATATTAGTACTGTTGACAAGAAAAAAGAGGTGCTGTTCATGAATTATGGTTATCATGATTCCTCCGAAACGATAGAACTCCATACTATCGATGAGATCAACCGGTATTCTATTCAACTTTATCATAGGTTGGCCAAAATGGTTGATATCAATGATAAAAATATTGTTGAAGTGGGGAGCGGACGTGGTGGCGGACTTGCTTATATCACAAAACGATTTGCTCCGGCAACTGCATTAGGTATTGACCTGGATGCGAAGGCAGCAAAGTTTGGAAATAAGCATTATAAGCTTGCAGGATTGACTTTCAGGCAAGGTAATGCACAGCATTTGGATTTGGCTGATAACAGCATAGATGTAATTTTCAATGTTGAATCGTCACATCGCTATCATCATATGGATTTGTTTTTAAACGAAGTATACAGGACATTAAGACCCGGAGGTCATTTTTTGTTTACAGATTTCCGTTATAAGAATGATATGGCTACTTTGACACATCTTTTGGCTCAATACAAATTTGTAAGGTTTGATGAGCAATTCATCAATAAAGAGGTAATAAAAGCTTTAGAACTTGACACCGTTCGTCGGGAAGAACTTGTTAACCGGCATGCTCCGGTATTTTTGCACAAAGCATTCCACGATTTCGCAGGTAACTTGGGTTCTCCAACATTTAATAATATAAAGAGCGGTGAAATGATCTATTTTGTTTTCTGCTTTCAGAAGCCTTTTTTGGTGAGTTGAATATAGTTATTTACTCATTTTAAATTCCTCAATCACTTTCCATACTTTTGCCTTAATCTCCCTGGGAGTAGGGTTCAGTTCTTTAGTCGTGAAAGTTCCGTTATCGATATCAATCCGCTCAAAAACCATTAGGTAAAGGGCAAAGATAATTTCCAGACTGAGTTGGCCGCGTGGCTCGAGCAACGGTTTAATTTCCTGCATAATTTCGTAAGTCTTTTGCCGGTATTCATCAGCAACAGTATACAATTCCCTAATCATTTCCCTGAAACCTTGTGAAATCTCAGCACCTTGTGCCATGGCGAGTAGTTTTTCGCGGTCCAGACCATGCTTTTGAATTAAATCATCGGAGAAATAATTCAGGTTGTGCGTGTGATCTTTCACAAAATCACGAATGATATGTACCAGATAGCTAAACACAGCGCAAGGAGTTGCGGCACGTTTTACATCAAATGCCGGCTCAATATATAGCCCGTTTTCCTTTGTCAATCCACATAAATGTACAAATATGGAGGCCGGAGCTACCGAAGCGCCGGCAGCATAATCCAAAAATGCTTGCAGGGTGGGGAAACCATCATGATGAATATCATATACCATCGATTTGGCAAACGCTTCAAGAGGCCAGGCCGGAATGTGGAATTTTCGAATTGTTTCAATCAATTCGGCATTTACCGGCAATGAGTCGGTAGTATTTACTATGGTATTGATCCAGTTTTTTACATCGGCTTCAAAATGTGCTTTTTCGGCTGATTCAATGGTTTTATGTTCCGATTTGTAGTTATCAATCAAATCGTCAATAGCCCGCATGAACTTATAACAGGTTTTGGCTGCTTCATATCTTTCGGTGTCCCAGAAATGAGCAGCAATAAGGATATTCGGATGGTCCACAATTTTATCGAAATCGATGGAGTGGAAAATGTCTGTGTAAAGTTTCATAGTTTTAATGAATAAAATAACTACCCCTAACCCCTAAAGGGGAACTAAGCTACCTTTGTCTCGTTATTTTAGTTGAATATAAGAGACAAAACTTAAAATCCCCCTTTTGGGGTTAGGGGTTGTTTTATCTCTTTAATTATTCTTTCACTTGTTAGTTTAGCCGACAGAAGTACCAATGGAACTCCGTTGCCTGGGTGGGTGCTTCCACCTGCAAAATACAGGTTTTTATATTTCCGGTGCCGGTTGTGCGGACGGAAATAGCCCATTTGGAAAATGGTATGGCTCAGGCTTCCGAACACCGAACCGTTGGTTACATTGCAATAACTCTCGAATGTTTTGGGCATAAAGCATATTTCAAACTTTATGTGCTCTTCTATATCTGTTAAACCGGCTTCTTTTAATCTGCGGATTACTGATTCTCGTGCCGACTGTTTTATTTCTTGCCAGTCCTGATCATACTTTGCATCAATATGCCCAACGGGAATTATCACCGAAAGCGTGTCTTCGTTTTCCGGTGCCGCCGACTTGTCAGTGCGAACAGGTGCATGCACGTAAAAACTTGGATTTCCAGACAACGATTTATCATTGAAAATCTTTTCCATACCCTCTTTGTATGGTTCATTAAGAAAAATGCTGTGATGGTCCAGCTGCGGGTATATTTTATCCATTCCCCAGTGAAATACTATCGCCGAACAAGAGTATTCCTTCTTTTTCAGTCGGTTGGTAGCTCTTTTATCTGGTAAAAGTTCATTGTAAATGTAAGGTAAATCGGCATTGGCAACCACAATACCGGCATGAATCATTTTGCCGTTTTCCAACTGAATGCCTTCTGTTTTATTCCCGTTCACGACAATTTTGCTTACGGTTTTTTTGTAGTGGATTTTTACACCCGCCAGTGTGGCCTCTTCCAGAAGTTTTTCTACAACCCTGTGCATCCCGCCTTTCGGGAACAAAGCGCCTTCGGCAATTTCAGCACCTGGCAGCATAGAGAAAAAAGCAGGTTGCCGATAAGGGTTTTGCCCAACGTAGATATTCTGGAACGTGAATGCTTTCTGAAGCCGCGGATCTTTGAAAAATCGCTGAATATAATCCGTATGTTTAATCCATGTTTTCAAACGAATTAATAACAGTGTGCTTTTCAAATTGATAAACTGAAAAAGATGGTAGAAATTCCGGTTTAGCAGTCCGTCCATCGATTGGCCAAAGAAATCGTACCCTTCTTTTACGTACTTTTCATAGCGAGTAAAACTGCCGGATTCCATGGCTTCCAGTTGGTCTTTCATTTTTGCCGGATTCCGTGAGAATGCAAAGTCGGTTCCATCTCCAAAAAACAGTTTGTAAACCGGTTCGAGCGAAGTTGTTTCCAGCTCTTTGTCCATGTCAAGTCCCAATGAAGAAAATACCTGGCGATACAGCGATGGCATCAGAAGGATAGTCGCTCCCAAATCGAACCGATGTCCGCTCTGGATGAGTTGTCCGCAACGACCACCGGGGTTGGCGTTTTTTTCATAAACGTCTACCGAATAACCATTTCTGGCAAGGAAAAGAGCTGTGGCAATGCCACCAACACCAGCTCCGATAATTACTGCTTTCATTTTTACTTGACTCAAATTATTATTATCGAAGTGCAAAGATATAAAGAACAGTGGAAATGTAAAAAAAATACGTATTTTTATTCAGGATACTTGTTTAAAAGAGTAACAGGATGACTTTTGGCCATCCTATTACTCTTTTAAAATGATTGTTTGATCTATTTTTTATTCTTTAAAACAATGCTGGAAATTAAGATACAAATGAATATCAAAGCGAATCCTGCCAAGAAGCTTAATACAGCATCCATATTGTGGCTTCTGATATAAAGTCTCTTAGCCAAAACTCTTAGCAGGATTAGTGCTATTCCAATAAAAGGAATAACCGTTTTTGAAAATTTAGTTGAAACTTTACCCTTTTTTCAACTTCTTTTCTCTCTTTTCTTCCTTCTTTTCCTTTGGAGTTTTAAGAGGCTCTTTTTTTTGCGTTTTCTTCGCGTCTTGTGATTTTGCCATGATTCTATTTTTTTTTAAAGTTTGTGTTTATTTTTTTTATCTGTTCTTGTATAAGTGGATTACCTACAAAAATGTTTTTTTAATTTATAAAGGTAAGTTTTTTTCGAGATTAATACCATTATCTATTATCCGCATTCATTTCAACAAAGTAAATAAAGGCAGGCGGAAATTAAAAGCCTGATATATGCCTTTGCTTTTGAATTGTTATTTGGCGCTAGGAGTGTTTACCATCCATGTGGAGAAAACATTAATGTAATTCCAAAATGAAACTACCAAATGCTCCGGAATATCAAGTTCTATCAGTGCCCGTTTATAGCAGTTGAGCCAGACAAGCCGACCTTCCGGTTTAATTTTAAACGGTGCATGACGTCTCATCATCATGGGGCTTCCCCGGTGTTGGTCGAAATAATCGGGTCCCCCGCATATCTGAATCATAAAGTCGGCTGAGTTATGTTTTGCCTGCTCAAATTCAGCAGCATTTTTGGGAAACATACTTTGAATCGGGCTTTCGCGCAACAAATCGTAATGCCTGCTCACCATTTTTCGGATTCCTTCCTCGCCGAGCAGTTTGTAAAATTCGGGATCTGGCAGGGTGACTCCCGGCCGTTCGCCGAATTGGTAGGTGGTTATTTCTAAGTCCATTATAATCAGTGTTAGCTTTATTGTTTATTCTGCAGGAATTATGTAAAAATGATTCAATATAATAACTGTTTCGGAATGAACTTTGTTCGGAAAGAAACAGATAAGCCACAGGAAATTATCTGTGGCTTATCTGTTTTGAATATATAGTGTTACACGGCAAACTTTTCGGATTTTTTAGCTTTGGAATTTTCTAAAAAGTCCTGAATGCTTTTGACAATTCCTTCCGCATCGAGCCCAATCATGTTGTAAAGTTCTTCGGGAGTACCATGTTCTATAAAAGTGTCCTGTATACCAAGGCGTTTTACATTTACCTGATAGTTATTATCCGACATAAATTCGAGTACCGCACTGCCGAATCCTCCCTGAATTACCCCATCTTCGATAGTAATAATCCGTTTGAATTTTTTAGCCACTTCGTGAAGCATTGCTTCGTCCAATGGCTTCAGGAATCGTAAATCGTAATGAGCTATACTGATCTGTTGCTCTTTTTCAATCAAACCAATTGCTTTAGCAGCATTGTTAGCCATAGTTCCAATGGTAAGAACAGCCAGGTCGCTGCCTTCTTTCAGGCATTCACCTTTTGCTATTTCTACTATTTTCATCGGAAGCCGCCAGTCTATGATAGTGCCTTTACCACGTGGATAACGAATTACAAATGGTCCCATGTTTGGTTGTTGTGCAGTAAACATAAGATTGCGCAGCTCAATTTCGTTGCGTGGGGCGGCAATAGTAAGATGGGGAATGCAGCGCATGTAAGCCAAATCGAAAATGCCATGATGTGTGGCTCCGTCTGATCCGACAATGCCGGCTCTGTCCAGGCACATCACCACATTCAATTCCTGCAAAGCCACATCATGTATTACATTGTCGTAGGCCCGTTGCATAAAGGATGAGTAGATATTACAAAACGGAATCATGCCTTCTTTGGCCATTCCGGCAGAGAAAGTCACAGCATGTGCTTCGGCAATTCCCACGTCGAAAACCCGTTTCGGCAGCTCTTTCTGCATGATGATCATGGAACAGCCTGAAGGCATTGCCGGAGTAATGGCTACAATCTTTTCGTTTTCGAGTGCCAGTTCAAGTAAAGTCTCGCCAAAAACATCCTGAAACAGGGGAGGAGTGGGGATGTCAGAAGCAGCGGTATTACGCTCTCCCGTTTGAACATTGAACTTTCCGGGTGCATGCCATTCTGTTGCCGATTTTTCGGCAGGTTCGTAGCCTTTTCCTTTTTTAGTGATGCAATGAAGTACTTTAGGTCCATCGAATCCTTTGATTTCGGCCATAATACGTACCAGGTCGTCCACGTCATGTCCATCCACGGGGCCAAAATAACGGATATTCAGTCCTTCAAATATATTGTGTTGTCTGGTTAATGCAGCTTTAACTGTATTGTTGAAACTAATGATCCGGTTTTTCTTTTTTTCGTTTATTATCCCCATTTTCTTGAGGATATTATATGCCCGGTAACGTAACTTATTATATGTACGTGATGTGTTTATGTCTATCAGGTATTGCGTAAATCCGCCCTGAATGGGGTCAATGGCCATTTGATTGTCGTTAAGTACAATCAGTACGTTGTTTTTGTCCATCGAAACATTATTCAGTCCTTCGAAAGCCAGTCCGCCTGTCATGGCACCATCACCGATAACCGCCACTACCTGCCTGTTTGGCTCTTCTTTTAGTAGCGAAGCCACCGACATGCCCAGTGCTGCCGAAATGGAAGTGGATGAATGCCCTACTCCAAAAGCGTCATATTCACTTTCTTTAGGTGTAGGAAATCCGCAAAGTCCTTTAAATTGTCGGTTCGTATGAAATTGGTCGCGGCGGCCGGTCAGGATTTTATGTCCGTATGCCTGATGGCCCACATCCCATACAATACGGTCGTAAGGCGTATTAAATACGTAGTGAAGTGCCACAGTGAGTTCAACAACACCCAAACTAGAGCCTAAATGTCCGGGATTTTTGGAAACTTCGTCTATAATAAATTGTCGGAGTTCATCGCAAACCGCGGGAAGGTCATTCCGTTTAATTCTCTTTAAATCAATGGGTGAGTTTATGTGATTGATATATTGATAGCTTCTTTTTTCCATGGTAAATTAAAAATTGCTTGCAAAAATAATACAAATATACGGTCATTATCCTTTTTGAACTGTATATCTTTGCGCTAAATTTGTTTTTTATATAACGTATTTCGGCTGAAATTGCTCATTTAATAATGGATTATAATTTTCTCGCATAATATACGCCGGATTTCTTACAAATTGAACAAAAATAACATTTATTTCTTCCAAACTATTTGTGATTTCAAATTCTTGCCTTATCTTTGCAGCCATAAAAATACTAAAAAATGAATTCTCAACGCATTTATACAGTTCTCGTGCTCGTCGTGCTTCTTTTGGTCCAAAATCAGAAGTGAGATGGTTACGTTGTAAAAAATGTATGTGAACATACAAAAAAACCTTTCTCACCATAACGGAGAAAGGTTTTTTATTTAAACGGGCAACCAATCCTCTAAACGTTTAAAACTTTTGAGTGTTATAACGTGACGGTTGAAACGGGATGTTGAGAGTGTAATTTAAAATAAACTAATAAGGAACTAAAGATATGAAATCAGAATTACGAAGTGCAACCAGTACCGGCGGACGCAGAATGGCCGGAGCACGCTCGCTTTGGCGTGCGAATGGGATGACTGACACGCAAATGGGTAAACCGATTATTGCTATCGTAAATTCATTTACACAGTTTGTACCCGGACATGCACATTTGCACGAAATTGGTCAGAATGTAAAAGCTGAAATTGAAAAACTCGGTTGTTTTGCAGCTGAATTTAATACGATTGCCATCGACGATGGAATTGCCATGGGGCACGATGGAATGTTGTACTCATTGCCTTCGCGCGATTTAATTGCCGATAGCGTGGAATATATGGTGAATGCTCACAAAGCAGATGCCATGGTTTGTATCAGTAATTGTGATAAAATTACACCGGGTATGCTTATGGCTGCCATGCGATTGAATATCCCCTGCGTTTTTGTGTCGGGAGGACCAATGGAAGCCGGCGAGTTGGATGGTGTTCATCTTGACTTGGTTGATGCCATGGTACAATCGGCCGACGAGAGTGTATCGGATGATCAAGTGAAGCGAATTGAGAATGCTGCTTGTCCTACCTGTGGCTCCTGCTCAGGAATGTTTACGGCTAATTCCATGAATTGCCTGAACGAAGCTATTGGATTGGCTTTGCCGGGTAACGGAACTATCGTTGCTACCCATGCCAACCGTACCCAACTTTTTGTTGATGCAGCCAAACTGATTGTTGACAATGCCTATAAATATTATTTTGATGGTGATCAAACCGTTTTGCCACGTTCAATTGCAACCCGCGAGGCATTCCTGAATGCCATGAGGCTGGATATTGCCATGGGTGGTTCTACCAATACCGTTTTACATATTTTAGCCATTGCGCACGAAGCCGAAGTGGAACTGACCATGGACGATATGGATAAGCTTTCGCGCGTTACTCCATGCTTATGTAAAGTGGCTCCCAATTCTCAAAAGTACCACATTCAGGATGTAAACCGTGCCGGTGGAATTTTGAGTATTCTGGCTGAACTCAGCAAGGGCGGTTTGCTTGATACTTCGGTTCATCGTGTTGATGGAATGACATTAGGCGAAGCCATTGATAAATTTGATATTACCAGCCCGAACGTTACTGCCGAAGCAATTGAAAAATATAAAAGTGCACCCGCACACCGGTTTAATCTGGTACTGGGTTCACAGCATACACAATATCCGGAACTGGACGGCGACCGAGTCAATGGCTGTATCCGTAGTGTTGAACATGCATACACCAAAGATGGTGGTTTAGGTATCCTAAAAGGGAATATGGCACAAGATGGATGTGTTATCAAAACCGCCGGTGTTGACGAGAGCATTTGGAAATTTACCGGACCTGCCAAAGTATTTACTTCGCAAGACACTGCCTGCACCGGAATTCTAAGCGGGAAAGTGGTTGCCGGCGATGTGGTGGTAATTACCCACGAAGGACCAAAAGGTGGCCCGGGAATGCAGGAAATGCTTTACCCTACTTCGTACATAAAATCAAAACATCTCGGAGCTGCTTGTGCATTGATTACTGATGGCCGTTTCTCAGGCGGAACTTCCGGTTTGTCAATCGGGCACATTTCTCCGGAAGCTGCTTCGGGTGGAAATATCGGACTGATAGAGGATGGTGATATTATTGAAATTGATATTCCAAACCGTACTATCAATGTGAAAGTAAGCGATGAAGTTTTAATGCAACGCCGCCAGGCCGAAGAAGCCCGTGGCAAAGATGCATTTAAACCCAAAGATAGAAATCGAATCGTCTCAAAAGCTTTAAGAGCTTACGCAAGTATGGTAAGTTCTGCCGATAAAGGGGCTGTGAGAATGATTGATTAAATTGACCCCCCAACCCCTTAAAGGGTTTTTGGGGATGGTTGATGACTTTACAATTTGTAAAAAACATATTCATTTTACTCTCTTAAGTTCCTTCAGCTGACGGAGATTTAGGGATCAATTAAATTTTATGGGAACAAAAACTAAAATAACAGGAGCGCATGCATTTATGCAGTCGCTTGTAATGGAAGGAGTTGATACCATCTTTGGTTATCCTGGCGGCGCAATTATGCCCGTTTTCGATGCTCTTTACGATTACGATAAAAATATAAATCATATTCTTACTCGCCACGAACAAGGTGCAACTCATGCCGCACAGGGTTATGCACGTGTTTCGGGTAAAGTTGGCGTTTGCCTGGTTACTTCGGGGCCGGCTGCTACCAATGCTATTACCGGAATTGGCGACGCCATGTTGGATAGCACACCATTGGTGGTTATCACGGGGCAAGTTGGTGCTGCTTTGTTAGGGACTGATGCATTTCAGGAAATTGATGTGGTGGGTATTACGCAGCCAATTACTAAATGGGCTTACCAAATTCGTCGTGCTGAGGATATTGCCTGGGCAGTAGCTCGAGCATTTTACATAGCACGCAGTGGTCGTCCGGGCCCGGTTGTACTCGATTTTGCTAAAAGCGCACAGAATGAAGAAGTTGAGTTTGATTATAAACCATGTACTTTCATTCGCAGTTATTTGCCTATTCCGGAAGTTCAACCGTCACAGATTGAAGCTGCTGCAGCATTGATTAATGCAGCTAAAAAGCCATTTGCATTGGTTGGACAAGGGGTTTTGCTTGCAAATGCCGAGGAAGAATTGAAAGCATTTTTGGTAAAAGGAAATATCCCTGCTGCCTGGACGTTGCTTGGAGCTTCGGCTATGGCGAGTGATTTTCCATTGAACAAAGGTTTTCTCGGGATGCATGGAAACGTGGCTCCGAACATGAAAACCAACGAATGTGATGTGCTTATTGCTATCGGTATGCGTTTTGATGACCGTGTAACCGGCGATTTGAAAACTTACGCCAAGCAAGCTAAAGTTATACATTTGGATATTGATGCAGCCGAAATTGGCAAGAATGTGATTCCTGATGCTCCGGTTTTAGGCTCGGCTAAAGATACATTGCCTGCATTGACTGCTAAGATCAGTGAAGCGAAACATACAGAATGGATTGCTTCGTTTGAAGAATACGATAAACTTGAATTCGACAAAGTAATCCAACGCGAAGTTTACCCTGAATCGGGCGAAATGACTATGGGTGAAGTAATTCATAAAATATCAGAAGCAACAGATAACAAGGCTGTTTTGGTAACCGACGTAGGTCAGAACCAAATGATGGCTGCCCGTTATTTTAAATATACCGTAACCCGCAGTTTGGTAACTTCAGGAGGTCTGGGAACTATGGGATTTGGCATTCCGGCTGCTATGGGAGCTAAAATGGGTGCTCCTGACCGTACGGTTTGTATGTTCAGTGGCGACGGCGGTTTTCAAATGACTATTCAGGAACTCGGAACTATCATGCAGGAACAAATTGGTGTAAAAATGATTATTCTGAATAATCATTTCCTCGGCATGGTTCGCCAGTGGCAGGAAATGTTCTTTGAAGAACGTTATTCGTTTACGAATATGTTGAATCCCGATTTTGTAGCTATTGCAAAGGCATATCGTATAGATGGAACTGAGGTTCATAAGCGTGAAGAGCTTGATGCTGCTATTGCTGATATGTTGAAAGACGACAAGCCTTATTTGTTGGTTGTAAATGTGGAAAAAAAAGGTATGGTATTCCCTATGGTTCCAGCCGGTGCATGTGTTACTAACATTTTATTGGGAGATTAAATCATGGAAACAAAATTATACACTATCACCGTTTTTTCTGAAAACACTGTAGGTCTGTTGGGCCAGATAACTATTATCTTTACCCGTAGGTCTATTAATATTGAAACGCTTTCTGTTTCTCCTTCAGCCATTAAAGGTATCCATAAGTTTACCATTACGCTTTTTGCCACCGAAGATGTGGTGTCGAAAGTGGTTAAACAGATTGATAAACGAATTGATATCCTGAAAGCTTATTATAATACCGACGAAGATTTGGTGTTCCAGGAAATTGCCTTGTATAAAGTGGCAACTGAAAAATTACTGGAAAAAGGTTCGATTGAAGATTTGATTCGTAAGTATCATATTCGTATTTTGGAAATGAACAACGATTTTGTTGTTCTGCAAAAGGCCGGCCATTACGCAGAAACTCAACAAATGTTTGAAGAACTGAGCGAATCGGTGGGCGTGTTGCAATTTATCCGTTCCGGACGTGTGGCTATCACCCGTTCCAAAGTGGAACGATTGAGTGATATGCTCAATAGCATTCAGGAAAAATACGGAGAGTAATAATTCATTTCTGAATAATAAAAATCCAGAATTCATGTCGCTAAAGAAATCGTACTCATTTCAGATTCAGCCTCAGGACGTAGACTTTCAATTTCGCGTTACTATGGCTGCTTTTGCGAATATATTGCTGGCAACTGCCGGCTATAATGCCGACGATAATGGTTTTGGATTGCGCCGCCTGCACGAAATGGATTGTGCCTGGGTGTTGTCTCGTTTGGCTATCGAGATGACACGTTTTCCGGAACAGTACGAAAAAATTTCAGTGGAAACATGGGTGGAGGAAGTTGGCCGTGCCAATACAACCCGTAATTTCTGCATTCGTGATGCGAAAGATGAAATCATAGCCAATGCATGCTCTGAATGGGTGTTCTTCGATATGAAAACACGCCGTGCAAAAGACTTGCTTACGCTTGACGGTATTCACGAATTTGCTAACGGGGAGCATGGGTTGATTGAAAAACCGGTTAAACTGGGTGCTGTTGAGGGTTCAGATTACGATGGCTTCAAGGTAAAATACAGCGATATCGACATCAACGGGCATGTGAGCAGTATGCGTTATATTCAATGGGTAAGCGATTGCTTCTCTTTGAATTGCTATCGTAAATGCCAGTTGAAGCGGTTTGAAATAAACTATATGAACGAAATGTTCTTTGATGATTTTGTAGAAATCGTTGGTCATGAACAGCATGCAGGTGATTTCAGATTCGAGATACGAAAAGAAGACAAGGTGGCCAGCAGGGCGCGCGTTGTATTCTAAGCAAACTTTGTAAATTAATTAACTACTATAAACCAAATTGGTAATGCTCAACAAATAAGATAATTATCGTATCTTTGTTGCGTTTTAAAAATTAAAGAAAAAAATGGCAAATTATTTCAATTCACTACCTCACCGCCTGAAAGTTCAGGAACTTGGAAAATGTGATTTTATGCAAAGCAGCGAATTCGCTGATGGTGTTAAAAAGCTTATTGGCAAGAAAATCGTAATCATTGGTTGCGGTGCCCAAGGCTTGGCTCAAGGTCAAAACATGCGCGATAGCGGTCTTAACGTGGCTTATGCGTTGCGTCAGGAAGCTATCGATAACAAACGTGCTTCGTTTGTAAATGCTACCGAAAACGGTTTTGAAGTGGGTACTTTCGAACAATTGATACCTACAGCCGATTTAGTATCTAACCTGGCTCCGGACAAACAACATACTTCAGTAGTAAATGCTGTTGTGCCTTTGATGAAACAAGGTGCTACTTTGTCTTATTCTCATGGTTTTAATATCGTTGAAGAAGGAACTCAAATCCGCAAGGACATTACTGTTGTAATGATTGCTCCTAAATCACCTGCTTCAGAGGTTCGTGCTGAATACCTTCGTGGTTTCGGTGTTCCTACGCTTATTGCAGTTCACGCAGACAATAATCCTAACGGCGACGGGTTGGAAATTGCAAAAGCATATTGCGTAGGTACAGGTGGTCACAAAGCCGGTGTATTGCTTTCGTCTTTCGTAGCCGAAGTAAAATCGGACTTGATGGGAGAGCAAACTATCCTTTGCGGTTTGTTGCAGACAGGTTCTATCCTTTCTTTCAACAAAATGGTTGAAAAAGGAATTGATGCAGGTTATGCTTCAAAATTGGTTCAATACGGTTGGGAAGTTATCACCGAAGCATTGAAAATTGGTGGTATCACTAACATGATGGATCGTCTTTCGAACCCTGCTAAAATTGCAGCCTTCAACATTTCGGAAGAATTGAAAGAAATTATGCGTCAGTTGTTTATCAAACATATGGATGATATCTTGTCTGGCGAATTCTCTCGCATCATGATGGAAGACTGGGCTGCGGGTGACAAAAACCTGTTGTCGTGGCGTGCTGCTACAGGCGAAACTGCATTCGAAAAAACTCCTGCTGGTGATGTTGAAATCTCAGAACAAGAATATTTCGATAACGCTACGTTGATGGTTGCTTTTGTAAAAGCAGGTGTAGAGTTGGCTTACGAAAGCATGACTTGCTCAGGTATCAAAAACGAATCGGCTTACTACGAATCATTACACGAAACTCCACTTATTGCAAACACCATTGCACGTAAGAAATTGTTCGAAATGAACCGCGTAATTTCTGATACAGCCGAATACGGTTGCTACTTATTCGATCACGCTTGTAAACCACTTTTGGCTGATTTTATGACTAAAGTTGATACAAACATTATCGGTAAAAACTTCAACACAGCTGCTAACGCACATGTTGATAACTTCGAATTGGTAAAAGTAAATGCTGCTATCCGTAACCACTCTATCGAAATTTGTGGAGCTGAATTGCGTGCTGCTATGACTGCCATGAAAAAAATTGTAGAATAATACTATAAAATAATATTGTAGAAATGCAAGGCCTTGCGTCTCTGCGATGTCATACCATTGTCGGGGTGACTCCAAGTCACCCCGACAATATGAAAACAGACAAGAGCTGCATCCAACCGGATGCAGCTCTTGTCTGTTTATATAAAAAAGGCCTTGCGTAGCTTACGCAAACCCGGATTTTTCACAATCAAGCTTGCATAAGCTACGTAAGCATCCCAAATACGCCGTATATCAAAATAAAAAAAAAGCGGATTTTCAGTAGAGCATATACTGAAAATCCGCTTGGCATTTTAGATGATGATTAAGGAAGTAATTCTTCCCAATTTATTGGGGTTTGTAGTGTGGGTATTTTTTCGAGAGTCGAAGTTAACCATTGGTGCGGTTCAATGCCGGCTTGCAAGCAGCTACCCAGTA
>Ga0208789_1000622_pt1 | contig 29682 bp, 23 predicted proteins | sample Methanotroph_Enr_FD_187368 | JGI IMG/M metagenome (GOLD analysis project Ga0208789, IMG submission 187368) | Enriched soil microbial communities from Old Woman Creek wetland in Ohio, USA - Methanotroph_Enrichment_5 (SPAdes) (version 2) | ecosystem: Environmental > Terrestrial > Soil > Wetlands...
TGAGATCGGTACAACCTCTGGCCATTCAGTACTTCGGCTTACGATTTTTCCTTTTGTCAGGAGAAATAACCAAATAGAGAAATTGGTTGAGTTCACGGTTTCGGTCAAGGAGAATCCCAATCTTTTAAAATCGGCATCTTCGGCCTATCAATGGAAAACAACCTCAGTTCTTGCGTCAGGCAAATGGATTAAAATCAAGACAAAAGATAAGGGCATTTATAAAATTACATTTGATCAACTAAAATCATGGGGGTTTTCAAATCCTGATCAGGTTTCGATGTGTGGGAATGGTGGTTATATGCTGCCGGTTTTAAATAAAGACACTCGTTTTGATGACTTGGATTCCTATCCAATTTTAAAGGGAAAGGATAATGACAGTAAGGATTGCCTCTTTTTCTATTCAACCGGGAATATACGCATTAATGAAGATGCAACAACCGGAATCTTAACACATAAGCAAAATTACTATTCAGCCGAAACGTACTTTTATCTTTCCGATCAGGGAACTCCAAAAACGATATCAAAAGCTGCTGAACTAACCGACAATTCAGGTAAGACGATTAATACGTTTGCCAATTATGCTTTTTATGAAAAGGAAGCTGTAAATAAACTTTCTTCTGGAAGTCAATGGTTTGGAGAGGAATTTAGTCCTGGCGTTTCACAAACAGCTAATTTAACACTTGATAATCCTGATTTGACAAAATCTGCTCAGTTTGTTGTTTCCGCAATTGCAAGATCCTCTGCTTCAAGCTCCATGAATGTAACTGTGAACGGGACCTCAATGAGCAATATTTTATTTAGTGCCCTTAATGTAGTTGATCCTACTTCTGATTTTGCTGACCTTCAGATTTCTAAATTTTCCGGATTGGCTCCATCAAAAAATATTCAGGTTAAGATGACTTACAGTGCTTCGAATAGCTCTTCAAATGCTTGGCTGGATTATGTTTCTGTTAATTATCAAAGTACCTTGAATATGAATTCAGACGTTTATTCGTTTAGGGGAAAGGGAGCTGATGGTACCACTCAGGTTTCAGAATTTGTTTTGAGTGGCGCTTCGGCAACAACCAGGATATTTGACGTAACCGACTTTAACAACACGTTTGAAGTGCCTGCCATTTATTTGGATGGACAACTTAAATTTAAATCAAATTCAGCAATAACGCATGAATATGTGGCGTTTAATCCTGGCGGAACTATCCCTGCTCCTGAATTGGTTGGGACAATAGCTAATCAAAATCTACATGCTGCCGATCTTTCGGAAATGATTATTGTTTCAAATTCTGAATTAGTAAGTGCTGCCGACTCATTGGCTGAATTTCACCGAACTACCGACGGAATGACCGTGCAGGTTGTTACTCCTGATGTTATTTACAATGAATTTTCAGGTGGGCTTCCTGATCCATCAGGTCTCAGGAATTATTTTAGGATGTGTTATGATATTGGTAAGCTGAGTGGGAAGAATACGCTGAAATACATTTTGTTGATGGGTGACGGATCCTACGACAATCGCAACATTCGTGAGAAAAATCACAACCTGCTCCCAACTTTTCAGTCAGACAATTCGCTTTCACCTACTGAATCGTTCGTGACCGATGATTTTTTCGTTTTTCTTGATCAGGATGAAGGAGGTTCTCAGGGAATTGTCGATCTCGGAATTGGTCGTATACCGGCAGGCACAAATGATGTTGCCGAATCGGTGATCGCCAAAATCAAAAATTATTATCAGCAAAAATCGATGGGGAATTGGCGAAATGTGGTAACTTTTATTGCCGATGATGAAGATTTTAATGTTCACATGGACTCGGCTGAGAGCATTGCTAATTTTGTAAACAAAACCTATCCTGCTTTCTTTACCGATAAAATATACCTTGATGCCTATAAGCAACTTTCAACTTCAGGAGGCGAGAAATACCCTGATGTGACAGCAGCAATCAATAATCGGGTAAAACAGGGAACATTGGTGATGAACTATACCGGTCATGCCAATGAAAAGAGTTTGGCTGCCGAAGGGGTACTCGACATTGGAATCATCAAATCCTGGAACAATTATAACCGGCTCCCGATATTTGTAACTGCAACCTGCGAATTTAGTCGTTTCGATGCAGATGAGACATCAGCAGGGGAAGAAATCCTTTTTAGTCCCCTAGGTGGAGGTGTCGGCTTGTTTTCGACAACCAGGTTGGTATACTCTGGTGCAAATTCTACCCTGAATAAAGCGTTTTTCAAATATATTTTTGAAAAGGATGAGCAGGGACATAATTTGCGTTTAGGCGATGTGATGCAGAAAGCAAAAGCTGCTGCCAATACCGGAACCAATCAGTTGAATTTTACTTTGTTGGCTGATCCGGCCATGCGGCTGACAAATCCAAATTATCAGGTAAAGACAATTAGTATTGATGGTAAGAGTGTTGAAAAACAGGCAGATACCATTCAGACACTTTCTGTTGTAACCGTGAAAGGATACGTGACTGATAACAAAGGAGCAAAACTTACTTCGTTTAATGGCGAAATAATACCAACAGTATATGATAAAGCTTTGCAGGTAGAAACTCTGGGAAATGCTGGTCAAACCCCAATGAATTATACGGTTCAGAATAATATTATTTATAAAGGTTTGGCGAGCGTTAAGAACGGAGAATTTGAGTTTTCTTTTTTTGTTCCGAAAGATATTTCTTATAAAATTGATAAAGGCAAAATTCTTTATTATGCCTACAATGAAACCATTGATGCCCAAGGCTATTTCGATGGTTTTTATGTTGGAGGAGCATCAAATAATGCCATAACTGACACGAAAGGGCCTGATGTTGGACTGTTCCTTAATTCCGATTTGTTTAAAGATGGGGATCAGGTAAGCGCCAGTTCGGTTTTGATTGCCAATATCAGCGATGATACAGGAATCAACACTTCAGGAACCGGAATTGGACACGACATTACCGCAGTCCTGGATGATGATTATTCAAATATTATGGTATTAAATGATTATTTTCAGGCAGATAAGGATAAATATACCAGTGGAAAAATCATTTTCCCTCTCACTGGTTTGGCTGAAGGCGAACATATTATCAGACTAAAAGTTTGGGATGTATTGAATAATTCTTCAGAAGTTGAAATCAGGTTTGTGGTGAAGGATGATTTCAGGATCGAAACGGTTAACTGTTATCCTAACCCGATGTATGAGCAAACCAAGTTTATGTTTACGCATAATCAACCCGATGAATCGTTTAAGGTTACACTTGAGGTTTTCTCAAGTTCAGGCACCCGGATGGACGTATTTGAAACAACTGTTGGTTCATCCGGAACAGAAAGCTTGCCATTTACATGGACACCGGCTGATCGGCTGGTAAAAATGAAACCAGGGGTTTATATATACAGGTTAACTGCTACAACAAACAGTACCGCGAAGATTAGCAGTGGTTCAGGCCGGTTGGTATTTATTTACAGGTAAAATGTAATCAATTATTTCCGGTGTAATACTTTTTAGGATAGACGTCCGTTTATAATTTTGTTTGTCTGGTGATAGTTCTCCTCTACAAACATCTATATTTGCAAATTCAAAAAATATTGAACATTTAAAATGAAGAAAATAAATCTACTTTTGACTGCTGCCCTTTTGGTTGGAATGTTTTTATCGCAAGCAAATGCACAAAATAAAACGACTTCAACTACAGGGGCAAATACAATTACTACCGGAGTGCCATTTTTGACTATCGCTCCCGATTCGCGTGCAGGCGCCATGGGAGACGCTGGGGTTGCAACATCGCCCGATGTGAATTCACAGAATTGGAATCCAGCAAAGTATGCGTTTGCAGAGAGTGAAATGGGGATTGCACTATCTTATACCCCTTGGCTGCGGAATTTAGTATCTGATATCAATTTGGCCTATCTGGTTGGTTATAAACGATTGGATGAGAAACAAACAATGAGTGCATCATTGCGTTATTTTACATTAGGTGATATTCAGTTTATGGATCCCAACGGCTATGCAATGGGAAACCAAAGCCCAAACGAGTTTGCGGTCGATTTGGGTTATACACTTCTGCTTTCTGAAAATTTTTCGGGTGCTGTAGCCCTGCGGTATATCCGTTCCGACCTTACTGGAGGGCAGGAAGTAAACGGAGTTGCAACCCATGCCGGAAGTGCCTATGCCGCTGACGTGGCTTTCTATTACCAGAGTCAGATCCGGATGAACCGAAAAAATTCGACGATTGCTGCCGGTATCAATATTTCGAACATTGGTAGCAAAATTTCATATACCGATGGAGAAACCAAAGATTTCATACCTACGAACTTAAAGTTGGGAGTTTCATATAAAACCGAAATGGATAAGTACAATACCATAACGTTTGCTTTTGATGCCAATAAGCTGTTGGTGCCTACCCCTGAGGTTGCCACTGAAGATATAATTACCGGATCAACTTCTTCTCAATCGCCAATTGCCGGTATTTTTAGTTCGTTTAGCGATGCCCCCGGTGGCATGAAAGAAGAATTCAAAGAAATTAACTTTTCAGCCGGTGCAGAATATTGGTACAACAAACAATTCGCATTGCGTGCCGGATATTTTTATGAAGATGCCTCGAAAGGGAACCGCAAATTTTTTACTGCTGGGGCTGGGTTGAAAATGAATGTTTTTGCGCTTGACTTCTCGTATCTTTTGCCAGTAGCGCAGAATAATCCATTGGCCAATACCCTCCGGTTTACCTTGTCGTTCGACTTGGAAGCTTTCAACAAGCAACGAAGATAATCATCAGTTTTGGACGAGTCCGGATTGCCTGAAGCCTTTGATCTGATGTCTGAAATCTAATACTTCAAAAATATGAATTTCCGGATTGGATACGGATACGATGTACACCGTTTAGCTGAGGGCGAAACCCTTTGGCTTGGCGGTGTTCTTATTCCTCACAGTAAAGGAACTGTTGCCCATTCTGACGGCGATGTATTGATTCATGCCCTTTGCGATGCCATGCTTGGTGCGACAAAAATGGGCGATATTGGCCGTCATTTCCCTGATACTTCTTCAGATTTTAAGAACATTGACAGCAAAATATTGTTGTTTAAAACCAATGAACTGATTGCCTCCAAAAACTACCGGATTGGAAACCTGGATGTGACTGTTGCAGCGCAAAACCCAAAGTTAAAGCCATACATCCCTGAAATGGAAAAAACACTGGCAGAAATTCTTGGAATTGACGTTGATGCTGTTTCAATAAAGGCCACTACGACTGAAAAACTGGGTTTTGAGGGTAGGGAAGAAGGTATCTCTGTTCATGCAGTTGTATTATTGGAAAAAATGAGCGAAAAATGAAAAAAACTTTGGTTATTGGGGCTAGCGAAAATCCCGATCGATATTCAAATAAGGCGATTAAAGCATTGGTTTCGCACAATCATGAGGTAGTCGCCATTGGCCTGCGCGCTGGTGAAGTTGCCGGAGTATCTTTCAATTCAGAAAAGAAAGCGTTTGAAAATGTGGATACGGTTACTTTGTATGTTGGGCCGCAGAATCAACCTGAATATTATACTTATATACTGAGTATAAAACCACAGCGCGTGATTTTCAATCCCGGAACTGAAAATCCTGAATTTATCACAAAACTTGAATCAGCCGGTATTTATCCGGAAATTGCCTGCACGCTTGTTCTATTAGCCACTGGTCAATACGAATAATGGAACCCATTCATTCAATCCCCGAATTCGAACTGCTTCTGGCTGAGAACGATGCTGTTTTAGCCTATTTTTCTACAGATACCTGTTCTGTTTGCCACGTTTTGAGACCCAAGGTGATTGAGATGGGTTCGGAGTCGTTTCCTAGAATGAAAATGGTTTTTATAGAATCAGATAAGCTTCCGGAGTTAGCTGCTCAGAACCGGGTGTTCACTGCTCCAACTGTTGTAGTTTTCTTTGCCGGACGCGAAACTATCCGCAAAAGCCGGGCTTTTGGTGTGGACGAATTGAGCTCAGAAATTGAAAGACCCTATTCAATAATCTTTGAATAGAAAAAGGCTCCGATCTTTTAATAAGATCGGAGCCTTTTTGTTCTGAGAACTGAGACTGAATACTGATCACTCGCTTAATTCAAACAACCCATCAATCATCTTTTCATCTGTCAGGTTTGGAATCGTAACGATCAAATTTGGGTTTTCCTGCATGGCGCGTTTGATCGCAAACAGGGCAGATTCGTTTCTGGCCCAACTGCGGCGTGCAATTCCATTGTTTACATCCCAGTGAAGCATTTGTTTTAATCGCCGGTCGGCATCTTCAGATCCGTCCAAAGTCATCCCAAATCCGCCATTGATCACTTCGCCCCAACCAACACCACCGCCGTTGTGGATGGAAACCCAGGTGGCTCCACGGAACGAATCGCCGATTACATTCTGGATAGCCATGTCAGCGGTAAATGCCGATCCGTCGTAAATGTTGGAGGTTTCGCGGAAAGGTGAGTCCGTTCCTGAAACATCGTGGTGGTCGCGCCCCAGAACAATCGGAGCGCTGATGATCCCATCTCGAACGGCATTGTTGAAAGCTTCCGCAATTTTCATCCGTCCTTCGCAATCGGCATAAAGAATGCGGGCCTGCGAACCCACAACCAGTTTGTTTTTTCCGGCTTCGGCAATCCAGTGAATATTGTCGTTTAGCTGATTAATTATTTCTGATGGGGCACCTTTTGCAATTTCTTTCAAAACCTGAAGTGCAATTTCGTCGGTTTTCTGAAGGTCGTCAGGATTGCACGAGCAACAAACCCAACGGAAAGGCCCGAATCCGTAATCGAAGAACAGTGGCCCCATGATGTCCTGAACGTACGAAGGATATACAAAATTTCCATCCGCTTTTGTGACATCGGCCTGTGCGCGTTTTGCTTCCAGCAAAAAGGCATTGCCATAATCCCAGAAATACATGCCGTTTCCGGAGAGTTTATTGATGGCATTTACTTGTCTGCGAAGGCTTTCGTAAACCTTTTCCTGAAAAAGCTGCGGATTCTCTGCCATCAATTGATTCGATTCTTCCAGCGATAATCCGGCAGGATAATAGCCTCCGGCAAATGGGTTATGCAGCGAAGTCTGATCCGAACCTAAATCGACCGAGATGTTTTCTTTGGCCAGTTTTTCCCATAAATCGACGACATTTCCCTGGTAAGCCAGCGAAACTGCTTCTTTATTTCGGCGGGCTTCCTGCATCCTTTCAATTAGTTTGTTGAGATCTTCATATACTTCATCCACCCAGCCTTGCTGATGGCGGATAGCAACTACTTTTGGATTGATTTCGGCAATAACAGCAACCATTCCTGCAATTACCGTGGCTTTGGGTTGTGCTCCCGACATTCCTCCCAATCCGGATGAAACAAATATTTTACCTGCAATTTGTCCGTTGCCATTCATCCGTGCAGCATTCATCAGTGTGATGGTGGTGCCATGCACAATTCCCTGCGGCCCGATGTACATAAACGAACCGGCTGTCATCTGACCGTATTGCGACACGCCCAGCGCATTCATTCGTTCGTAGTCATCCCTTCCGGAGTAGTTCGGAATAACCATGCCATTGGTTACTACCACACGCGGCGCGTCTTTGTGCGATGGGAAAAGTCCCATCGGATGACCCGAATACATCACCAGAGTTTGTTCGTCGGTCATTTCCGACAGATATTTCATTGTGAGCCGGTATTGCGCCCAATTCTGAAAAACAGCTCCGTTCCCGCCGTAAGTAATTAATTCGTGCGGATGTTGTGCTACGGCAACATCCAGATTGTTCTGGATCATCATCATGATGGAAGCAGCCTGAACCGACTGGTGCGGATAATCTTCCAATGGACGAGCTTCCATTTCGTAATCTGGGCGAAACCGAAACATGTAAATCCGGCCATATTGTCGCAGTTCCTCCAGAAATTCCGGTGCCAATAGGGCATGGTGTTCAGGAGAGAAATACCTTAGTGCATTTTGTACTGCCAGTCGTTTTTCTGAAGTAGTAAGTATATCTTTTCTTTTCGGGGCATGGTTTACAGCGGTATTGTATGGTTTGAGCTCCGGAAGCTGAGATGGAATTCCTTCTTCGATGGCTGATCTGAATTCGGCAGTATTCATAGTCGTAAAATTGTGGTTCACCTTTTGAAGTAGCAGGTATAACGGCAAAATTGCGACATTCCCCGATATTTTGATGCATCAGGTCAGGAGTTTTGCAACATTTGTCAAACTTACTTTTGTCATATATTGTAACGGTTTTATTAAATTTGAAATTAAACATTAAAGGAAAATAAGATGAAACGAGCCAATAGAGAAGCACTCATGTATGGGTATTGATTGTTTTGGCGAGTTCCATGCGTAAGTATTTTAAATGAAAAGCGAATGCTAATACGCAAATTTTACAAACATAAATTAAAATAGAAAACACATGAAAAAAACATGGATTGTCCTGGCAGTAATTGCCGTTCTGCTTTTGTTGGCGTACTCGTCGATAAAAGGATCATACAACAACATGGTGACTATGCAGGAAGGTGTTACTGCGCAATGGTCGCAAGTTGAAAATGTTTATCAGCGTCGTTCTGACCTGATCCCGAATTTGGTTAGCACCGTAAAAGGTTATGCCGATTTTGAAAAAGAAACCCTGACCCAGGTGATTGAAGCCCGTGCAAAAGCGACCTCTGTAAATATCAATCCAGATAAACTGGATGCTCAATCGTTGCAGAATTTCCAAAACGCCCAGTCCGGATTATCTTCGGCCTTAAGCAAATTGATGGTTGTGGTTGAAAAATATCCTGAACTGAAAGCCAACCAGGGATTCCTTGATTTGCAGGCCCAGTTGGAAGGAACCGAAAACCGGATAACTGTTGAACGTCAGAAGTTCAATCAAACGGCACAGTCGTATAATACGTTTATCCGCACCTTCCCGAAAAATATTTTCGCTGGAATGTTTGGGTTCGAAAAGAAAGCCTATTTCGAAGCTGAAAAGGGAGCTGAAAAAGCACCTCAGGTTAAATTCTAAAAATAGCAACTGGCTATTGGTCGCTAGCAACTAGCTGCCAATAGCTTTTATAGCTTCACATCCTAGTTATCAACGAACCCACTAACTCATAGAAAAAATGTCAGTTGAAAATTTTTTCAGTAAAGAAGAAAAGAAACAGATAACCGATGCCATCGCTGAAGCTGAGCTAAATACTTCAGGGGAAATAAGGTTACATATGGAAGGCCATTGCAAGATTGACGTCTTGGACCGTGCCGCCTATATTTTTGAGAAGCTTAAAATGCACGAAACAGCCCTGCGAAACGGAGTTCTGTTCTATCTGGCAGTACACGATCGTAAATTCGCCATTATTGGTGATGGCGGAATCAATCAGGTTGTCCCAGCCAATTTCTGGGACGAAATCAAGGAGACGATGCTGGGGTTTTTTAAAGAAGGGAAATTTACCGACGGACTGGCTAAAGGAATCCTAATGGCCGGTGAACAGTTAAAAGCCAACTTTCCATATCACGATGAAGATATTAACGAACTTTCGGATGAGATATCCTTTGATAAAAACTTATAAAATGAAGCAAATATTACTGATTATATTCCTTTCGGTATTTACCGTTTCGGTTTTTGCACAGGATATCCCAGAACGTCCAAATCCGCCCCGATTGGTCAACGACATGGCCAATGTGTTGACTGATCAGGAAGAACAGCAGCTTGAATCTGAACTGGTTCAGTTTAGCGATCAAACTTCTACGCAAATCGCCATCCTTACAATACCAAGTTTAAACGGATATGAAATTGCTGATTTTTCTACTCAGGTATTTAATAAATGGCAAATTGGTCAAGCTGGGAAAAATAATGGTATTTTAATCGTATTTAAAAACAAAACTGCCAATACAAAGGGAGCCGTTTTTGTTGTTACCGGTTATGGTTTGGAAGGAATTTTGCCTGATGCAGTTATCAATCGCAATGTTGTTGACTATGAAATGATTCCCCGATTTAAGGAAGGTGATATTTATGGTGGATTGTATGCAGGAAGTAGGGTCATTAAAGAACTTGCAGCCCAAGAATATACCGTAGCAGATTATCAAAAAAAGACCGCTGGAAAAAAATCTGATATAGACGGAGGCGGAGGTTTTATTTTAGTCATCATTATCATCATTGTCCTGATTTCGCTTTTCAAAGGTGGGCGTGGCGGTGGTTATAGCAGCAGAGGCAGTTTGCCATTTTGGTTAGCCATGGGCTTGCTCGGAAGCAGTAATAGGGGCGGTGGCTCATTTGGCGGATTCTCCGGTGGAAGCGGTGGTTTTGGCGGAGGAGGCGGAGGTTTCGGCGGCTTTGGTGGTGGAATGTCGGGTGGCGGAGGTGCTGGCGGAAGCTGGTAGCAAAAATATTTAACTTCACATAAAATAGAATGCTGTATTGTTAATTTGTTTTTGATATATTTACAACGCTAAATATAAAACATAAGTTATGAAAACAATTATTGATTTTGAAGATTCTTTATTAACAGAAATTGAAATGAACCAAATTCTTGGTGGGCAAACGTCTACAGAAAGTAGTGATTTCGGCGGCTTTGGTGGTGGCAGTTTTGGCGGCGGAGGTGCTGGCGGAAGCTGGTAAAAACCAGTGGTCAGTCTCAGTAGTCAGTTGCCAAATAAGGAGCAAATTATTTTTTGCCGTCTGCTTTAGCTGACAGACATTTAATGCTAAAAAAAGCCCCGTAGCCAAAATGGTTACGGGGCTTTTTTAGTCCCCTCTTTCGGAGGGGATTTAGGGGAGGCTTCGTTAATCTACAGTTTCAATCTGATCCAGAATGTCCTTATCAACCAGGATGCGGCCGCAATATTCGCAAACGATAACTTTTTTGCGTGAAGCGATGTCCATTTGGCGCTGTGGCGGAATTTTGTTGAAGCAACCACCGCAGGCATCGCGCTGTACAGTTACAACAGCTAATCCGTTGCGGGCGTTTTTGCGAATGCGTTTGAAAGCAGTCACTAAACGGGCTTCGATATTTCCTTCGATTTTTTCTGCTTTCGATTTCAGACGTTCTTCTTCGATCTGGGTTTCAGCAGTAATTTCTTCCAGTTCGCGTTGCTTGCGGTCCAAATCCTCCAAACGTTCTTTCAAAAGGGTTGAAGAGGTTGCAATTGCTTCTTTTTTGCTTGAAAGCTCTGCTGTAAATTCGCGGATACGTTTTTCCGACAATTCCATTTCGAGTTTCTGGAACTCAATTTCCTTGCTCAACGAATCGAATTCGCGGTTGTTGCGAACGTTATTCTGCTGTTCGGTGTATTTTACAATCAGGCCTTCTGATTCTTTAATGGCAATTTTTTTGTTGTGGATCGCTGTTTCCAGATCTTTGATATCGTCTTCGAAATTGCTTACACGGGTTTTTAAACCGGTAATCTCATCTTCCAAATCCTGCACTTCCAGAGGTAATTCTCCGCGAAGTGTTTTGAATTTATCCATTTCAGAAACAACGTTTTGCAGTTCGAAAAGCGCTCTAAGCTTTGAACTGATTGGAACACTTTTATTCTCGTCTCTAACGTACTGTGTATTCATATACTTATAGTTGTTTAACTTATATCAAATAAGATAACTTACCGGGTTCGTACTGAAATCCGATAAATGGACTGCAAATTTAGGGAATTTTTTTGTAAGTAATTCATAAAAAACTTCTTTAGTGAACTGTTCACTCTCATAATGGCCTATATCTGCAATGATGATTTGGTTTTCGGCATCAAAAAACTGGTGATATTTAAAATCTCCTGAAATGAAAATGTCAGCTTTTTGAGCCATTGCTTTGCCGAGGTAAGTACTTCCTGAACCTCCGCAAACGGCAACTTTACTGATGGGATTTCCTAAAAGTTGGGTGTGCTTTACGACCTCACAATTAAATGCAGCTTTAATCTTTCGAAGAAAGTCCAATTCGTTAACTGGTTCCTGAAGTTCCCCGATCATCCCAATTCCGGCTTGTGTATATTCATTGTCCAATGGATAAATGTCGTAGGCAACTTCTTCGTAAGGATGTGCTTTCAAAAGTGCATCAATGACCTTAGATTGTTTGTGTTTTGGGAAGATGGTTTCGATCCGGGTTTCTTCTTCGGTATGAAGTTGATTTTTTTCACCAACATATGGATTGGTTTGGTCATTTCCCCTGAAAGTTCCATTCCCTGTTTGGTTGAAACTGCATGAGTCGTAATTTCCGATATGGCCGGCGCCTGCTTCAAATATGGCTTTCCTGACTTTTTCAGCATCAGCAACAGGAACAAACGTAACGAGTTTTTTCAGGAAGCCAGGTGTTGGAGCCAGAATTTTGCAATTTTTTAGCTCAAGTTTTTCGCAGATTTTGCTGTTTACACCGCCCAATACACTGTCGAGGTTGGTGTGTGCGGCATAAATGGCAATGTCGTTTTTAATGGCTTTGGCCACGCAGCGTTCGATGTAAGTTTTGCCGTTCAGTTTTTTGATTCCGCTAAAAACGATCGGGTGGTGACAAACAATCAGGTTCAGGTTTTTACTGATGGCTTCATCCAGAATTTTTTCTGTAATGTCAAGCGTAATCAGTATTCCCGAAATCTCATCGTCCGGATGGCCAATAATCAATCCGGCATTATCGTAAGATTCCTGAAAAGCCAATGGGGCAATGGATTCAATGTATTGAGTAATCAGTTTTAGCTGCATCGATCTAACTTATAACTCATAATTAATAACTCATAACTCCTCTTTGATCTCGACCAGCATTTTTCTGATTTCCAGAAGGCGGTTAACCACCTCGAAATTCTGAATCGTATCTTCTTTGTTGTCCTTTAATTTCTTTTGAGCCCCTTTGATAGTCATCCCTCTTTCTTTCAGTAAATGGTAAATGATTTTCATGTTCTCGATATCTTCCTTGGTAAACATGCGGTTTCCTTTCGCATTCTTGTGCGGTTTCAGGATGTCGAATTCATTCTCCCAAAAGCGTATATTCGAGGCGTTTACGCTAAACATATCGGCAACTTCGCCGATGGAATAAAATACTTTTTCTATTTTGGGCTTTTTGTATGGCACAGCGTTAAGTTTAATCGAATGTTTGACCAATATTGGATGAAATTTTCACCATCTTCTCGTATTCCTGAGCGTTCAGGTCTTTGAAGTAATAATATTGAGGATTTACGGGTTCGCCGTTCTTATGTACTTCGTAGTGCACGTGTGGGCCGGTTGAAGTCCCGGAGTTTCCAACAAACCCAATGACACTACCTCGCTTTACCCGATCGCCAATTTTTACATTGAAAGCGTTCAAATGTCCGTAGAGCGTTTCGTACCCGAAACCATGTTCGATCAGAATCCATCGGCCATAGCCTCCGCCAATCGATTGAACATCTTTTACAACTCCATCTCCGGTGGCATAGATCGGTGTACCGATGTTGGCCGTAAAATCCATTCCGTAGTGAAATTGTTTGATTTTGTAAATTGGATGAATGCGGTATCCCCAGCCAGAGGCGGTGCTTTTCAGTGATTTATTTGAAATAGGCATGATAGCAGGCATACCCGCAACCAGAGCTTCCTTGTTCATGGCCATTTTCATGACGTCGTCGTACGATTTGGCCTGAATGTATGCTTGTTTCGAAAGGATGTCAATCTTTTCAGCAGTCTTGATAACCAATTCCGAATTATCAAACGATTCGAGCTTCGAATACCGGTTGACACCGCCAAAACCAGCTTTCCGGATGGTTGACGGAATTGGGTCGCTTTCGAAGATTACCCGGTACAGATTATTGTCGCGCTGTTCTATTTCGTCGAGTACCTTTTCAATCGTTCCAAGGTCTTTGTACATCAGTTCGTATTGTGTCAGAAGCCGTTCATTTTCCTTGTGCAGGCTGCGCATGCGTGGCGATTCGTAGAATTGCAGGATCCCGATTGCAATCAGGATCGACGTTAGCAATGTAGTTGAAGATAAGGCTAAAAAACGCTTTAATCGGGTTTTGAAGCTAATTACGATTTTATCGTAGCTAAGTGTATGAGCATTAAATCTGTACTTAACTTTCGCCATAAAACAGGACTAATGGAATTTATTTTTCGACCTGTAACAAAATTAAGGATTTAATCTAACTTTGCAAGATTTCGAAAATTCCGGTTAATGATAGCCTGCAAAGCTAATGTTTTAGGTGATACTAAAGTTAAAGATGCCCTCGGTTGGAAATTTTTAACAATTTTTAATTCCTGAAAAGTATGCTGGCAGCGTTAAGAAATGACGGTTTTTTCGTTCAGTATGTTTGAGATTCAGAACCTCAATTTTGATTCAGTAATTAATAGAAAAGTTAGATATTGATATGAATTCGAAGGAAATCAGAAAAGCGTTTATCGATTTTTTCGCCAGTAAAGGACACCAGATTGTCTCTTCGGCACCAATGGTTGTAAAAAACGATCCGACATTGATGTTTACCAATGCCGGAATGAATCAGTTTAAAGACATTTTTTTGGGTAATCAGCCAGCGAAATACGTTCGTATTGCCGATACACAGAAGTGTTTGAGGGTTTCAGGAAAACACAACGATTTGGAGGAAGTAGGTCACGATACTTACCACCACACCATGTTCGAAATGTTGGGCAACTGGTCGTTTGGCGATTATTTCAAGGAAGATGCCATTAACTGGGCATGGGAATTACTCCATGATGAACTGAAAATACCTGCAGATCGGATGTATGCTTCGGTTTTTGAAGGTAGCTCCGATGATAAGTTAGAACGCGACGATGAAGCCTTTAATTTGTGGCGGAAATTTCTCCCGGCCAACCAGATTATCAACGGAAGCAAAAAAGATAACTTCTGGGAAATGGGCGATACTGGTCCTTGCGGCCCTTGTTCCGAAATCCATGTGGATTTACGCGACGATGCCGAACGGGCAAAAATTCCAGGAAGCGAATTGGTAAACAAAGACAATCCGCTGGTGATTGAAATCTGGAACCTTGTTTTCATTCAGTTTAACCGCAAAGCCGATGGCAAACTGGAAGAACTTCCGGATAAACATGTGGATACAGGAATGGGATTTGAACGTTTGTGTATGGTTTTGCAAGGGAAAAAGTCGAATTACGACACCGATGTTTTCCAGAATACAATTGCAAAAATTGCTGAGCTCAGCAATAAAAAATATGGCGAAGATCAGAAAGCAGACATTGCTATGCGTGTTATTGCCGACCATTTACGTGCCATTTCATTCTCGATTGCCGACGGGCAGTTGCCATCGAACAATAAGGCTGGTTACGTGATCCGCAGGATTTTACGCCGTGCCGTTCGTTACGGATATACATTCCTCGATTTCCGCGAACCGTTTATTTGTAAGTTGGTCGAAGTGCTGAAAGACAACATGGGCGATGCTTTCCCCGAATTGGTTTCACAACAGGGATTGATCGAAAAAGTGATTCACGAGGAGGAAGAATCATTTCTTCGGACATTGGAAACCGGAATTCGTTTGCTAGACGAGTTGGTGTCTAAAGCCAAAGCTGCCGGAAAAACAGAAATCAGTGGCGAAAATATCTTCACACTTTACGATACGTTTGGATTTCCATTCGATTTAACCAGCCTGATTTTGCGTGAAAAAGGGATGTCGGTTGATGAAGCTGGCTTTATTGCCGAAATGGAAAAGCAGAAAGAACGTTCGCGCAACGCAGCCGCCCAGGAAACTGACGACTGGGTTGAATTGAAGAAAATAGAACAGGTTGAATTCGTAGGTTACGATCATCTGGAAGCTGAAGTGCATATCTCGCGCTATCGCAAAGTGACTCAGAAAAATAAAGAATTCTACCATCTGGTTTTTGATAAAACTCCGTTCTATGGCGAATCCGGCGGTCAGGTTGGCGACAGTGGTTATATCATTGCCGATGGTCACCGTACTAAAATCCTGGATACTCAAAAAGAAAATAACCTCACCATTCACATTGCCAATAAACTTCCTGAAAACCCTGCTGCCACTTTTATGGCGGTAGTTGACGCCGGAACACGGACGCTGACCATGAACAATCACTCGGCGACGCACTTGCTCGATCAGGCTTTACGTGAGGTGTTGGGCACTCATGTGGAGCAAAAGGGTTCGCTGGTAAACAGCGAGTACCTGCGTTTCGACTTTGCACATTTTCAGAAAGTGACGAAAGAAGAGCTTGAGAAAATTCAGACCCGCGTCAACCAATTGATTCGCGAAAATCTGGCCCTGGAAGAAAATCGTTCTGTTGCTTTTGACGAAGCCAAAGAATTGGGTGCCATTGCCCTTTTTGGTGAAAAATATGGTGATTTTGTTCGCGTGATCAAATTTGGTGAATCGGTTGAATTGTGCGGAGGAACACACGTTCCTTCAACCGGACAAATTGGTTCGTTTATCATTACTTCTGAAAGTGCTATTTCTGCTGGTGTTCGCCGTATTGAAGCGATTACTGCCGACAGTGCCGAAGAATTTGTGAAAAAACACATGGACGAACTGGCTGAGGTAAAAGCGGTTCTCAATAATACCCAAAACCTGAAAAAATCGGTTGAAGATTTAGTTGCACAAAATAGCCGTCTCCAAAAGCAAATTGAAGAATTTGAACGCAAGGCTGCTTCAGGAATCAAACAAGAGCTGAAGAACAAGATTCAGGTCATCAATGGAGTGAATGTTATTGCAGAAGTGATTCAGTTGGATTCTGCCCAGGCGGTGAAAGATTTGGCTTTCCAGTTGAAGGGTGAAATTGAAAACCTGTTCTTGGCTTTGGGTTCGGCCATTGGCGGAAAACCATCGATTTCGGTGATGATTGCCGAAAACCTGGTTACCGAAAAAGGCTTGAATGCAGGCGCTGTTGTTCGCGAAGCCGCCAAAGAAATGAAGGGCGGTGGCGGTGGTCAGGCATTTTATGCCACTGCAGGCGGCAAAGACCTTTCAGGATTGGCCGCTGCTGTTGAAAAAGCAAAATCGTTTGTGAAATAAAGAAGGCACAAACTGTTTGTGCAATTCGAAAATATCAGACCTGTCAGGATTTTAAAACCTGACAGGTCTTTTTGATTCATATCGGGTCTTTTTATGTAATTTTGTCTTGTCAAAATCATATTCTGAAAAATGAAAAGCGGTTTGAGTAAAACAATCTTTCGGTTTTTGTGGAAAGCAGTCCTTTGGTTTGTCGGGCTATCCATCTTTTCGGTTGTCATCTTTCGGTTCGTTCCCGTGCCAGTTACTCCGCTGATGCTGATTCGCTGTGGCGAGCAAATGTTTTCTTCCGATCAGCTTCGGCTGAAGCACGACTGGGTTTCGATTGATGAAATATCAAAGAATTTGCCTTTGGCGGTGGTTTGCAGCGAAGATCAGAATTTCATGAATCATTCTGGATTTGATATGGAAGCAATTCAACGTTCGGTTGATGCTGCCAAGAGAGGCGCCAAAAGAGTGAGGGGAGCCAGTACCATTTCTCAGCAAACAGCAAAAAATGTATTTCTCTGGCCTGGACGAAGCTGGATTCGTAAAGGATTTGAAGCTTATTTTACCATTCTGATCGAATTTGTTTGGAGCAAAGAACGAATCATGGAAGTTTACCTGAACAGTATCGAAATGGGGAAAGGTATTTACGGCGCCGAGGCCGCTGCTGAATTTTACTGGCATACTTCTGCTAAAAACCTCTCCCGGACGCAAGCGGCCGCGCTTGCTGCTGTGTTGCCAAATCCGCGAAAATACAGTGCAAATCCACCCGGACCATACGTTCAGGAACGAATTGGCTGGATTGTCGATCAGATGGGACAGTGGGGCACTTTACGATTCAAATAGAACTATTTTCTATTTAAGCCAATCTTAAGAAACCAAAGTCGTTGGAATCTGTTATACTGTTTCGTCCGAATTTATTCGGACTTTTTTATTGGCGTGTATATCGAAATGTAAAATTTCACCGTTACTATTTAGAACGATTCCAAATTAAATTGATTGAAATACTATGAACAAGATTCTCAATTTCCTATTTTCATTCCCTTTTATGGGATTTTTATTGCTGGTTATGGGTTTCTCAATGGGCATTGCCACATTTGTTGAAAACATCTATGGAACTGAAGCTGCACAAGGATTAATCTATAAATCGTTGTGGTTTACTTTGGTTTTGCTGCTTTTGGCGGTCAACCTCGCAGTTAATTTTATCCGGCATAAAATGTATACCCGTCAGCGAATTTCCGTGGGGATTTTCCATATTTCATTTATCATTATTCTGATTGGTGCAGGTATTACCCGCTACATTAGTTTCGAGGGAGTGATGCACATTCGTGAAGGTCAGTCATCCGATTTTATTCTTTCCTCCGAAGATAACCTGACTGTAAAAAGTGGGAATCAAACGGTTAGTGAGCCTGTTCTTTTTTCAGAAATCACGCCTAACGGGTTCGATGAGAAAATTACGGTTGACGGACGGAAAGTCAGGATTAAATCGGTTGGATTTATTAAAAATGCAGTTCAAACCGTAAAGGAAGATCCTTCAGGAAATGAAATGATTGATTTTGTGATTTCTCAAGGTCAGGGTCGGGAAAATTACGTTTTCTCGAAAGGAAGTAATCTGGCTCTTGGAAATATCCAGCTTGGCTTTGAACAGCCGGGTGCAAATTTTCAGTTTATTGACCGCAACGGTAGTTTGTTTCTGACAGCAGACCGCGGAGTCGAAATCCGTTCGATGACCGGAGGTGAAACGAAAGTCGTGAATGCAAATGATACAATCCCCGTTCAAACCATGCAGCTATATGCTTTTGACGGCTACATGCTTTTGGTGAAGAATTTTTATACACACGCAATTTCTGTGGTTGAAAAAGATCCCTCTGGAAATGCAGGTGTAGATGCCGTTGTTATGGAAGTCACTGATGGCGGCAATAAACAAACGGTGAATGTTATGGGCAAACACGGAATGAGGGGTGAGCCGTTTAATGTAGCTGTTGGGAATTTGACCCTTGAGATTACTTACGGAGCAGATCCGATTTATTTACCGTTTTCTTTACAATTAACCGATTTTCAGATGGAAAAATATCCCGGATCAATGAGTCCTTCATCATATGCGAGTGAGTTGGTTTTAATTGATAAGGAACGTAACGTAACACGAAATGTCAGAGTTTTTATGAATAATACATTGAATTACCGCGGTTATAAATTCTTTCAGTCTTCATATGATCAGGATGAAGGTGGAACCGTACTTTCGGTAAATGCCGACCAGTTGGGCACTACAGTTACTTACATTGGCTATATATTGCTTGGCCTTGGTTTTGTTTTAGCCTTATTCAGTAAAAATTCACGTTTCCATATGCTGATTCAGCGTTTAAAACAATATTCAAAGCCTATCGGAGTGGTGCTGGTATTGTTTTTACTGAAGGCAGGAACTGTTTCTGCTGAAAATGCCGAATTGACGCCTATCCCGAGGATAGATCAACAGGTTTTGAATGACTTCTCCAGACTCTGGATTCAGGGAGAAGATGGTCGTATTGAGCCGGTTTCGACTTTGTCGTCAGAAATACTTCGGAAAGTATCCCGTAAATCAGATTTTGAAGGTCGTTCGCCTGAAGAAGTGATGCTTGGATTGTATTTGTATCCTGAATATTGGCGAAATGTTTCGATGGTTTATGTAACCAATAATCAACTGAAAACATTGCTTGGGGTCACCGAAAGCCGTATTCCGCTGACTGCGCTTTTCGACGATAAAGGAGCTTATAAATTGTTGGAACCCGTTAAGGCTGCATTTGCTAAAATGCCAGCTTCCAGGAATGTGTATGAAAAAGAAGTTATCAATCTGGATGAACGGGTTAATGTTTGCTTCATGGTGATTAATGGCGATGCATTTGCTCTTTTCCCCGGAATCACCAAGGATGTTAAGTGGGCGTTCCCGGGAAACAGTCCTGCGGGTTTGTCAACCGAGGAGTCGTTGTTTGTCAATAAAGGGTTTGAGCTCCTGAAAGAAGCGATGAATGGCCATGGTCAGATCAGTTCCCGACAGATTATGGCCAGTATCGCATCTTATCAAACTAAATATGGTTCAAGTTATTTGCCATCCAATTCAAAAAAAGAAGTTGAGATCTTCTATAATTCACTGAATCCATTTAAACGGGTTTTCCCGCTTTACCTGACGGTTGGATTTGTATTACTCTTTGTTTTATTCGTCAATATTTTCAGGCAAAAAGTGCTGGGCTCAAAGGTCAGGATTGGTTTTACAGTGGTTATAGTGCTTGGATTTTTACTTCACACTTTCGGCCTGGCATTGCGTTGGTATATTGCTGGTCATGCGCCGTGGTCGAACGGATACGAATCGATGGTTTATGTGGCCTGGGCATCGATGTTGGCTGGTGTTATTTTTGGCCGGAAATACCCGATGGTTATAGCTACTTCGGCGATGCTTTCAGGAATTATCTTGTTTGTGGCTCACCTCAATTGGATGAACCCTGAAATCACACATTTGGTACCCGTTTTGAATTCATATTGGCTAATGATTCATGTGGCTGTAATTACCGCAAGCTATGGATTTATCGGAATGAGCGCATTTATTGGCCTGTTGGTAATGATCCTGTTCAGCCTTAGTAATGCGAAGAACAGTAAAAATATCAGGAATATAATTCTTCAACTCACCACCATCAGTGAGATGTCGGTCACTGTAGGTTTGTATATGCTGACAATTGGTACTTTCCTCGGAGGCGTTTGGGCTAACGAGAGTTGGGGCCGATATTGGGGCTGGGATTCGAAGGAAACCTGGGCGCTGGTTACAGTTGTCATTTATTCGTTTATTGCTCACATGCGCATGATTCCTTCATTGAAAGGTATTTACAATTACACGGTTGCTACAGTGGTCGGGTTTTCATCGGTACTGATGACATACTTTGGCGTGAACTATTACCTGAGTGGACTGCATTCATACGGACGGGGATCGATTGATGGCATGCACTGGTCGGTGTATGTGTTTGCCGGGGTTGTAGTTGTCCTTTTAATATCGTCAAATCTCAAACAGAAAAATTTGGATTTCGAAAATACAAAATAGTACTATCTTTAAAGTCTTGTTGATCTAATTAAACGATAAGACTTATGGCGATCGAGGTAAAAAGAACCTTTGACATTCTTGAATTTTGTCTCAGTAAGTTTCCCCGGAAAGATGCTTTGGGTGGTAAAAATGGCAACGACTGGTATGTTTACAGTACTGCCGAATATGTTGAGAAATCGCATCAGTTTGCAATCGGGTTAATGGCTTTGGGCCTGAAAAAGGGCGATAAGGTTGCTACCGTAACCACTAACCGGCCTGAATGGAATTTTGCTGACATGGGTTTGGCAATGACTGGAATTGTCCATGTTCCGATTTACCCGACCATTGGCGACGATGAATACAGTTACATTCTGGAACATGCGGAAATAAAGCTTTTGCTGGTTGGCGATCGGAAATTGTACGAAAAATTAAGCCCGATTGCCATTCAATTGCCCGAGATAATCCACATTTATTCATTCGAAGAGGTGGAAGGTATCCCTAATTTTGATGAGATTCTGCAATTGGGCAAGGATCATCAGGATGAATTTGGCGCTCAACTCGAAGAAATCAAAAAAGCAGTTGATCCGGAAGATTTGGCAACTATTATTTATACTTCAGGAACAACTGGAGTTCCTAAAGGTGTGATGCTGACACATACGAATCTGGTATCGAATTTTTTGGCTCATTCAAAGATGCACAATCTTGGGATCGATCACAGGGTGATTAGTTTCCTTCCACTTTGCCATGTGTACGAACGCAGCGTGAATTACCATTTTCAGTATAAAGGGATGGGAATTTATTACGTTGGCAACCTCGGTCAGATAGTTTCGGCGATCAAAGAAATTAAACCGCACATGTTCAATACCGTTCCACGATTGCTCGAACGGGTTTACGACGGTTTTGTGTCGAAAGGAAAGGAACTCTCAGGACTGAAAAAGGTGGTTTATTTCTGGGCGCTTAGTCTGACCCGCCATTTCGAATACAACAAAAAGTATAATTTATTCCTGAAGATCAGGATTAAAATTGCTGATAAGCTCATTTATTCCAAATGGCGTGAGGCACTTGGCGGAAACATCGTTTATGTTGTTTCGGGCGGAGCGGCTTTGCAACCTCGCATTGCCCGTGTTTTGGGAATGGCCGGAATGCTGAATCTGGAAGGTTATGGACTGACAGAAACATCGCCGGTGATTGCGGTGAATAATCCGGCAACACGCGAAATGAAAATAGGAACTGTTGGCGCCGTTCTGGGAAATGTAGAATTGAAATTTGCCGAAGATGGCGAGATCCTGGTAAAAGGTCCGGGCGTGATGAAAGGCTATTACAAAGCTCCTGAATTAACTGCAGAAGTGATTGATGAGGAAGGCTGGTTTCATACCGGCGATATTGGTATTCTGGAAGATGGCAAATTCCTGAAAATTACCGACCGCAAAAAGGAAATGTTCAAGCTTTCAGGAGGAAAATACATTGCTCCGCAGATGATAGAGAATAAGCTGAAAGCTTCGTTTTTTATTGAACAGATAATGGTAATCGGGGCAGGAGAAAAGTTTGCCAGCGCCCTGATTTCGCCCAACTTTATTTATCTGCACGACTGGTGCAGTCAGCGGAAGATACACTTCCAGAACAATGAACAACTGATTCAAAAACCGGAAGTGCTTGCACAGTTTCAACGCGAAGTAGCTGCCATCAATAAAACCCTCGGCGAACACGAGGAAATTAAGCGGTTCCGGTTGGTGAACGACGAGTGGACTCCGCAAAGCGGCGAACTTTCGCCCACCTTAAAACTTAAACGTAATTATGTAGCGGCAAAATACAAGTCCATTATCGACGAGATTTATTCGGTACAGAAAATCCAACCCGGAGGTCGCTTCCGATTGCCAAAAATTAACCTGAATTTTGACATCAACGAGTTTATCAAGCGGCTGAAGCTTTAAGCGAGTCGTATTTGGCAGGTATTATAGAGGTAGCACTTTGCGGTAAGTAAATCGGTTTTATCCCATCTTTTGGATAGTTTCATGTTATGCAGTTCAAGAATATCTTCAATAAATTGATTTAGAAGAGACTAAATATTTGTTTATATTTATCTGAGAATAGATTGGCTGATCTTTTAATAAGTTTATGAAGAGACTTTTAAGTATACTATTTTTCAGTTTTATACTGTTGACTATTGGTTATTCCCAGCAATATATCTTTACCAATTATTCAATCAATAACGGTCTTTCGCAAAGTGTAGTTAATTGCCTGTTTCAGGATTCGAAAGGTTATATCTGGATTGGCACACAGAATGGGTTGAACCGCTTTAACGGCGAAACATTCGATGGTTTTAGTTATAACCCTGCCGATTCTGGCTCAATTTCGAACAGCTGGATTTATGCTATTGCGGAAGATGCTCAGGGGAATTTATGGGTTGGCACAAAAGGCGGATTAAATAAGTTCCTGCCCAACCAAAATAAATTTCAGCGAATTGCTTACCAGACGAGCTTCACTTATGATGTAACACAATACAGTTACGACATCAGATGTTTGCGCAACGGACGAATTTTAATCAACACCCCTCCGGTTGTTTCCATTTATGATCCTCAAAAAGAAAGTTTTACTCATTTTCAAAGTGAGCTTAAATATGATGGATCGGTAAAAGATGTAAAAATTCCGATTTTTGAAGATGCTGATGGCAAAATTTGGATCGGTTCCACAAAAGGAATGGCTGTTTTTTCGCTTCAGACCAAAGAGTTTAGCTATTTTTCATTCAGGAATAACAGTGGCGATGTAATTAATGATGTGAATGTTACGGCAATCTTTAAAGATAAAAAGGGAAAGCTTTGGGTGGGAACCACGTCAGGCTTGTTTAGCTACAATTCTATTTTGAATCAATTTGAAGAGTCGAAATTTACATTGGATTCGTCCAAAAGAAATGTATTCGAGAATACCTGTATCCGGACAATTATTGAAGATAAAAGCGGAAACCTGATCGTTGGAACTGAAGGTCATGGTTTGTACGTTGTTTCGCTTTATTCGCAAAACCCGGTTAATATTCAGAATTACACTTCAGAAAACAGCGAAATTGGGCACAATATCGTACAATCGCTAATCATCGATCGGTCGGAAAACCTTTGGGTTGGAACCTTGCAGGGAATCAGTAAAACCGATTTGAAGAAAAAGAAGTTCAATTTGTATCGGAGAAGCAATTCGCCCAACTCGTTAAATCTGCTTGGAAATGTGGTTGCCTCGTTGTATAAAGACGATGACGGCACTTTGTGGGTCGGAAACTGGGGGCAGGGATTGAACCGGATTAACCGGAAAACCAGAGAAGTTGAACATTTTTCAACTCAGTTAGCGGGGAATCATCACATCGCGAACGACTTTATCCATGTGATCATTAGAGACACCGATCATCATATCTGGTTGGGAACGCGTAACGGTATGCTCATCTACGACAAACCGGGCAATATATTTGTCGCTTATAACGAGTATTTCAAAAACCCGTCATTGCCAACGTTTAATCAGGTCCGGATATACATGATTATTCAGGACTTGGCGTCGAATTACTGGATTGGAACTCAAAACGGGTTATACAAAATCAATCTGGATAAATCGACTGTCGAAGTTTTTCAAAAAGAACTCGACGTGAATCATCAGTTGAGTTCAAATTTGGTGTATTGTTTACTCGAAGATTCAGATGGCCTGATATGGATTGCCACGGTTAGCGGACTGGATGTGTACAATCCGCTAACGAAAAAGATAAAACATTTCAGGAAAGAAGAAAAAGGATTAATCGATGATTTTGTGATATCGCTTTGCGAAGACCGGCATGGCCAAATATGGATCGGCACCAGCACGTATGTGAACGTGTATAACAAGAAAGATTCGACGTTCACCTATTATTCGCAGGAACAGGGTTTGCCTAACAACCGGATTTTTGAAATCATAAAAGATAAAAATAACGATATGTGGGTTGCCACAGGCAAAGGACTATGCAGGTTTGACGAAAAACAAAACTCCTTTCATACCTTCACACTTGAAGATGGTTTACAGAGCCTCGAATTCAATTTAAGAGCGGCTTGCGCATGTGCTGATGGTGAAATGCTAATGGGCGGAATGAATGGCTTTAATTCTTTTTATCCCGACTCCATTTCGAAAAACCCGTATATTCCTAACCTTGTTTTTACTGCTTTTTATAAGACAAAAGGTAATTCAAAAGAGTATGTCAATCTAAATGGATCACCAGAAATTGTTTTGAATCACACCGTTAATTCGTTCACCATCGAATTTGCGGCATTGGAATACACTAATCCGCAAAGAAATAACTACGCCTATCAAATGGAAGGCATTTCTGACGAATGGGTGAATATTGGCAACCGGAAGTTTGTTCCATTTTCGGCACTTCAGGCTGGTGAATACACCTTCAAGGTAAGAGGTTCGAATAACGATGGGGTTTGGAATAATAACGAAATAAGCATTAAAATCGTAATTCTTCCTCCCTGGTGGAAAAGTATTTATGCCTATCTCTCATACCTGGGTTTTATTATTTTGTCGATCGTCGTTTTCATAAAAAATCGAGAAAGAAGACTCCGGAATGATAAAAAGATTCTTGAGCAGAAAGTTCTTGAGCGAACGCTTCAAATAGAAAAACAAAGTGAGTTAATCAATTCTCAAAATCAGGAACTGAAAGAGCTTAATCGTACAAAAGACAAATTTTTCTCCATCATTGGTCACGATTTGGGCAATCAGTTTAATATTATCGTTGGCTTTTCAGAAATGCTGGTTTCGGGTTTTAAAAAGCTGGATTCCAGTAAGCTGGAATATCATTTATCGAATATTTACAATTCTTCGAAACATGCCAATGATTTGCTTGAAAATCTGTTAACCTGGGCCAAAATGCAAACCAAATCGATACCATTCAATCCGCAATTATTTCATATTCAGGATATAATTACGGAGTCGCTTGAGTTACTCGAAGGCGCATTCACCAAAAAGAATATTCAAATTAAAGTGATAGCCAAGGAAGAAATATTGGTTTTTGCTGATGTAAATATGTTTTCTACCGTATTCCGGAACTTGGTTGGAAATGCCATCAAATTTACGGCCGAGAATGGAAATATTACCATTCGGCTGATCAGGATGACCGACTATTGTGAGATTACAGTTGAGGATAGTGGTGTTGGGGTAGCGGTGGAAGATGTTCAGAAGATATTCCGGATAGACAGCAACCATTCGACTTTAGGAACAAATGGAGAAAAAGGAACAGGATTAGGATTGGTTCTTTGTAAAGAGTTTATTGAAAAGCAGAATGGGAAAATTTGGGTCGAAAGTGTAGTTGGAAAAGGAAGTAAATTTATTTTTACCTTACCCATGAAAAATCAATTTTGAATTAAATACGGTCTGAAAAATGATTTCAGGCAAATAAATAAAATAATCAAATGAACCCAAACGCACCAACCACCATTGACGAGTATATTTCAGGTTTCCCTGTTGATATACAACTGATTTTGAATCAAGTCAGGTCAACCATCAAACAAGTCGCACCAAATGCGGAAGAATCTATTGGCTACGGTATGCCTGCCTATAAAACTTACGGGAAACCTTTGGTGTATTTTGCAGGCTTTAAAAATCACATTGGCTTTTATGCCACTCCAACCGGGCATGCCGAGTTTGCCAAAGAGCTTTCAAAGTACAAGCAAGGAAAAGGTTCTGTTCAGTTTCCGATCGACCAGCCCATGCCATTGGAACTAATCGCGCAGATCGTAGAATTCAGAGTGATCGAGAATCAGGAAAAGGCGAAAGCAAAAAAGAAATAGATACAAAACGAAAAACGCCGATTTCAATTTAAATTAACCTGAAATCGGTTTTTTTTCATTTTTTAAAGCTAACGTCATGTTTAACATGACGGCTTAGTTACCAACATGACAGCTTCTTTTCTAACATGGTGATGAAAAATCTAACATAGCGGCCATTTCTACCAACATGAATGTGAAAATCTGAGCAGGGCGAGTGGTGAGGGGCATTTCACACACTACTAATCCTGACGGGTTTTCAAAACATATCAAACTCAAAGCCCTAAAATAAAACTGCTTAACAGAAATAAAACCTCGAAAAAGTAACATATATTTAGCAATCAATTTAAAATAAGCGCAATGGACACAGATAGAATAGACAATAAAATATTTATTCCTTCCGATGAGGAAATGAAAAATCAAACGGCTTTGATTGGAAATTATATAATTTGTTTTGAGCAAATCAGTGCATTTTTAAGGTTTATCATTTTAAAAATATGTTATCCAGATTATTCAAAGACTCAAAATAATAATATTGAAATCCTACTTGAAGGTTTGACAGCAGATCCATTAAGAAAGAAACTAGAAGCGCTAATCTATGATAATTTCCCTGAAGAAATGGAACTAAGAAAACTGAATAATGAATTATCAAAAAAATTTGAAAAATTAATTCCTATTAGAAATTCAATTGCTCATGGATCAATTCTCGTTTGCTATAATGGTTTTGATGGAGAACTCAGCTCCGATACCTTTTTATTAAAACATAGCAAAGCAACAAAAACTGGAATTGACAGGAACTCTATGATTATCAATTTAAATTCACTTCAAAGACTTATTAGTCAAACAAGACAAATAGATGGAGCATATAGTCAACTTGGAGTATTAATTGATAAAGACATAAATGAAGAAAATAAAGAATTACATCTGAATCTTTTAAAGGAGAAAATTAAGAAAATTGGGACTATAGAGCTTGAATTTGAAAAAAAGATAACTAAATAATACGATGAATGTGGGATTGAAAAAAACGTTTGCTAATATAAGCTACCCGCCTTCGTCAGCAATGTTATGTCGACAAAACAAAAGTTCCATATTTCAAGCTAATTAGCTTGGAATATGGAACTTGAAATTTGTAACTATCTTGTTTGTTAGTTTCTTCTGCGTCTTGGGCGATCAGCGCGGTCATTAAACCCACCTTCGCGACGGCCTTCTCTTGGGCGTCCGCCACCGTATCCACCACCACTGCTTTCTCTACGGTACGATCCGCCTTCGCGCGATGAGGCTGGCTGTCCTTCGATGGACTGAACTTTGCCAATATTGATAACGTGGCCTTCAATTACCTGGTTGTTCAATGCATTAACAAGGTCTTTTTCGAATGCGCTGTCAACCTCGAAAAACGAGAACTTGCGCTGAATGTCGATCTTGCCAATTTCAATGTTACGGCGGTTCGAATATTCGTTAATGAGGCCAATCAAACCCGAAGCATTCAGGTTTTGTTTCTTCCCGGCATTAATGAACAATTTGGTGAAGCTCATCCGTTCGCTTCCACGGTCACCACGGTCGTTGCGTCCCATCGGATCGCGTCCGGCCTCAACCCTGATGTTCAGGTCGCGTGCATTTTTATAGTAGTCGAGCAATTCGTTGAATTCGAGCGATACAAAGTGTTTTACGATGTCGCTATGGCTCATGCCCTCAAATTGATCCAGGATCTGAGGCAGGTATTTTTCGACCTGGCCACTGCTGATGTCAACGTTCTTTACCCGTTCAATGAGGTGAAACAATTGTTTCTCAACAATTTCTTCGCCAGCGGGAACCATTTTGCGCTCGAATTTTTTGCGCGAAAGTTTTTCGATCTGTTTCAACCGGCCGGTTTCTTTCATGTTGATGATGGTAACCGAAATACCGCTTTTGCCGGCCCTTCCGGTACGTCCGCTACGGTGGATATACACTTCCGGATCGTCGGGCATCGAATAATTGATCACGTGGCTCAATTCGGTTACGTCCAATCCACGTGCAGCCACGTCGGTAGCAATCAGCATTTGTATTTGTTTGCTTCGGAAACGCGCCATCACCTGGTCGCGTTGGGCCTGCGAAAGATCGCCATGCAAAGCGTCGGCGTTGTAACCGTCGGCCATAAACTGCTCGGCCACCTCACGGGTTTCCATGCGGGTACGGCAAAATACAATGGCATAACAGTCCGGATAATTATCGGCAATACGTTTCAGCGTAGCGTATTTGTCTTTAGCGTGAACCATATAGTAATGGTGCTCTACGTTTTCGGCGCCTGCGTTCCGTTTTCCAACCGACATCTCCAATGCATTGTTCAGGTATTTCGATTTGATTTCAGAAATACCTAATGGCATGGTAGCCGAAAATAGTAAAGTTTGTTTTTCCGCTGGAGTTGTAGCCAGAATGGCATCCAATTCTTCTTTGAATCCCATGGTCAGCATTTCGTCTGCCTCGTCCAGGATCAGCCAGCGAATGGCTGAAATATTGAGTAATTTCCGGCGGATCAGGTCATGGACACGCCCGGGAGTACCTACAACGATTTGTCCGCCCGATTTTAGTTCCCTGATTTGTTTGGTAATGTCGGCGCCACCATAAACCGGAATGGTTTTAAACCCTGGAATGTAGGCCGAAAACTTGTCGAGGTCGCGGGTGATTTGCAGGCACAACTCGCGGGTTGGGCAAAGAATGAGCGACTGCACCTCTTTGATCTGCATCGAGATGTTGTTAATTACTGGTAGCCCGAATGCAGCAGTTTTACCTGTTCCTGTTTGTGCTAAGGCTACTAAATCCTGGGTTGAATTGATCAGGTGTGAAATGGTTTGCTCTTGAATGGGCGTAGGCGTTTCAAATCCCATTTCTGCGATCGCCTTCAAAATTTCCGGTTTGAGGCCGGTTTCTTCAAATGTCATAAATTTCCTTTAAAATTATGAATCAGTAATACACTGATCCTTGCCAATGGAAGGAGACGGGTAGATGCTCCTGCCCTAAACCAGGCAAAAAGGAAATCCGACCCCTA
>Ga0208789_1000623_pt1 | contig 29608 bp, 28 predicted proteins | sample Methanotroph_Enr_FD_187368 | JGI IMG/M metagenome (GOLD analysis project Ga0208789, IMG submission 187368) | Enriched soil microbial communities from Old Woman Creek wetland in Ohio, USA - Methanotroph_Enrichment_5 (SPAdes) (version 2) | ecosystem: Environmental > Terrestrial > Soil > Wetlands...
ATGATCCTGACGGTGAACCTCTCGAAGGGCGCCCTCGTGATGTCCAAGAAGAAAGTGATAGTGAAGCGCCTGAACTCCATCCAGAATTTCGGCGCCATAGATATCCTCTGCACCGACAAGACCGGCACCATTACCCAGGACCGGATCGTGCTGGAGAAGTTCGTGGACGTGACCAACCGCCCCAGCGAGGACGTGCTGCGCTACGCCTACATGAACAGCTACTACCAGACGGGGCTGCGCAACCTGCTGGACCGCGCCATCCTCTCCCACACCGAGCTGGATGTGGAGACCAACTGCAAGAAAGTCGACGAGATCCCTTTCGATTTCCAGCGCAAGCGCATGTCGGTCATCATCGAGTACGAGAATTCCCACGTGATGATCGCGAAGGGCTCGGTGGAGGATATTTACAGCGTCTGCGGCTCGTGCCAGCTCGACGACGAGGTGCTGCCGCTCATCGACGTGATGAAGCGCGACCTGATGGAGGAATACGAGCGCCTCTCCAAGAGCGGCTACCGGGTGCTGGCGGTGGCTTACAAGGAATTCGCCACGAACAAGACCGTTTTCGGCGTGCAGGACGAAGGCGAGATGGTGCTGCTCGGCTACCTGGCCTTCTTCGACCCCCCCAAGGACTCCGCCGCCAAGGCGCTGGCCGGCCTGGAGAAGATGGGCGTGGCCATAAAGATCCTCACCGGCGACAACGAGCTGGTGACGCAGAAGATCTGCGGCGACGTGGGGCTGGACGCCAGGCACGTGATCACGGGCGGCGAACTCGCGCTGCTGGACGAGGCCGGCGTGACGGCCGCGGCGGAAAAGAACACGGTCTTCGCCCGGCTTTCGCCTTCGCAGAAGGAGCAGATCATCGCAGCGCTGCAGAAAGCGGGGCACGTGGTCGGCTACATGGGCGACGGCATCAACGACGCGCCGGCGCTCAATCTGGCCGACGTGGGCATCTCGGTGGACACGGCGGTGGACGTGGCCAAGGAGTCGGCCGACATCATCCTGCTCGAGAAGAACCTGATGGTGCTCGAGGAAGGGATAATAGAGGGCCGCAGGGTCTTCGGCAATATCACCAAGTACATCAAGATGGGCGCCAGCTCCAACTTCGGCAATATGTTCAGCGTGGTGGGCGGCAGCTACTTCCTGCCCTTCCTGCCCATGGCCCCGATCCAGATCCTGATGAACAACCTGCTCTACGATATTTCACAGACGGGCATCCCGATGGACAACGTCGACGAGGACTATCTCAAGAAGCCCAAGAAGTGGAATATCGGCAACATCAAGAAGTTCATGCTTTTCGTCGGCCCGATGAGCTCCATCTTCGACTACGCCACTTATTTCCTGATGCTTTATTTCTTCGGCTGCATCGCTTTCTCGGACCCTTCCACGCCGCTGGCGGCCAAACTGCACATGGAAAAACTTTTCCACACCGGCTGGTTCGTGGAGTCGCTGCTGACGCAGACCTTCATCGTCTACATCATACGTACGAAGAAAATACCTTTCATTGAAAGCGTCCCCAGCCTGCCGATGGTGTTCGCCACGGTGATGGTGATAACCGTGGGCGTGTTCCTGCCCTATTCCCACTTCGCCGACAAGCTCGGCTTCGTGCCGCTGCCGGCCGTCTACTGGCTCTGGATAACCGGCTTCATGGCGCTTTACGCCGTGATGACGCACAAAATGAAAGTCTGGTTCTACCGCAAATTCGGGGACGACTAAAACCTATGAAAAGCATATTGACCGCGCTTCAGGACGGCAGGCTGATAGAGCTGCCCGAGACCGACAAGGATAAAGCCCTCGGCTATATGGCCAGCATCCTGGAGGCCATCCCGGAGGTCACCTCCAACGTGGACGTGGCCGGCGGCGTGCTCGAGCGGGAAAGCAAGGCCAACACCGGCATAGGCAAAGGCTGGGCCTGCCCGCATATCCGCGTGGACGGGGACGGGGAGCTCTTCTCCGTGCTCGGCTGGAGCCCGGCCGGCATAGATTACGGCGCGCCCGACAAGGAAAAAGTGCACCTCCTGGTGATGTACTACATCCCCGGGAACCAGCGCATGGCTTATCTCAAGGAACTTTCAGGGCTGGCGAAGGCCATACAGAAAGGGCAGGGGATCGAGAATATCGAGAAGGCCGCTACGCTCAACGACGTGCGCAACGAACTCCTTAACTGGGTTTCGGCCTCGATAGACAATACCATGCCCCAGGCCAAGGCCCGGATGATCAAGCTGGAGGCCAAGCACGCGCAGGTCGTAGAGGCGGTGGAAGCGGCGGCCTCCTTTACCGGGAAGGGACTCGAGCGGCTTGTGCCCTTCTACCTGATAACCGGCGCCAGTTCGAAAAGCCTGGCCCTGGCCCAGGACGCCGAACTTGTGCGGGCGATCGAAGGGGCGGACCTGGCGCAGCTCGGGGAAAAGCAGGATTTCGAGGCCGGGAACTACAAGGTTTTCGTGCGCGCGAGGACGCTGTATAACCCGAACCGGGCTTTGTACGACTGTATCGCCATAAAGCGCTGAGCCGCGGCGCCCGCAAATAGAAAATCCCCTCGTATGGGGATTTTTTATTTACTGGCGGAAGGGGAGGGATTCGAACCCACGGTACGGATTAACCGTACACCGGTTTTCAAGACCGGCGCCTTAAACCACTCGGCCACCCTTCCGGATCCGGGCACTTTCAGCGCCGGGCCAGTAATGATATAATATAAAATTATATTAAGCAGTTAAAAGCGGGGCTTATTTTAATGGGCAAACTATTCGGCACCGACGGCATACGCGGCATCACCTGGGATTACCCCTTTACACCTGAATTTATCCGCAAAATAGGCTACGCCGCCTCCCTGGTCCTCCCCAAATATAAAAAATCCGGTTCGGGCAAGCCCGTTGTGCTGATGGGCATGGATTCGCGCGCCTCCGGCCGGCTTATAAAGAAATACCTGGTGGAAGGCCTGGGTGCCGGCAAGTTCAAGGTCGTGGACCTGGGCATAATCCCGACGCCCGCCGTTTCGTACCTGGTAAAGCGCGAGAACGCGGATTTCGGCGTAGTCATCTCCGCCAGCCACAACCCGCCCGAATTCAACGGGATAAAATTCTTCTCCTCCGAGGGGCTGAAGCTCAGCGAGGCCATCGAGGGGAAGATCGAGAAGCTGCTGCTCGGCAAGAAGCCGCTCTCCTTCCGGCCTTCCCATGCCGGCCTGCAGAGAAAAGATTTCACCCGCGATTACGAGGATTTCCTCAAGGGCACGCTGCCGCCCGGCTTCAGCCTTAAGGGCGTGAAGATACTGCTGGACTGCGCCAACGGCGCGGCTTATAAAATAGCGCCGCGGATCTTCCGCGACCTGGGCGCCACGGTGAAGGTCATCGGCGACAAACCGAACGGCAAGAACATCAACGTCGGGTGCGGCGCGCTGCATACCGAAAAGATGGCGAAGGCCGCCGCCGCCTGGGGCGCTTTCTGCGGGATCAGCTTCGACGGCGACGCCGACCGCTGCATGTTCGCCGACGAGAAGGGCTACCAGCTGGACGGCGACGACATCATCTCGATGGCGGCCCCGTACCTCAAGGAGCGCGGGCGCCTCACCAACAACGGCGTCTCCCTCACTTTCATGTCCAACTACGGCCTGCTGAAGTACCTCGAAGGCCTGGGCATCAGCGTCGCGCAGGTGCCGGTGGGGGACAAGAACGTCACCGACGCCATGGAAAAAGGCGACCTCAAGCTGGGCGGCGAATCCAGCGGCCATATAATTTTCCGCGAGTTCGCCCCCACGGGCGACGGCGTGCTGACCGCGCTGCAGACGCTGGCCGCGGTGCTGGAGATGGGCAAGCCTTTCAGCTGGTTCCGCCGCCACTGGAACCGCTACCCCCAGGTGCTGGGCTCGGTGAAGGTGGCGCATAAGCCCGCGTTCAAGAGCGTCAGCGGCTTCACCGACAAGCTGGTGAAGTTCGAGCGCGATCTCAAAGGCAACGGCCGCATCTTTATCCGCTACTCCGGCACGGAACCGCTGCTGCGGCTGCTGGTGGAGGGGGAGTCCCGCGAGGAGATAAAGGCTATCGCTGACGAGCTGCTGGAGCATTACCGGAAGCATTCCGGTGCGGTAGCGGCGAAGAACTGAGGGCCGCGCGACGACAGTTTTCGATTTGATTCTTTCACGGAGGTTTTCTAATGAGACATGTTAAACTCGGGGTAAATATCGACCACATCGCCACCCTGCGCCAGGCGCGCGGGGAAAAGAACCCGGATACCGTGGAGGCCGCCCGCGTGGTCTACAGCTCCGGAGGCGATATGGTGGTCATGCACCTGCGCCAGGACCGCCGCCACATACAGGATTCCGACCTCGAAAGGGTCCGCCACGAAGTTAAAGGCCTTATCCACATGGAGATGGCGGCCGTCCCCGAAATGGAGAAGATCGCTTTGCGCGTCCGCCCCGACTCCGTCTGCCTGGTGCCTGAGAGCCCTAAAGAGCTTACCACCCAGGGCGGCATGAAACTGGACGGCAAGCGCGCCGACCTGGAAAAGATAATAAAGAACCTTTCGAAAGCCGGCATCGAGGTCAGCGTTTTCACGGATCCCGAGCCGATGGCCATACGCGCCGCCCACAACATGGGCGCCGACAGCATAGAGCTCTGCACCAAGCTGTACGCCGAGTCCTGGGGCAAGAAGCTGCAGGCCAAGGAGCTGGAAAAGCTGCAGCTGGCCGGCTTCCTGGTAAAGGAACTCGAGATGGAGCTGCACGCCGGCCACGGCCTGGACTACTACAACGTGGCCTCGGTGGCGCAGATAGAAGGGATGGACTGCCTCAACATCGGCTTCTCGATAATTTCCCGCGGCATGTTCGTGGGGCTGAAGACCGCCGTGTCTGAAATGAAAAGGCTGATCCAGTAATAGAGGAGAGCGATCGGTGGCCGGCAAAAGCGCCAGGCGCGATCCCCGCGGATCGCCGCCGGCCTTTCACCGGTTCCCGATGATTTACCTATGTGCGGAATAACCGGCTATATCGGCGACAATAAGACCACGGACATCCTTATCGACGGGCTGAAACGCCTGGAGTACCGCGGCTACGATTCCTGCGGCATCGCCGCGGTGGACGGCAAAAACTCGCTTTACCTCAAGCGCGTGAGCGGCCGCGTGGACGCCCTGGACAAGCTGGTGGCCGCGGAGCCCGTGAAAGGCGCCCACGCCGGGGTCGGCCATACCCGCTGGGCCACGCACGGCGCCCCGTCCGAGGACAACGCCCACCCGCACACCGACTGCCTGTCCCAGGTGGTGGTGGTGCATAACGGCATCATCGAGAACTACCTGGACCTGAAAGAGAAGCTGCTGGCCGGCGGCCACAAATTCAAATCCGAGACCGACACCGAGGTCATCGCCCATATCATCGAGGAAAAGCTCAAGAGCCTGCACGTGCAGGCCTCGGCCGCCCGCGCCGACATGCTGGAGCCCGTCTTCTTCGAAGCTTTCCGCCGCGCGGTGGCGGACCTGAAAGGCTCTTTCGCGCTGGCGGTAGTCTGGGCGAAATGCCCCGGCATGGTGCTGGCGGCGCGCCTGCACAGCCCGCTGGTGGTGGGGCTGGGCAAAGGCGAGAATTTCATAGCCTCCGACGTCTCGGCCTTCCTCAAGCACACCAAGCGCGTGGTCTTCCTCAACGACGGGGAAATGGCCGCCGTGAAGAAGGACGGCATCGATTTCTACACCTTCCTGGGCAAGAAAGTCTCCAAGGAGCCGATCACCATACAGTGGGACTCTACCATGGCCGAGAAGGGCGGCTACAAGCATTTCATGCTCAAGGAGATCCACGAGCAGGCCGAGGCCGTTGAGAACACCCTGCGGGGCCGGCTGCTGCCGATGGGCGGGGACATCCTGCAGGCCGAGATGGGGCTTACTTCGGAGGCGATGAAGGCCTTCTCTTCGCTGCAGTTCATCGCCTGCGGCACGGCTTACCATGCGGCCCTGGTGGGCCGGGTGCTGTTCGAGAATTTCGGGATAGCCGCGCACGCCGACGTCGCGTCCGAGTTCACCGACCGCGCGAAGCTGATGGCGCCCGAGACCCTGGTGCTGGCCATCTCCCAGTCCGGCGAGACCGCCGACACGCTTTTCGCGGTGCGCGAGGCGAAGGCCGCCGGCGCGAAGGTGCTGGCTATAACCAATACCGTGGGCTCCACGCTCACGCGCGAAGCCGATTACGTTCTTTATACGCACTGCGGCCCGGAGATAGGCGTGGCTTCCACCAAGGCTTTCCTCGGCCAGCTGGCCGCGATCTACCTGCTGGCCGGGCATTTCGCCGCGGCCCGGGGCCGGCTGCCCGGCAACGAAGCCCGGCGCTACGCCGAGGAGCTGCTGAAGATCCCGCGCCTGATCGAAGAGACTTTGGAGAAAGAGCCCGAAATAGCGAAGATCGCCAACGGCTTCGCCTCCAGCGAACATTTTCTTTTCATCTCCCGGCATATAAATTACCCCATAGCCCTGGAAGGCGCCCTCAAGATCAAAGAGATCTCCTACGTGCATGCCGAGGGCTACCCCGCCGGCGAAATGAAGCACGGGCCGATAGCGATAATCTACAAAGGCATGCCGCTGCTGGCGGTGGCGCCCGCGGGCAGGACCCTGAACCTGATGGCGGGCAATATCGAAGAGGCCAAAGCGCGCGGGGCCGAAGTGGTGGCCATCGTGGACGCCGCCTCCAAGAAAACCGTCAAGGCCTCGCACTACATAGTTTTGCCGGAGACCGGCGAGCTTTTCACGCCCATGCTGACGGTGATACCGCTGCAGATCTTCGCGTATTACGTGGCGCTGGCCAAGAAGTGCGACATAGACAAGCCGCGCAACCTGGCCAAGAGCGTTACGGTCAGATAAAAGCGCTTGAAAACATGCCGTCCAAAAATATAAAACAGCCGCAGGGCATCATAGGCTTGGGCGTCGATCTGGCCGAAGTGGGCAGGATACGCCGGCTGGCCGAGCGCACCCCGGGCTTCCTGAAAAGGTCTTTTACCGCCGGAGAGCTGGCCTATTCCCTGAAAAGCAGGAATAAGTACGAACGGCTTGCCGCGCGCTTCGCCGTGAAGGAAGCGGTGATAAAGGCCCTGGACGATAAAAAACTGCCCCTTAAGAACATCGAGGTGGAGAACACGGCCAGCGGCCGGCCCGTAGTTAAAGTAAAAGGCCGCGCCGCGCGCCTTATGGTTTCGATTTCACACACGGCCAGCTATGCCGTAGCCGCCGTGATAGCCTTCGAGGCTTAATAGATGAAAGTAAAGTCCCTCACCAGGTATTACCTGGAAGCCCAGCTGCCGCCGAGGCCGAAGAACTCGCATAAAGGCGATTTCGGCCGGGTGCTGGTCGTGGCCGGCTCGCGCGGCATGACCGGGGCGGCCATACTTTCGGCCCGGGCCGCCTTGAAGGCCGGCGCGGGGCTGGTGACCGTGGCCTGCCCGGAGAGCGAAAGGAAGATCGTCGCCTGCGCCCTGCCCGAGGCCATGACTTTCGGCGGCGCCTGCTCCGGCGGCGCTTTTACCGCGGCCGCGGCTTCGCAGGTGGCCGCCTTCGCCCGCGCTAAAAAAATAGAGCTGCTGCTGATAGGCCCCGGCCTGGGCTCCTCTCCCGGCGCCCGTGCATTCGCTTTGAAACTCCTGAAGACCCTTGAGCTCCCCGCGGTGGTGGACGCCGACGCGCTCAACGCCCTGGCTTCGGGCCCGCGCCCGTTCAGGATAAAAACTTTCCCCGCTGTCTTCACGCCGCATCCCGGCGAAGCGGCGAGGCTGCTTGGCAAGGTCATTTCCGACAGGCCGGCCTGCGCCGCGGCCCTCGCGGCCCTGACCGGCGGCACGGCGGTGCTCAAAGGCCCCGGCACGCTGGTCTGCGAAGGCAAAACGATCTTAAAGAACATCTCCGGCGGCCCCGAGCTGGCGAAGGGCGGCTCCGGCGACGTGCTGGCGGGCCTGACCGCGGGCCTTTACGCGCAGAACGGCCTGGCCAGGGGCTTTACGCCCGGAACGGCCCTGGGCAGCGCCGCGCTGGCGGTTTTCCTGCACGGGCTTTGCGGAGAACTGGCCGCTAAAAAGCTGACCAGCCGCTGCGTCCTGGCCGGGGAACTGCTCGATTTCCTGCCCGAGGCTTTCGGGGTTTTATGAAAACAAAAAAAGGTACAGAAGCCCGCCTGATAGAGCATATCGAAAAGAATTTCAGGTTCCCGCTGGACCGCCGGCTGCTGCTCGGCCCCGGCGACGACTGCGCCGTGCTGCGGCAGGGCCGCGCCCGGGACCTGGTGATAACCACCGACGAGATGGTGGAAGGCACCCACTACCTGGCGCGCTTCGCGACCCCGGAGGACCTGGCCCGCAAACTGATGCGCATAAATCTGAGCGACCTGGCTTCGATGGGCGAGGTGGAGCCCGTCTCCTGCCTGGTAGGCTCCGGGCTCAGGAAAAATACTCCCGAGGAGTTTACGCTGCGCTTCATGAAAGCGCTGAAGGCCGAGGCGCTGCGTTTCGGCATTTCCATAGCCGGGGGCAACCTGGCCGGCGCGCGCGAGAACCATTTTTATATGACGGTCTGGGGCGAGACCTGCGGCTCTGAACTAGTGACCCGCTACGGTGCGAAGCCCGGGGACCTGCTTTTCAATATCGGCCCGCTGGGCCTGGCCGCGGCCGGCCTTGAGATCCTGATGGGAGGCCGGCCGGGCGAAAAGAAAAAATTCCCCGGGCTGGTCGAGGCTTTCTGGCGCCCCGAGCCCCTGCTCGAAGCCGGCGCGCTTATCGGCAGGCACGGCCTGGCTTCGGCCATGCTGGATAATTCCGACGGGCTGGCGCGCAGCGCCGACATAATCGCGGAGCTCTCCCGCTGCAAAGTGATAGTGAGCCTCGGCGAGGGGGCCTGCTCCCCGGACCTGCGGGCTTACAGCGCTTTGAAGAAGAAACCCTGGCGGCATTACGCCGTCAACGGCGGCGAGGATTACGGCCTTATTTTCACGGCTCCCGCGGCCAAACTGGCCGCCATTAAGAAACTGCTGCCGGCGGCGACGGTGGCCGGCCGGCTGGAAAAAGGCTCCGGCTCCAAGGTGGAGAACTTCGATGGCAAGGTCAAAAGTTTCGAACACTTTTAGTTTTAAAAGCGGCTCGCCCGCCGACACCGCCCGCCTGGCGGGGCTTTTCGCCGCCTCGCTGAAAGGCGGGGACACGCTGTTTTTGGAAGGGCCCATAGGGTCCGGCAAGACTTTTTTCGTGCGGGAGCTGGCCGCGGCGCTGGGCGCTAAAAAACTTCCGGTCAGCGCGAGCTTCAACCTGATGCGCGCTTACCGCGGGCGCCTCAAGCTTTACCACTTCGACCTTTTCCGCGCCGGGGAAGCCGACATGGAGAACATCGGCCTGGACGAATACCTGGGCCGCGCCGACGGGATAACCGCCGTGGAATGGCCCGCCGCGGCCGAAGCCTGCGGGGCCGCACCGGTACGGCTGGAGTTCGGGCTGGCCGGGGGCGACAAGAGACTTATAAAAGTGACTCCCGGGGATGCGGGCCGGCGGGCCGGCGAGGATATAGAGGCGAAATGGAAAAATTAACGCTGGGCCTTTGCACTTCCGGAACCAGGCTGAAAGTCTCGGTCCTGGCCGGCGACCGGTTCTTCCAGGCCCAAAAAAAGGAATTCAACCAGGAGCGCGTCCTTTTCGGCCTGGTCAAAAAAGAATTGAAAAAAGCGGGGGGACGGCTGCGCGGCGTAACTACCGTTTGCGCGGCGCGCGGCCCCGGGCGTTTCACCGGCATCCGGATCTCCCTCACGCTGGCCGGAGCCCTTAAAGCCCTGGCCGGCGCGAAGGTCTATACCGCGACCTTGTTCGAAATAATGGCGCTGCAGGCCGCGGAGAGCGCCCACTTCCGCGCCTGGGCCGGGAACAGCGCCGGGGCGCGCCTCGCCGTGCTGCTGCACGCCTTCAAGGATGAATATTTCTGCCAGAGCTTCCTGGCGGGAGGCCGGAAACCGCCGCGCCCGCAGGGGGAGCCGGTGTGGCTCAAGGCGGAGGAAATGAAAAAACTCCTGGCCGCCGTCGAAGAGCCCTGCTATACGGTAGCCGACGACGAGGAAGCCCCGGGCATTTACGCGCTGGTCCCGGAAAGGTCCGCAAAAGCCCCTGCCGCCGTTTCTAAAATACTCCCGGCCTATATCATCAAAGCGGCGCTGGCCTATAAAAACACCACGCTGAAGCCGCTTTATCTGAAACCGGCCAAGTACGAGCTGGAAGCCATCAGGCCCGCCGCCCGGGAACCCGGCGCCCGGAGCCAGGCGCCCAAAAAAGGGATCAAGGGGATCTTCAATCAGAATTCCGACAGCGTAAGGTTTTCCGGCACCTGACTCCACTTCTATGCTGATACGCCGCGCGAAAAAAGAGGATTACAAAGCTTTCGCCGCCATCGAGGCGGAGCATCCCGGCTACCCCGCCTGGGGCGAGAAGGGCTTCGAGGCGGAAGAAAATAACCGCCACTCGGTGACGCTGGCGGCCGAGCTGGACGGGCGGGCGGCGGGCTTTATAAATTTCTGGGTGCTCAGGCCGCAGGTGCAGCTGAACACCCTGGCCGTGAGCCGTGACTTCCTGCGGCGCGGGGCGGCCTCCGCCTTGATAGGCAAGCTTTGCGAATACGCGGCCAAAAGCCTCTGCCGCGAGATCGACCTGGAAGTCAACGAGCATAACGCCCCCGCCATAGCGCTGTACCGCGCCCTGGGGTTCGAAGTGGTCGGGAAAAGGCCAAAATTCTATAATAACACCGACACGGCCCTGCTGCTGCGCAAGGTCCTGCCCTAAAGGATATATGATAAAAAAACTAATCCACGCCGTACTGCTCCTCTCCTGTTTTACGGCGGTCTCTGCCGCCGCGGCCGACAAGGAAGCCTACCTCCATTTTATGAACGGGATGGTGCTGGAGCGGAAAGGAAATTACGATTCCGCCCTGCAGGAATACCGCCGCACCATGCTGCTGGACCCGCAGTCCGTTTTCGTTTACAAGCAGGCCCTTAACCTCGCCCTGCACATAGGAAAGATCGACGACGCCGCGCAGTGGGCGGAGTTCATAGTGCAGACCGACTCCGCCACCGCCGACAACTGGGTGCTTTACGGCAACGTGAAATGGGCCAAGGGAGACCTGGAAGGTGCGCGTACGGCTTACGAAAAAGCCTACGAACTGGACCCCTCCTCCTACGAGGCTTTATACCAGCTGGCCAGCCTGTGGAGCTCGCGGGACCCGGAAAAATCCATCCATTACCTTAAGAAATACCTCGAGCTGCGCACGGACGAGGCGGCGGAGGTTTATTACCAGATCGCCGTGCTCTACAGCGCAAAGGGGAACGACGAAGGGGTAAAGGAAAACCTCCTCAAGTCCAAGGACGCGGACCCTTATTACCCGCAGCCGCGCTATATGCTGGCCAATTATTACGAGGTGAAGAGCGACACCGAGGCGGCGCTCGACGAGTATTCGCAGCTGATCGCGCTTGAACCCGCGAACATCGAGCTCTACGACCACGTGGGTGAGCTTTACGCCGGGCCCCTGATGAACAACCTCGAAGAGGCGGAAAAATATTTCCTGAAGGCCTGGGCGCTGGACAAAAAAGACCCCACCGCCTGTTTCTGGCTTTCGGTGATCAGCGAACAGAAGCGGGATTTCAGCGCCGCCGCCGCTTACCTGGAAACCTCCGGGGGGCTTAAGGAAGACGCCGGTCTGGTGCTGCGCCTGGCCTATTACTATACCCAGAGCGGGCGCTACGAGAAGGCGATAGCCATGCTGGCCATGGCCACTAAGAAATGGCCAGACAACACCGAACTGGCCTATTTCCTGGCGCTGGGCTACGACGATACCCACAAAACCCAGAAAGCCATCGAGACCCTTAAGTCCATACTCGCGAAGGACCCGGACAACGCCGAGGCCCGCATGCAGCTGGCCGTCATCAGCGAGCGCGAGAACGATATGCCCGCCGCCGAGCAGAATTTCCGCTACCTGCTGACCAAGAATCCGAAAAACGCCAACGTGATGAATTACCTCGGTTATTCCCTGGCCGACAGGGGCCTGAAGCTGGACGAAGCCGAGCTGCTTATCATGGGCGCGATGTCGCTGGAGCCGGACAACGGCGCCTTCAGGGACTCGCTGGCCTGGGTCAGGTTCAAGCGCGGCAACATCGCGGGCGCGCAGGACGTCATAAAACGGGCGGTAAAAGCGGTCTACGACGACTCGGTGATCTGGGCTCACGCGGGGGATATCTACGCCGCCGCCGGGGACAACGCCACCGCCTGGCTGGCCTGGAAAAATTCCTGGCTGCTGGAGAAACCGGATAAGCGCGCGAAGGCCGAGGCCCGCCTGAAAGAGCTCCGGAAAAAAATAGCCCCGGACGCGCTGCCCGCGCTGGAACGGACTTACCTGCGCAATTTCAGCCCCGCCGGCCAGGAATTTTCCTCCTTCGCCAAGGTGGAGGCCAAGCTGCGCGGCAAGACCGTGAAGTTCGACGCCATCCTGCATTTCGCCCCGCCCTCCGATTTCAGCCTGACCGTGATGGGGCCGCTGATGGTCCCGCTCTGGAAAGCCAGGGTCTCAGGCGGCGTCATGGACATGGATTCCATCTCGCTGAAGGACATAGACTCCGGGGCCTTCAATTACTGGGCTTCCCTCATAGCCGGGGAGCTGAGCGGCTGGTTCGCCGGCGACTACCTCCAGGCGCAGAGCTGGAAGGAGCCCTGCTTTACGAGCGGCCAACGGGAAGTCTGCCTGGACAACGGCCTCTCCTGGCCGGAGGAAATAGTAAATAAAACCGAGCCGAAGCTGACCTTCAGGCCCGGGAATTATTTTTTAAAGAACCTCTATCTTTTTCCCGAGACCCTGGATTTCAAGCTGCCGTTCGTTTCCGTGAATCTCAAGCTGGACAAGAACCAGATGAATTTCAGCGGCGCCAATACGCTGAAACTTCCGGACTAATTAGAAGAGAAAGAGAAATAGCCACAAAGATGCACAAGAATATATCTTTTCTGTCTTGTGCTTTTTTGTGGCCAAATATTCTTCTGACCTATGATCAATGTTAAGGCTTTTGCCAAGGTAAACCTTTACCTGGAGGTCACGCGCCGCAGGCCGGACGGGTATCACGACCTGGCCACGCTGTTCGCGCGGATAGACGTGAGCGACCGGCTTTCTTTCAGGAAGACCGCCGTCCCCGGCCTAAAGCTCCTTGTCGAAGGCGGCCCGCAGGGGCTCTGCGAACCGCTGGACAATATCGTCTACCTGGCCGCGGTGAAGTTCTTTGCGGCTTTTGGTCTAAGCCCGGCGGTGGAGATAAAGCTGGAGAAAAATATCCCGTTGGGCGCGGGCCTGGGCGGCGGTTCTTCCGACGCCGCCGGCGCCCTGCTCGGCCTGGCCCGGCTGTATAAGCTGCCGCGGAGCGCTGCCGGCCGGCTGATGAAGATAGCGGCCTCGCTCGGTTCGGACGTCCCGTTCTTCATGCTTGATACCGCCATGGCCGTCGGCACAGGGAGGGGGGAGAAGCTTAAGGTCCTTAAGCCCGCTGCGGGTCTGCCCTATGTCGTCCTGGTCTACCCGGGTGTTCCGGTTTACACAAAAGAGGTTTACGGCCGCCTTAAACTTGGGGCCAAGGCCGAAATAAACCGGCGGCGGAAAGACCTCGGCCTGCTTTGCGGCCTTATAAAAAAGGGGCGGTTCGCGGCGTGGCAGGCCGGCCTGCTTTTCAACAGGCTCGAAGACCCCGTGCTTCCCGTTAATAAAGAAGTTCTGCTGGCTAAAAAAAAGCTTGCAAAAGCTGCGGGGAATGCGCTAATGTCTGGTTCCGGGGCTTCAGTCTTCGCCCTTTGCGAAAGCAGGGCAGAAGCGGCGCGGCTAACGGCTGAAATGGGACGTATCCGCGGTTACAGGGCTTTTTTAACGAAATTTTGCTAGAATTTTACTGATTTGGGAAACATGTAACGCTACCTTGAGAAGTGAGTGTTAGATTCCGGCTGGGAGCCGGATCCTGTCGGGGGGCGGAAAATAGGGGGAACAGTATGGAAATCACCGAAGTGAGGATACATCTCAGGAACGAAGCCAGACTTAAGGCTTTCGCGACTGTGACCTTTGAAAATGCTTTTGTTGTGCACAACATGAAGGTTGTGAGCGGCAACAACGGCCTGATAGTGTGCATGCCGTCAAGGAAGATCAAGGACGGCACATACAAGGATATCGCTCATCCTATAAACAACGAGTTCAGAGGCATGCTCGAACAGCGCATACTCAAAGAGTATGAGGTGGAGATGGCGAAGGCCGGGCCGGTCCCGGCGCCTACTCAAACAGAAGGCTTCGCTGAAGGCTATTAGCCCGCAAAGCGGTAAGGTCACAGACCCTTCCCGCGGGCCGCGGGAAGGGTTTTCGTGCTGTAAAATTTTATTCCCGGGTGGTGTAGTGGTAGCACAGCGGCCTTTGACGCCGTTAGCCTAGGTTCGAACCCTAGCCCGGGAGTTAGTTTCAGCAGGGCGGTAAGGAGACAAAATGCCTTTGGACCTTAGCAGCCTGAAAAAAGCCGTGGATTCTCTGGACCGCGCCATAAAGGTGGCGGGCGGAAGCAATAATTTCGACCAGGTCGAGGTGATACGCGCCGGCGTTATCCAGAATTTCGAATTCACCTACGAGTTGTGCTGGAAATTCATGAAAAGGTGGCTTGAGCTCAACACCGGGGCTTCCACCGTAGACGGTTCCACCAGGAAAGAGCTTTTCAGGCTGGCCGCCGAAAGCCGGCTTATTACCGGCGTTGAAAACTGGTTTAAATACCACGCCGCGCGTAACGAGACCGCGCATACCTACGACCCGGCCAAGGCCGCCGAGATCTTCGCTCTTGCCGCCCCCTTTGCCGTGGACGCGCGGGGGTTGCTGAAAGTCCTTGAAGAGAGAAATGATTAAAGCGACCCAGGCGCAGCTGCTGATCATCAGCGGCATCCTGGCCGCGCACGTTCCCGGCATGGAAGTCCGTGCCTTCGGTTCCCGTGTAGGCGGCAGTCCCAAGGACTATTCCGACCTGGACCTGGCCCTGGTCGGCGCCGCCAAACTCGACCCCGCTGTGCTGGAAACTCTCCGTGAAGCCTTCGAAGAATCCGACATCCCCTTCCGGGTTGACCTCCTCGACTGGCACACCATTTCCGAAGAATTCCAGGCGGTCATCCTGGCCAAATACGAAGTTCTGCGGTAAAGCGCCCCAAATAACAGGTGTCTGTCCCTGGTTAATCAAGGAACAAGATGCAGGATTTATCCGTAATAGCGAGAATCATTGCCACAATTGGGTTACTCATCGTTTTATATTATGCAGCGTCGTCTTATCTTGCATTTTGGATAGGGACCCATTCTTTACGGTCCTTTTCTGTATCCTCAATTCGCCGGGCTTTCTTGATGCCGATGCTTATTCTGGTGTTTGCATTGGGTATTGGCAGGTATTTTTCCAATTCTTTTAGTCTTGTCCTCAAACATGTAATCCAGGTCATAATCTATTTTGTCTTCTTTTGGGCATTTGTTGCCCTTGCGGCCGATTTAGTCGAATTCGTTCTTCGCAGTTTGCATACAAAACTTTCAGGAAAGAGATTCATGTGGTATGCAGTCCCTGCAACGTCCTTCGCACTAGCCCTTAACTTGTTTCTATTCCCTCCAAGGTTCTTATCCCCTCCGCAGAACGACAATAAGGTTAAGATTATAACTCCCCAATCCGTAATTGAATTAGAGGATCGTTTTGTCAGAAATACTGCTGGGATAACCTCACCCATTCGTTTGATCCCTTTTTCCAAGTGCGTTAACATTTTTAACCCTGAATGCAGGATTCGCGCGAAACTGGTATTTAGATATGGAACGATTGTTAAATCTGTAATCGGAAAAGAGTCTTTTTTATATCTGGCATGGTGGCGGGGTGGTCCGGGCCTCAAAGTCCGATTTGCGAAGTTGTCATCACTGGATTTGGATAAAGGCACAAGCAAATCACTTGACGACGCAGGTGCCAGTCCGCTCTTTTCTCCAAACAGCAAAATGCTCGCATATGATAAATACTTAGGGGGCGAGGACTCATTTTATGGGAATTTGCCGGTGCCAAAGTCAGATGTCTGGGTAGTTGAGATTCCCGAGGGGAACAAGCACGCTCTTACTACAGATGGAAAAACTAAAATCTTAAGATGGCTGAATGATAAAGAAATACTAGCTGCGAATGTGGAATTTAATGGGGACTCCGATGAAGAATACGTCGGAGACTGGGATTCGTGGAAAAAGACAGGATATATCAAGATAGATATTGTCAGCGGTGCGATCACAAGGCTTGCATTTGAGCCGGAAAAACCGGAATCAAGGAATAGCATTAAAATTATTCCATTCCCAGCGCCGCCGATGGATACAACTCACTTCGATTTGGTCTATGGTACCAGAACAGTTCTACGTATTCCCGCTATTAATACCGAAAGCGAATGGACTTGGGCTCCGGAAATATTATGGATCAGTGATAAACAATTCCTCACCGTCAGATTTGAGCCCAATTCTGATGAGAAGCCTCCATTTTCTCTTCATGAGCAGAGGGGGCGTTTCGATCTGGTAAAAGTAGACTGCGATACGATGGAGTCTGTTGTAGTGCATAAAGATATTGATGAATTGCCCGACCTAACATTGTCCCCCGATAAAAAAATGATTACTTGGAAGATAGCTGGTAGTTCAGCGGCTACATCAAAAGGGCTAATATTGGCGGACATAAAATTTGATCAGAAACGGAATATCGGTGAGGACCTCGGTTTGAAGTCGGACCCGCTAAAAGTGGTTTGGGCAGCGGATAGTAATTCGCTGTTTTTGGAATTCTATCCAACCGGATATATCTATCAAGTAGGCATTGAATGATACATAAACAGCCAAAGAAAAAGGCTGAGATAGGAGCGGCATTGATAACAGGAGCAAGACATATATAAGCCAGACCTCAACTATGATTTGCCCTTCTGCTAAAAGAAAATTCTGGACTGTCTATATCGTCCGCTGCGCCAATGGTTCCTTATATACCGGGATAACCAATAACCTGGTCGGGCGGATCGCCGACCACAATTCGGGCAAGGGCGCCAAATATACCGCCGCTTTCGGGCCTGTGGTGCTTGTTTGGAAGAAGAGGAAGAAAGACCGTTCCGCCGCTTCCATCCTGGAAGCCGCCATCAAAAAGCTCTCCCGCAAAGAAAAAGACGCCTTAGTCAGCTCAAAACCAGCTAAATAGCCCTTTAATCTGCTCAAAATCTGCTTGCCGGGGATTTTTCCCGGAGGGCAGGCCGGGGGGCACACTTGCAAAGCCGTTGCGGAAGGGGGCCCCGCCATAATTTCCCAAGGCGGGGGGAACCGACGCAAGGGTTCCCTCTGCCCGGGTTTGCAAGGGTGCCCCCCGGCCTGCCCGACTGGGCTTCCATGACGTGAGTTGAAAAATCACCGGAAGCGCAGGCTTTGCGAGACCTTCCCCGCAATTGACAAATATCCTTTCCGCTCTAACCGCCTATTTTTGTAGAATTTAGGCGTAGTCCTTTCCGTTCCTTAATTTTTTCAGTCTTACTCTTTTAAACTATGCCCAAAAACAAAAGTTTCGCGGCGGTAGTGCTGGCGGCCGGTCTCGGCACCAGGATGAAATCCAACCTTCCCAAGGTAATGCATTACCTCGGCGACATGTCGCTGGCCGAACGCGCCATCCGCAAAGTCGCCGCCCTCAACCCCGAAAAGATCATCGTCGTCACCGGCCATAAAGCCGAGCTCGTCGAAGCCGAACTCGCCAGGAAACTCGGCCCCGCCATCCTGGAAAAAACCGTTTTCATCCGCCAGAAACTCCTGAAAGGCAGCGGCCGCGCCGTCCAGGAAGCCCTGCCCCTCATCCGCCGCCACGACCACGTCATGATCCTCTGCGGCGACGCCCCGCTCTTCCGGGTAGAGACCGTCCGGAAGATGTTCGGCTACTACTGCAAGCGCTCCCCCGACTGCCTCGTCATGACCGCCGAGCTCCCCGAGCCCGGCTCCTACGGCCGCATCAAGCGCAACCACGCCGGCGACGTCGCCGCCATAGTGGAAGCCGCCGACGCCGACGCCTGGGAGAAAGCCATAAAAGAGGTCAACTCCGGCACCTATTTCTTCCTCGTCAAAAGCCTCGAGAAAGCCGTCAAGAACCTCAAGAAAAAAGGCTCCAAAGGCGAGTTCTACCTCACCGACGCCGTCGAGAACATCATAGCCGCCGGCGGCCGGACCGCCGCTTTCAAGCTCTCCGACCCCACCGAGATGACCGGCATAAACTCCCGCGCCGACCTCGCCGCCGCCTACGCCATGCTCAACCGCCGCAAAGCCGCCGACCTCATGGCCGACGGCGTCACCGTGGTGGACCCTTCCAATACCTATATAGACGAGAGCGTCAAGATCGGCCGCGACACCGTGGTCTACCCCGGCGTCTTCGTCAAAGGCTCCACCATTATCGGCTCCGGCTGCAAAATAGGCCCCGCCGGCGTCATCGAGGACTGCGTCATCGACGACGGCGCCGTCATAAAATATTCCTGCGCGCTCGAAAAGAGCCGCGTGCGCGCCGGCGCCATCGTCGGGCCCTTCGCCCGCCTGCGCCCCCTGTCCGACATCGGCCCTTCGGCCGAAATAGGCAATTTCGCCGAGGTCAAGAAGTCGCGCATCGGGCGCGGCTCCAAGATGCACCACCACAGCTACGTCGGCGACACCGAGATGGGCGAGAAGGTCAATATCGGCGCGGGCACCATCACCTGCAATTACGACGGAGTGAACAAGAACAGGACCGTGATCGGGGCCGGCGCTTTCATCGGCTCCAACACCAACCTGGTCGCCCCCGTCAACATCGGGGCGGGGGCGTATACGGCCGCCGGTTCTACCATAACGGAGGACGTCCCGGGCGGCGCGCTGGCCATAGCGCGCGCACGGCAGGTGGTTAAGCAGCTCAAAAAGAGGTCCAAATGACGGATAAGCGCGGAAGAACTTTTAAAGTTTTCAGCGGCAACGCCAACCCCGAACTGGCTCGTCAGATCTGCGATAAGCTGGGAGTTCCGCTTTCCGAAACCAAGGTCCAGAAATTCGCCGACGGCGAAATAGACGCGCATATCATGGAGAACGTGCGCGGCGAGGACTGCTACGTCATACAGCCCACCTGCCCGCCCGTCAACGACAACCTGATGGAGCTCCTCATCCTCATGGACGCGCTGCGCCGCGCCTCCGCCGGCCGCATCACGGCCGTCATCCCCTATTACGGCTACGCCCGCGCCGACCGCAAGCCGGCCCCGCGCGTCGCCATCACCGCCAAGCTGGTGGCCAACCTCATTACCGAGGCCGGCGCCAACCGGGTCATCACCATCGACCTGCACGCCGCCCAGATCCAGGGCTTCTTCGACATCCCGCTCGACCACCTCTACGGCCGGCCGGTGATCCTGGACTACATCAAAGGCCGCAAATTCGAGAACATGGTGGTGGTCTCGCCCGACGTGGGCAGCGTGGAGCGCGCCCGCTCCTTCGCCAAGCGCCTGGACCTGGGCCTGGTCATCATCGACAAGCGCCGGCCCCGCCCCAACGAGGCCGTGGTCTATAACATCATCGGCGACGTGAAGGGCAAGACCTGCTTCATCTTCGACGACCTGGTGGATACCGCGGGCACCCTCTGCATGGTGGCCCAGTCCATAAAAGAGCAGGGCGCGGCCAGGATAATCGCCGCCGCCACCCACGGCGTGCTCTCGAGGGACGCCGCCGACAGGATAGACAAATCCCCTATAGAAGAGCTCATTTTGACGGATACTATTCCCGTAAATGCCTCAAAAAGTGCTAAAATAAAGGTGGTATCCGTGGCCGCGCTCCTTGCGGAGGCCATTAAACGCAATCACATGGGCGAGTCCATTAGCGAACTTTTCAAGTGATGGTGTATTTACAGCAGGAGGAATTGAGATGAAACAGACATTGATTTCGGCAGAGATGAGGGACAACCCCGGCGTACGGAGCAGGCTTTCCGCTCTGAGGGCCGGCGGCCGCATCCCCGCCGTCATATACGGCCTGGACAAGAAACCCGTGAACGTGACCGTTGACGCGAAAGAGATCGCCTCCATCATAAAGGCCGATCCCAACGCCATCATCACGATGAAGCATTCCGGCGGCGAGGACACGGTGATCATAAAGGCCACCCAGCGCCACCCCGTCACCGACAAGCGCACCCATTTCGACTTCTACCGCATCTCTCTCACCGAGAAGATCAAGGTAAAGGTCCACGTAAAGCTCGTCGGCGAGTGCTACGGCGCGAAAGTACAGGGCGGCCTGGTGGAACACACCATGCGCGAACTGAACATCTCCTGCCTGCCCACCGAGATCCCGCACGAGATCGAGCTGGACATCACGGACCTGAATATCAACCATTCGCTCCGCGTTAAAGATATTAAAGCCGGCACCGCCGAGCTTCTCGACTCTCCCGACCAGATCGTGGTCAGCGTGACCGCGCCGAAGGAAGAGAAGGTTGAGGAAGCCGTGGCCGGAGCCGAGGCCGCCCCCGAAGTGGTCGGCGCCAAGGGCAAGAAGGAAGAGGGTGAAGAAGGCGCGGCTGGCGCCAAGCCCGCGGCCGGCGGTAAAGCCGAAGCGGGCAAGCCCGCGGCCGGCGGTAAACCCGCGGCCGGCGGCAAGCCCGAAGAAAAGAAACCCGGAGCCCCCAAGAAGTAACGTGGGCCCGGCGCACTGGAGCAGAAGTTGGACCTTAACATGTTCGGCTTCTGCTCCTTGCTTTATCCCGAATCCTGCATTTGCAGGATTCCCCGCGAAGCGGGTTGAGGACAAGCGCTATGCGCGCCAGTCCGAAAGGGTGTATGCCGCGCGGAACGCGCCCTCGCTATGCGAGGGGAAAGTTTCATCTGAAACTTTCCGGCTGGTAATGTGAGGTACGGGGTTTGTGAACGACCAGATACAGATGGCGGCCCTGCTCGGTAACCCGGGCAGGGAATATGAGCGGACCAGGCATAATATCGGCTTCATGCTGGCCGACCTGGCCGCTTCGCGCCTGGCCCCCGGGGGGAAGTGGCGGGACTGGAAAGGCATCGGGCTTTATCTCGAATTCGAGGCCGCGGGCCGCAAAGTGTTCCTGCTAAAACCCCAGACTTATATGAACCTTTCCGGGCAGGCGGTCCTGAGCCTGGCCTCTTTCTACAAGATAAAGCCTCAGTCCATCCTGGCGGCTTACGACGACCTGGCCCTGCCCTTCGGCAAGCTGCGCATCCGCAAGGACGGCTCCGCGGGGTCGCATAACGGGATGGCCTCGATAGTTTCGGCGCTGGGGCCGGCCCTGCCCCGCCTTCGCCTGGGCATAGGGCCGCGGCCGGAGAATATCCCCGGCAAGAATTTCGTACTTTCGGGATTTTCAAAAGAAGAGGGGGGGCGGCTCGCCGATTTCCTGGACCGGGCCTGCGAAGCGCTGAAGGCGGCCTTCGAGGACGGCGTGGAGAGAGCGATGAACCGCTACAACTATGACGGAGATAAGCCCGTATCTTAAGATATTCTTCGGTTTGCTCTTCATCCTGCTGGGGCTGGGCTACGTTTATAAGCCGGAGATCATAGAGCGGATCAACCGGCTCATAAAAGAAACTTTCCTGAACGATTCCTACGTCGCGCTGCACCGCAAGAACTGGGGCTTTCTGCTGCTGCTTGTCGGAGGGGTGCTGATCTATATGGGCGTCTCAAGGTCGCTCGGCTGGTAGGCCGCACTAGGCCTTTCGGCCCTTGGCTTTTTTCCGCCGCGCTGTATACTATCACAGGGGGAAATCCATAAATATTGTCTCGGGCGGATTCGTAAGGCGTGCGCATTCAGCGTTAACTCAGCCGGGGGGCTGAAATCAACAGGGGGTGAGGGTATGACCTGGGAAGAAATAGGTAAAAAGTACGAACAGGACGCGAAGGTTGAAAAGTCGGCCGAAAGGCTTCCGAAGTTCGAAAAGAACTGGGACAACCTGGTAAAGTCAACGGATAAACTTGTCTGGCTTTTTTCTCTCTCGAACGGGGCGAAGACGCAGTTCAAGAGATAAACGGCGGGTTTAAATTCCCGGGACCCGCGCAGGCGGTCCCGGGTTTTTATTTTTCGGAGGAATCCAGCTTTACTTCCAGGCCTTTACTGATAAAGCTTACGCGGTCCTGGCGAGCCCCTTTCAGGTCTCCCCTGCGCGGCGCCCCCAGCTGCCCGTGGGTGTTGAGCAGCGCTTCAAGGTAGATCCTGCGGGTGAGCAGGTCCGGCATGATCAGGTTGGAGGAAGTCATCTCGAATTTGGCCGGAAAGACCGGGTTTATGATCTTCCTGACCGCCACCGGCACCCCGCCTTCGTTCCTGGCCACTACGAAAAGCATCCCGTTCGCCCCCGGCAGGCCGGGGATCAGGCCCTGGGCCACCGTGACGGTCCCAGAGACCCTGAAAAAATATTTCAGCGCTGCCGGGTAGCCGAAGCGCCAGACCAAAAATCCCGCCAGCGCCAGTACGCCCAGCCAGAAAAAACGTTTGAACATAAGATAATTTTACAAAATAACAGATATTTATATTCGCAAAGAAAAAGCGGAGCGGTTTCATTGGCCCTGCTTTCTGCGCTTTTACTTTGCTTTCCGCCGCTATAAGCGGTCCTTTATGACATATTCTGTTCATATTCATTTAACATTCCTTTTATTGCTATATGGGGCGGCGTATATTAAACTTGATAGAGAGTAAAAAGGTAAAACTATGGCAAACGAATACGGCGACTTGGAACAGATGGTCAATGACGTTACCAGCCTGGATACGGCCCGCATGACGCTGCGCTGGGCCCTGGAAAGGCTGAACAACATCGAGAAAGAGAAGGCCGACCTCAAAAAGAACCTGACCATAGCCGAAGAGGCCGCGAAGCGGCTCCAGGTCAAGGAAGCCACCCTCACGGACGCCTATTCCTCCCGCACCAAGACCCTGGAAGAGAAAGAAGATTTTTACACCAAGCTGGAAGCCACCATGTCCCTGCTCGGGGAAGGCAAGCTGGATATCCAGCAGCTGCTGAAGAAAGAGGCCAAGCTGGACAGCCTGCGCCACAGCCTCGAGAGCGAATATTCCGACAAATTCGAAGAGCTGGACCGCAACCAGCGCTCCGTGATAGAGCGCTGGAACGGGCGCCTGCTGGAGGTGGAAAGCCAGTACGCCGCCCGCCTGGCCGAGGCCCAGAAGAAATATGACGGGCTGCGCGCCGAACTGGAGGGGGACTACCAGGGGCGCATCAACTCGCTCCAGGCTTCTTTCAAGTCGCGCGAGAAATATCTTTCGGAAAGGATAGGCGGGCTGGAAGGCAGCGTGCGCCAGTCCGAGGAGAAGGTGGAAACCCGGCGCCGCGAGCTGGAAAGCGAGTACCTGGCGAAGAAACGCGAGACGGAAGAGAATTACCGCAAGCTGAAGAACATGCTGGAAGCCGGCCTGGAGGAAAAGATCCGGTCCGCGGACTCCGACCACGCCGAACAGGTGCGCGCTTTCGAGGCCTCCTGGCAGATAGAGCGCGCGAGGCTCCTCGAGGAGCAGCACGTGCGCGAGGCCCAGTACGCTTCCGCGCAGGACCGCATCAAAGAGATCGAGAACGCGCTGGCGCTGCAGCAGGAGACCCACCATTCCGAGCTGCTTAAGATAATTTCCGAGAAAGAGACCGCTTTCAGGGCCCAGCTGGTAGCGCTGGAGAACGAAAAAGACGCCAAAGAGGCGACGGTAAGGGAGCTCCAGGCCAGGCTCGATAAAAAAGCCGCCGCCTGGGACGCCGACCGCGCCAGGCTGGAGGCCGACTTCGACTCCAGGATGTGTTCGCTGGAGGCCGCCCAGAAGGAGCACGCCGCCTCGCTGGAGAGCGAATACGCCGCTAAAAAAGGCGAGCTCGACGTCATAATAGCCGCCAGCCGCGGCGAGTTCGAAAAAGAATTCAACGCCCGCCTGCAGGCGGAGCGCCAGTCCATGGAAGTGGAGAAAACCATCCTGGAGCAGGAGAAGCGCGCGCGCGAAGAAGCCCTCGCCGTCAATACCGAAAGGCTCAGGGAAGTGGAGAACGCCCTTTCGGCCACCCGCGAGGAACATCACAAGGACCTGATGGAGCGCATCCGCACCGGCGAAGCCTCCTTCCGCGAAAAGCTGGCCGGCTTCGAATCCGAGAAGCAGGCTTATAATGAGACTATAAATAACCTTACCGACGAACTGCGCCGCCGCGAAAGCGCCCTGATAGAAGAAAAGAACAAGATCGCCGCGGAGTACGGGGCCAAGTCAGCCATTCTTGGCGAGATGCTGGCCAGGACGGAGGCCGCCTTCGAGGAGAAGCGCCGCGCCTACGAGGAAAAGATCGCCGCGCTGTCAGCCGGCCTGGAAGAGGCCGCCAAAGCCTCGGCCATGGAGAAGGAAAATTTCCAGAAAGAGCTGGCCCGCGTTTCGGCGAACGTACAGGCGCTGGCCGAAGAGCGGACCGCCCTTATCCGCGCCGATTACGAGAGCCGCAAGGCGGACCTGGAAACGGAATTCGCCGCCCGCTATAACGACAGGCTGAAGGCCCTGGAGGCCGAGAAAGCCCGCGTCAACGAGGCGCTGGCCGAGAGCGAAAGGCAGCGCGAGTTCTCCAACGCGAAAGCCGCGGAGCTGGACGCGGCGATGGCCGAACTCCGCCGCAACGACGCCGAGGAAAAAGCCGCGCTTTCCCGCGACTACGCGGCGCGCCTGGCTGCGGCCAGGAAAACGGCCGAAGAGGACGCCAAGGTCCGCGAAGCGGAGCTGCGCGCCGATATCAAGATCCAGAGCGAGAACCTGACCGCCGAACTTTCGAAAGCAGCGGACTCCGCCCGCGTCAAGGAAGAGGAGCTCGCGGCCCGGCTGCGGGCGGAATACGAGAGCCGCAAGGCGGACCTGGAAAAAGAATTCGCCGCCCGCTACAGCGACAGGCTGAAAGCGCTGGAGGCCGAGAAAGCCCGCGTTAAAGAGGAGCTGGCCGAGAACGAGAGCAGCCTGGCGGAGACCAAGGCCGCCGCCGCGGCCATAGAGGCCGACTATGCCGCTCTCCGGGAGCGCCTTGAGTCCGAAGCGGCGGGCCGGATAGCGGCCGTTCAGTCCGAGGCCGCCGGCAAGATGGAATTCGAGAGGAAGAACTGGAACGCCGAGCGGTCCAGGTTCGAGAACATGCTGGCCGAAACCTCCGAGAGGTTTCACAGCTCCCAGAAAGAGATAGAGACGCTTAATAGCAAACTGCACCAGGCCGCCCTGGAGAGCGCCGGCTGCGAAGACCGGTTCAACGGCAGGCTGCTTGAAGCCAAGTCCAACTACGAGAAAGAGCTTTTCCTGCGCGTCAAGGAATCGGTGGACGCGCAGACCGCCGACCTGGTCGCCGGCGTAGAAGCCGCGAACGCGAAACTGGCCGACCTTTCAGCCGTCCTGGAGACGAAAGAGAACGTCATAAACGGTTTAAGGGCCGCGGCCATAGAAGCGAAAAGCGAGTGCGAGGCGCGGGTGATCTCCTCGGTTTCCGAGTCGGTAGCCGCGCGGCGCAGCGAGCTGGAGCAGGCCTATGCCCGCAGGCAGGCCGCCCTCGAGGAAGATTCCCTGGCGCGCCGCAAAGAGCTGACCGAGGAGTTCACGCTCAGGAGCGTACGCCTGGCCGAAGAGAACGCCGCGCTCAAAGCGGACCTCGAAAAGAAGACCGCTGCCGCCTCCGAAGCCGGCTCCAGGGCCGCCGCGCTGGCGGACAAGCTGCTGGCGGCCGAGAAGGCCTTCCACGACGAGAAGCTCGAGATGCAGAAGGCCCAGATCCGGGAATTCGATTCCGCCGTCGGCGCCTCGGTGTCCGAGGCCGTGGAGATGTCCGAGCAGCGGCTGCGCCACGCGCAGGAAGAACTGGAGAAAGCGAAAAAGACCAACCGCGAAGAGGTGCGCCAGCTGGAGGAGGCCTTCGCCGGCGAGAAGGACCGGCTGCTGGAGGAAGTGGACCGGCGCGACCGGTATATCGAAAGCGCCGACAGCAAGCTGCAGGAGCTGGAACGCGAGATGATCGCGTACCGCCAGACCGCTACCGGCGAACTGATGAAGAATATCTCGGACCAGGACACCCGCTTCCGCGAGATGGCCGCCGAGGACAAGGCGCGCAGCGACGCCCGCGTGAAGCAGCTCGAGTCCCTGCTCTCCGCCAAGGAGAAGCTGCTGGCCGACAGCGACAGGTTCTACAGGCAGAAGCAGCTGGAGCTGGACAGCCTGCACGCCGGCCTCAACATCCGCGTGAACGGGTTCAACGAGGCTATCTTCGCGCAGAAACAGGAACTGGGCGAAAAAGAGAAGGCGCTTAACGAATACAGGCTCAAGCTGGAAAGGGAATACGCCCTTAAGACCTCCGAGCTGGAACAGATGAAGGCCGAACTCACCCGCGCCATCATGGACTACAGGAAGAAATAATATGGAAAAAGAACGCGCCATACAATGTGTGCCGGTAGAACTGATCGAAAGGCTGAAAGCCCTGGCGTCGAAGCTCTGGGACGACAGGAACCCGGCCTCCGTGCAGCTCAGCACCATCCTCGAGGAATTCGGGCCGGACGTGAAGACGCTCGAAAACATGCTGAGGGATTACGAAGCCGATTATTCCCGCCGCCTGGCCGCCGGCCAGAGCAAGTTCGAGCAGAAAGAAGGCCGGCTTAAAAAAGAGATAGAGGACCTTAAGGCGCGCCAGGCCGGGCTCGAGAGCTCACGGGCCGAGGCCGTCAAGAGGGGCGAGGAACTTAAAGCGGCGTTCAACGACCGGGAGGCGCTGCTGGCCGAGCTCAAGATGAAAAGTACGGAAACCGAGGGAGCTCTTAACACCAAGTACGTGGCCAGGATGCAGGAACTTTACGAGAAGGTCAACAAGAAAGAGCTGGATCTGCTGACCCGGTGGGAAGAAAAGAACAAGACCCTGGAAACGAAGCTGCAGGACCTCGAGAACGATTACGCCGCGAAGGGCAGGCAGCTGAGGCTGCGCGAGAAGGCGCTGGAGGAAGACTTTAACGCCCGGAAGGCGGAGCTGATAAAGACCTTCGACCGGATACGGGCCGGCCTGGAAGCCAAAGAAAAAGAACTCTCCGCGCGGGAAGAAGCCCGGCCCGGGAAAGGCGGGGCGTTATGAGCGGAACCAAGGAACTTAAAGATCTGCTGGACAGGCTGAAGGGCGAAGTCGGCCCGGTGCCGCCGGACCGGCCCGAGAGGGCCGAACCCCGTGCCGCGTGGCAGCAGCCGCAGCCCTCCGCCGGAAGGCAGGAGCGCTTCGGCAGGCCTTACAGGGCTCCGGAGCAGCCGGCCCCTTCGACCGTGCAGCAGAACCCGCTCTGGAGCGAAAACAAAGAGAGCGTGCTTTTCGGCATGCTGGCCTCGCTGACGGCCGCGCTGGGGGGCATCCTGGCCGGTCTCGATTACCTGGTGGTCATCGGGTCGGTCTTCTTTTCTCTCTTCTCGCTGCTCATGCTGCTCGGGCTTTTCAGGTTCTTCCTGGATTCAAGGCACCGCGGCGTAGACGCGTCCGGGCTGGCCGCCCGCGTCGACGCGCTTTCCCGGAAAGTCGAGATGCTGGGCGCCAAGACCGCCGCCGGCCCCGTGAGTTATTCCTCCGGCAGCCCGGACAGGGAGCGCGAACTGGAGCACAAGGTGGAAGAGCTGCGCGTCCTGGTGAAAACCCTGGCCAAGGGTATGGAAAAATAGATAAACGCGAAGTATAAATATATATAATTAGCTTATGAAGACCATATCCGCCGCTCTGTCTTTCCTGATGCTTTTCAGCTCCGTCCCGGCTTTCAGCCTGGACCTGGGCTCCTTGGAGAAGGAGTATTACATCGAAGCCGGCGACGTGATCAGCATCAACGTTTTTCCCGCGGAGGAGTTTTCGAAGGAAGTGACGGTGCAGCCCGACGGCACCATAGAGATCCCCATGCTCGGGTCCATGAAGGCGCAGGGCATCAAGCCCGACGACCTGCAGAAAATACTGACCGCCAAGTTCTCCAAGTACGTCTCCAACCCCTCCATCACGCTGAACGTGCGCAAGTTCTCCTCCAACAAGGTGGCGGTGATCGGGCAGATAAATATGCCCGGCTATTTCGAGTACCGGGAAGGGATGCGGCTGCTCGACCTGGTGGCGCAGGCCGGCGGCACGGCCGATTACGCCCGCAGGGACAAGGTGCGGATCTTCAGGCGCGTGAAAGGCGCCGACGAGAAGGTCACCGAAGAGGTCGTAAAAGCCGACCTTGAGGCCGTGTTCGGCGGCAAGATGGACAATAACATCCGGCTGAACACCGGGGACATCGTTTATATCCCGCGTAAGCCCTATTCCACAGGGGCCAAATGGATCACTGATAATTTCGCCCCCTGGATCACGCTGTTTACTTTTGTGGTTACGGCCAGCATCGTGGCGAGGAAGAACTAAAACCTATGAACGCCGAGCTTACCCTTTACGATTACTGGCGCATAGTCAACCGCCGCAAGTGGATCGCCCTGCTGATCTTCGCGGTGACGGTTTTCTCCACGATCTTCTACACGCGCCTCCAGCCCACCGTGTACCGCAGCCAGGCCTTGATAAAAATAAAACCGCCGGTCTCCTATTCCAGGATCGCGGGCTCGGTCGCCGAGGAATTCGACCCCTGGAGCGCCGTGGCCACCGAACTCAAGGTGATCACGTCCTCGGAGATCTCCGAGCGCGCCGCGGCCAAACTGGGCATGCCGACCGGAGCCAAGTCCGAGGCTGAAATAGCCTCCTCTTACAAAGTGGAGCGCCTCACGGACTCCAACCTTATCGCCATTTCCGCCTTCAGTTCCGACCCGGTGAGGGCCGCCGATATCGTGTCCGCCGTGATAGAGGCGTACCGCGACTTCGACCTGGAGCAAAAGAGCATGCAGGCCAGGAAAACCCTGGCGGACATCTCCGCCCGCAAGGACGAGGTCGAAGAAAGCCTCCGCACCCTGGAGCGGCAGAAACAGAATTTCATAGAGAAGAACCCGAAGACCGGGCTCGGCGCGGCCCTGGCCAACCAGCTGGCCGACCTGGAGATCAAGAAAAAAGAGCTGCTCGAAAAATACACGCCCAACCACCCCGAGGTGCAGAGCGTGCAGCAGCGCATAGAGGTGACGGAAAGCAAGCTTGAAGAGATCCCGGCGCAGGAAGTGGCGCTGGCCAGGATAAGCCGCGAGCTGCGCATCCAGGAGGACCTCTACACCACTCTCAACAAGCAGCACGAAGAGGCCAAGCTTGGCGTTTCCTCGATGGTCTCTTTCGTCAGCGTGGTGAACCGGCCCCTCCCGGAAAACATCCCGATCTCCCCGAACCGCAGGCTTAACCTGGTAGTGGGCGCGGTGCTGGGCCTGTTCATCTCCGTGGTGGTGGTTTTCCTGCTGGAGAACCTGGACGTTTCAATTTCCACTATCGAGGATATCGAAGGCTTCATGAAGCTGCCGGTGCTGGGGATCATTCCAAACATCCTCAGCGAAAAGCACCTGGACAACTGGCTTACGCAGGTGTTCAAGAAGGAGCGCTATACGGTGGACGCATTCAGAAGCGTGCTGATCGTCAATAAGCGCTACGCCTCCGGGGTGATAGAGTCCTACCACACCCTGCGCACTAATATCATGTCCAACCTGAACACCAAG
>Ga0208789_1000624_pt1 | contig 29581 bp, 28 predicted proteins | sample Methanotroph_Enr_FD_187368 | JGI IMG/M metagenome (GOLD analysis project Ga0208789, IMG submission 187368) | Enriched soil microbial communities from Old Woman Creek wetland in Ohio, USA - Methanotroph_Enrichment_5 (SPAdes) (version 2) | ecosystem: Environmental > Terrestrial > Soil > Wetlands...
GATTGTCTCCTTTCAAGATTATTAACTCAACAACTCTCTTGATCGAAGCTCTCGATGGCTTTGCTTTAATTAATCCGACCCACACAGGCCAGTAACCATCATTTTACAGAAAGAATGTTACACTGCCAAATGCCCACTCTCACCCCACCTTCAACCACCCCGCTTACCCCTTTCACTGCCCCCTCCATTAACCCGTGCCTATACCGCGCCCATACCGCGCTCCACCCTCACAACACATTTTTTTGATTACTAGGAAATATCCACAATCCCCCATAAAACCGCATTCTCACCCCCTAAAACCGCCACTTTCCCCCAATTTTGAACTTTTAACTTTGAACTTTTAATTTTCTTCCTACCCCTAAAACCCCAACTTGCGCGAAAAAAAAACAAAAAGCGGCAAAAAAATGCCGCTTCCATCAATAGCTCCAAAAGCCAATTTATTATCTTTTCTTAGTCCGTACCAGCAGTTCTTCCTGTATATAGGCCAAATGTCGCTGCTCGTCCTCGTAGTTTCGGCGGATGACATCCTTGACATCGAACGGGAAATCCCGCTCCATCGCCTGGCTGTACTTCTTATTTGTAAGCTTTTCGTTGCTTTCCATAGCTTTAAGGGCTCCGTCAGTGCCCGTTGCCGAGCGGATCGCTGTGAAACCCTCGATAAACGCTCCTTTTATATCCCGCTTAAGCTCGATTGGAGTGCCGCCCAGGGTTTCTACCTTGTAGCTTAGATCCGAGCAGTGACGGTCATGGTCAGCCTGGAACGTTCTGATTGTAGACTTGATCTGCGGGTCATCGATTTCATCGATAGCCTGTTTATATGCCCGCGATGCGTCAAAATCCAGCTGGATAAGCTTGTTTAAGTAATCACATATTTCGCTATTGTTCATTGTCATGACTTGTCTCCATAAAGTTGATAATTTACTTCAGTATAATGGTTTGCGAGTTGGGCAAACCGGCGATTTACCTTAAAAACCGCCCAAATAGTTCTTTAGGCGTGAGTAATTAGACCTTGCAGCCCAATTCCGAGTACTTAAGCCCTTTTTGGTTTTGCCTGATTTTAAATTAGTGTTGAAAAATGGGGGTATCGGACTATACTTGTGCGGCGAATTAGAATAGCCGGCCAATCTAAATATGAAGGAAAGGATTGACGAAAATGGCAGAGAAGGATGAGCTTAAGAAGGTCAAGGACATAGTTGAATTGATGGTCGCCAACGACCTAATGGAAGTTGAGATCGCTGACGGCGATAACAAGATACATATCAAACGCCCAAGCGCTACCATGACGGCTGTCCCTATGATGGCCCCCCCTGTTTATCAAAGCCATGCCATGCCCCAGGCATCGCCGGCCCCGGTTGCGGCCGCTCCGGCTGCAGCATCGGATGAAACCGGCTTGATTGACATTAAAAGCCCGATAGTGGGCACTTTCTACGCCGCACCAAGCCCAGATTCAGATCCTTATGTGAAGGTAGGCGCCGATGTAAATACCGAAACGGTTGTTTGCATCATCGAGGCCATGAAAGTGATGAACGAGATCAAGGCTGAAGCAACTGGCACGATCACCAAGATCATGGTTGCCAACGGCCAGGCTGTGGAATACGGCCAGGTGCTCTTCAAAATACGACCGCACTAACTTCAAATCCAGGGTGTAACATGTTTTCAAAGATCCTCATTGCAAATCGAGGCGAGATAGCACTGCGTATTATCCGGGCCTGCCATGAACTTGGAGTCAAGGCGGCGGTTGTATATTCGGAAGCCGACCGCGACGCCCCATATGTTCAGCTAGCTGATGAAGCTATATGCATTGGCCCGCCGCAAGTTGCCAAAAGCTACCTTAATATACCCGCCATTATGAGCGCAGCAGAAATAGCAGATGTCGAAGCGATCCATCCGGGTTATGGATTCCTGGCCGAAAATTCGCATTTTGCGCGAATTTGCCAGGAATGTGGGATCACTTTCATTGGTCCCTCGCCCGAAGCTATGGACCTCCTCGGCGACAAGGTAACTGCCAAGCAGATGGCCCTAAAGGCCAAAGTGCCTGTAGTGCCCGGCTCAGACGGCGAAATAGAAAAAGATACCGACGGCATCAAACTTGCCAACAAGATCGGCTACCCGGTTATCATCAAGGCCGCTGCCGGCGGCGGCGGACGCGGTATGAGAGTCGTCCATAACGACATAAGCTTCCGGTCGGCATTCCAATCGGCAAAAGCTGAAGCAGAAGCGGCGTTTAAGAACGGCAAAGTTTATATAGAAAAATTCATAGTCGAGCCCAGGCACGTCGAAGTGCAGGTCATGGCGGATAAAGCCGGAAACGCCGTGCATTTCTACGAAAGGGACTGCTCGATCCAGAGACGTCACCAGAAGCTCATAGAAGAGTCGCCATGCCCGATATTAGACGAGGGCACACGCGAAGAGCTGTGCAAATCGGCACTTAGGCTTATCAAACAGGCTAAGTATTACAACGCGGCCACAGTGGAATTTCTGCTCGATAAGGACAAGAAGTTCTATTTCATAGAAGTAAACACACGCATACAGGTCGAACACCCTGTAACCGAAATGGTTACCGGCCACGACCTCATCAAATGGCAGCTTAAAATAGCATCGGGCCAGACGATCAACCTAAGGCAAAAAGATATTCACCACAACGGCTGCGCTATCGAGTGCCGCATAAACGCCGAAGACCCCGCGCGCAATTTCGCACCATGTCCGGGGCCGATAGACAAATTCATCGTTCCGGGCGGGCCGGGCGTACGTGTGGATTCGTACCTTTGCCAAGGGTCGAAAGTGACACCGCATTACGATTCCATGGTAGCCAAGCTTATCGTACATCAAAAGACCAGGGAAGAAGCGATCGCCACGATGAAAAGGGCACTGAGAGAATTCAAGGTCGAACCGATAAAGACAACAATACCGGCATGCCTTGAAATACTTTCGCATAACCTGTATGTTAAGAACCAGGTTGACACCGGCTTTATCGAACGAAACATGAAATAGTTGCTGGGTGTTGGGTGCTGGGCAAGACATTGAACGTCCAACGTTCAACGTCCAATGAAGAGAATGTAGGAGACGGGAGTCAGAAGTCAGGAAAACCAGCAACAAGGAACTAGCAACCAGTAACGAGGGTTTTATGAGCGAATCTTATGATAATTTTTTGGGGCTGGAACCTAAATACAGCGACCCGAAGAAGTCAAAATTTCACATTCTGCCCATACCTTATGATGTAACCGCAAGTTATGTCAAGGGCACGGTTAACGGCCCCAGGGGGATAATAAGCGCCTCCCAGCAGGTGGAATATTTTGACGAGATATTGCTCGGTGAGTTCTACCAGGCCGGAGTTTATACCGAAGACGAGATAAAGTGCAAAAATATCTCGGTTGAGAAACTTCAGGAAAAGATCTACGAAAAAGCCGAGCCGCTGGTAAAAGCCGGCAAGTTCGTGTTTTCACTGGGCGGGGAGCATTCGGTTACGCCGGCACTGGTGAAGGCGTACAAGGAGCATTATCCCGATCTATCGGTGCTGCATGTCGACGCCCATGCCGATCTGCGAGACGAATATCACGGTACAAAATTTAGCCACGCTTGCGCGATGCGGCGGGTGTGGGATCTGGATGTGCCGTTCGTACAGGTTGGGATACGGAGCATGGATAAGGACCAGCACGATTTCATAAAGGCTAAAAAGCTCAAGGTACTCTCCCCCACCGCTATAAATCACAAGCCCGACTGGATAAAGGATGTGCTGGCGGGACTTACCGATACGGTTTACATATCATTCGATATAGATGGGATCGATCCCGCTTATGCTCCAGGGACGGGAACGCCGGAGCCGGGCGGGCTTACTTACAACCAGGCTGTCGATATGATCCTTGCCGTTGGCAAGAAGAAGCGCATAATCGGTGCGGATATTGTTGAGGTGATACCAGAAATGTGCGGCGTTGTAACCGAATTCCTTGCGGCAAGGCTAGCATACAAGATCATCGCGGCCGCCCAGCTTAAATAATAGTAATGAAAGTGGGGCCACACTACCGATAATAGGGATGGTATTGGTGCAGACGCACCAGATTGCTCAAACATTGTATCTTTTGAAAGGATTTCAAATGAGTTGTGGCAAAAAGGCTTGTGGCGCGAAAAAAGCAGCAGTAAAGAAACCAGCAAAGAAAGCGGCTGCAAAAAAGAAATAGCTTCCCAGGCAAAAGTTAACAGAAGTTTAAAGGCCAGTCATAAAACTGGCCTTTTTTATTGCGCTTCAGTTACAGCCGTTCCGCGGCGAGCATATCCTCATAAGTTTCGCGTTTGCGGATAATTGCGAACTTATCGCCGTCTACAAGCACTTCCGGGGCACGGCCGCGGGCGTTATAGTTGCTGGACATGGTCTGGCCATAGGCACCGGCAGTAAAAATGCTGATGAGATCACCACGTTTTGCGGACGGCATCGCCCTGCCCTGTGCAAAGAAATCTGAACCTTCGCAGATGGGCCCAACGACATCCACTATCTCGGTGCCGGGCAATTCAAGGCTTTCTTCCTTTTTGGCTGGGACAAAGCTTTTTTCCACTTTGGCGGGCCAGATGAAATGGAAGGCATTGTACAACGGGGGGCGAATGAGGTCATTCATGCCGGCATCGACGATGACGAATTTTTTGTCGCCGCCCTGCTTTAAGTATTGAACCTGGGTGAGAAGTATTGCGGCGTTTGCGATTATGGCTTTGCCGGGTTCAAGAATGAGTTTCAGGCCTTTGCCTTTGAGAAGCGGCACTATGCCGGAGGCGTATTCATCGGCATTGGGACTGTAGCCTGTTACATAATCTGCGCCGTACCCGCCGCCAAGGTCGATGGCCTCTATACGGAAGCCCTGCTTGCGAAGGTCTTCAATGAGTACCATCGCTTTTTTTATTGCTTCCACATATGGCTCGATGGTTTTGCCGCCGGAACCGAGGTGAACGTGAATGGCACATAGATCAACGGCTCCGTTTTTGCCATAGGTTGAAAAGACCTTCTGGGCACGCTCGATATCGACGCCAAATTTTGATTCTTTTTTGCCGGTGGTGATATAAGTGTGCGTTTTGGGGTCAACATCAGGATTAACCCGAAGAGCGGCTTTGGGATATTTGCCATTTGCCCGGGCAAGTTCGATCAGATTTTCAAGCTCGGCCTCGGATTCTATGTTGAAATAACCTATGCCGGCGTTTAGAGCCTCAACTATCTCCTTATCAGTTTTGCCGACACCGGCGTAGACGATTTTTTTCACATCGCCCCCCGCCTGCTGGACTCGGAAGAGTTCTCCGCCGCTGACAATATCAAAACCGCTGCCGGCCTGGGCCAGGAGCTTTAGGATGTGGATATTACCGCAGGCCTTGACGGAATAGCAGATAGTGGTATCAAGTTCGCTGTAAGCTTTTTGAATTTTATAAAAATGCTCCAGAAATGTGGCCTTACTATATATGTACGCCGGCGTACCTATCTTGGCAGCTATTTGATGTACGTCAACATCTTCAGCAAATAGTGTTCCATTCCGATAAGCGAAATAATCCATATATGATTTCCTAAATAAAATAACCAGCCGAGTATAAGGATTTGGACGGGATTTTCAACCCTATTGGGAAAATACAAATCCGAAGCACGAAGCTCGAAATCCGAAACAAATTCAAAAACTCAAAATCCAAGCTCGAAACAAATCGAACATCGCAGATTTTTCTATAAACAACAGCGGATTTGTTAGATGCTTTCCCACTTTGCACCACCAACACGTTTTTATGGGGCCAGAAGAAATCGGCCTCGGTATTTAGTTGGCAACAGCCCTGATTATAGGACGTGCAACTCTACACAGCTCAATGAAATTGGGAGCAAATGGCGGCCAGCGGCAAAATTTTGCGGAAAGTGGGAATAAATATTTGACTTGGTGGTAAAAAGTGGTAGGATTTCCCACAGTTTAATAACCTTGTGGGACAAAATACATGCTTTTACTAACAGGCGAATACGAACACACGCTTGACGAGAAGGGCAGATTGTTTGTTTCCAACAAGCTCCGCAACCAGATCGATTCACAGGAGCACGGCGGGGATTTTTACATGGTAATGGGGGCAAACGGCATACTGTGCCTTTACCCTGAAAAATATTTCCAGCAGATCGCCCTTGCCGGTGCGCCAAGGACGGCCGCCCCGGACGAGGCAGTGGCATTTGAGAGGATGAGTTTTGCCCTGGCCAGCAAGGTTGAGCTGGATCGGCAAGGACGGTTACTGCTGAATGAAAAATTGCGGCGACGTGCAAGCCTTAAGGGCGACATTACTTTGGTAGGCGTGCGGGACCACATAGAATTGTGGAACAGCGAGGATTGGGAGAGGTATGTAGGCGACCACATGAGCCAGTACCAGCACCAGTCGATGCAGGCCCGCCAGACGGTGATGCATAAAGAAATTCAGGAACTGTAAAACCAAGAACAGGGAGAGAAGATATGGTCAGCATTAAAATTGACCACCACAAGATCGTAAGAGAAGCAATCTCAGGAAGGCGCAAGGTGGACTCAGAAGTCCTCGCGTCCATGTCGATACTTGAGGAAAAACTCGAAAAGCTCAGAAAACTAGGCCCGCAATTCGCAGAAATAGGTTTTTCGGCGGCTGCGGCAAATATTGTCGCGTCCGCGGCAGCAATGGCTTAAAGTTCGGCCGCTTAGGATGGGCGGCATACGCAATGGACGAAAAGCCGGCAGAACATATTCCAGTACTAGCGCAAACGCTCCTCGAAAATATAAGCTTACCCAGGGATGCGGTAATGGTCGACGCGACCATAGGACACGGAGGTCATAGCTTATTATTTGCCCAGCAGCTCGGACCGGAAGGACTTATAATCGGGCTCGATGTCGATCAAAACAGTATCGACCGGGCCCGAAGTGTTTTAGGACAGGTAAACTGTCAGGTAAAGCTGGTACGGGAGAATTTTTCAGGGGTAAAAACAGTTCTGGCAGATCAAGGAGTGGATAAGATCGACTTTTTGCTGGCCGACCTTGGTTTTTGCTCAGCTCAGCTTGAAGATGAAAGCAAGGGGCTTAGTTTTCAAAAAAATATGCCGCTCGACATGCGTTTGGACAGCAGACTTAGCACTTCGGCTGCCGATATTGTTAATAGGATGGATGAAAAGTCACTTGCCGACCTGATCTATCAGTTCGGCGAGGACCACGCAAGCCGGCGGATAGCACGTTTTATCGTGCATCAGCGAAAAGCTGGACCAATAGTAACGACCGAGCATCTTGCGGCGATTGTTTGCAAAGCACTGGGGCAGGCGCCGACGGGACGCAAATACAAAATTCATCCCGCGACAAGGACTTTTCAGGCACTGCGGATCGCGGTAAACAGCGAACTTGAAAATCTGCAGGAACTTCTCGAAAGTGCGACAGATGTACTTGATACAGGTGGTCGCATTGCGGTGATAAGTTTTCACAGTCTTGAGGATAAACTTGTTAAAAATGACTTTAAGAGTAAGGCTTTGCGCGGTATTTATAAGGTATTAACCAAAAAGCCGCTGGTGGCTACTGAACAGGAAAAGGTCGAAAATCCAAGATCGCGGAGCGCCAAGCTCCGTATTGCAGAGAGGCTATGAATAACAGGAAAGAAAACGGAGTTTGGGGTATGACAACAGACGCAAAGATAGGGTTGCTGCTGGGGCTGGTTTTTATAGTTATTATTGCGTTTGTTATTAACGGTTTGCCGTCTTTCAAAAAGGATAACCCCAATGACCTTACTGAAAAGTACATAAACCAGGTAAACAATCAGCCGGTAGGATTGACCGATGCGCCGAGACAGGCTCTTGACAGGATAAATTCAAATACCCCGACATACGTTGCGCTTACTCCAGAAGCCAATACAGTTGGTGTCAACACCGGTATCGTCCAGGCCAACGCTCCAATAGCTGTAAATGCAGATAACAATACCACACCCCCTGCCCAGGCACAAACGACTGTAGATACAGCGATCGTAGCCGAAGACAACGCGGTGGCGGTTGTGCCCGGGGCACAGATACAGATGCCTGTGGCAGCGGCAGATACTTTGCCCAATGGAGCAATAGCTATTTACGAAGTTAAAAAAGGCGACACGATAGGGTCTATCGCGGCGAAATTTTACGGGGCTGATGGCAAGAAGAAGGCCAATATTGAAAAGCTGGTTAAAGCGAATAGTTTGAAATCGGCTGCGAAGATTGGTATCGGCGATAAACTTGTGATCCCCGCGCCAGAAAAAGGGCTTGAACAGGTTGAGCCTTCGCTGTTCGAAAAAGTAGAAAACATGGGCAAGCGAGCGTTGGGGATTGATAACAACGCTATCAAGCAGACCCAGATAGCTTCTGTAGAACCGGCACCGGTTAAGACGCTGGCGAGTTCTTCCCAGTACAGGGAATATACAATTGCACCGGGCGATAACCCATGGAAGATAGCTGCCAAACAGATGGGCAATGGCAATCGCAACAAGGAAATATTCAAAATTAATCCGCATCTTCGGCCCGACAATCTCAAAGTGGGAATGAAAATCAAATTGCCCCAGCGGTAAAAAATATGCAGTTTCGCTTTACTTATGTCGTGATCGCTCTTACAGCAGTACTGGTTTTTACGGTTCATATCAGGACCACATCCAGCAGGGTTTTTTACAAACTCGGCGCAGCCAATATTATGCAGACAAGGTTTAACCAGACGCTTCGCCAGAAGCAGCTTGATATGGAACGGCTGATAAGCCCTGCGGCTATTTCCGAAAAGCTCCGCAAAAATTCCTCGCAAGAATAAGGCCAAATGAAACATATCAGAATACTTATAATTATTTTTATCCTTCTGGCGCTGGCGATGATGGGCCTGATCGGCAGATGTTTTTACCTGCAATATTATAAATGCCAGGAATTTCGGAGCCAGTCTGAACGTGCGCAGCAGACGATCATAACTGAAAAGCCGTGCAGGGGCCTTATACTTGACAGTCGCGGGCGGGTGCTGGCGGCGAGCAACAGGGTAGAGACACTTTATGCCGACCGCAATATCATAACAAATTTCGATGAGACCGTAACGGCAATGGAGCCGATACTTCGCACCAGCGCCGATAACATTGCCAACATGATAAATGAATCAAGGAACCCGGGGTTCATTAAGCTGGCAGTTGCGATAGATGCGGCACAGAGGGCAGAATTCCTGTCGATTAAGCCCCGGCCAAAGGGTATCTCTATCACAAGCGATTTTGCCAGGCAATACCCGGCAAGCTCGTTGGCTGCGCATGTTGTGGGATTTACGGATTTTGAAGGAAATGGAGGATCGGGTATAGAACTGGAATATAATAAATATCTCCAGGGCAAACCCGGCAAACATGTATTTTATCTTGATTCGGCCAGACGGCTTGTGCGGATAAAGGAAGAGCAGAGCACAGTCGAAAACGGCACTGGCTTGATACTTACGATAGACGAAACCATACAGGAATTTACGCGCAATGCGCTTTATAAACAGTGGAAGGATTACCAGGCCGAATCAGCTGTCGCGGTGGTTATGGATCCTTACACCGGAGCGGTATTGGCAATGGTATCGCTGCCGGATTTTGATCCGGCCCGCGTAGGCGACGCTGACCGTGATGCCTGGAGAAATCGAATACTGACGGATCCATACGAGCCGGGCAGTATATTTAAGCCGATCGTAACAGCAATCGCAATAGACAGAGGCGTGATCACAGGCAATACGCTGATAAACTGCGAAAGTGGCAGTTACAGCGGCAAGGGCTTTGGTACGATAGGCGAGTACAACAGTCATCGCTATGGTGTTTTAAGCGCAAAGCAGATACTGGTCGTATCGAGCAACATCGGGATGGCAAAGATCGGCCAAAAAATGGGTAAGAAAAAACTGTATGACGGACTTAAAATGTTCGGCATAGGCTCGATAAGCGGTATTGATCTGCCCGGAGAAGGATCCGGCGTTCTTTGGCCCACGAGCAGGTGGACGGGTTACAGTATTACACGCATTCCGTATGGCCAGGAAGTTTCGGTAACCGCTCTTCAGATCGCAAGGGCGTATTGCATACTGGCAAACGGCGGCAGGCCAGTACGTCCTTATATTGTCAAAGCAATCGTCGATCCTAACGGCGCAATACTCGAATACAAAAAGCCCGCACCGCCGGCTGGTCAGATCATAAAACCATCGGTCGCGAAATGGATGGTGCAGGATGCTCTCGTCGGCGTCGTGCACGACGAACATGGAACGGGCAAGAACGCAAAACTTGAGAAATGGAAAGTATTCGGCAAAACTGGCACGGCAAACGTAGCTATGACAGGTCAGAAAGGCTTTTCTGAAAGCGAGTTCGTGGCATCATTTGCCGGCGGAGCACCTGCTGAAAAACCTGCTGTTATTGTGCTGGTATCTATTCGCAAGCCAAACAGAAAACTTGGTAAGGGATACACAGGCGGAACGGTAGCTGCACCGGTAGTTGGGACAATACTTGAAAAGACGCTTACATACATGGAGCAAAAAGGTATGATCGCGCCCGCTAAGAGCAGCCACGACAGCAATGAATCAAAGCAGCAAAGGGATGGGCCTGAGCAAACCAGCGATTAAGCAAACGGGGGATAAATGGCCAGAATACTTTACGGAGTAGCGGGAGAGGGATTTGGGCATTCAAGCAGGGCGCACCTGATCGGCCAGCGACTTATTGAAGCCGGCCATGACGTGATGTTCGCGGCATCTCACAAATCGCTTGAGTACCTGGGGCAGTATTTTCCGGGACGCGTTCGCGATGTTTTCGGAATGAGGTTTTACTATCGTCACGGCCAAGTCAATGCATTTACGACTATATATAACAACGCCGCCAACCTGGGCCAGTGCATAAGAACCAACCGTGAACTTTTCAAAAAACATGTCGGTCCTTTTGCGCCGGAACTGGTGATAACCGATTTTGAGCCTTTCACGGCATGGTGGGCATGGAAGCATAATGTTCCATTTGTGAGTATAGACAACGAACACCTGCTTACGCATTGCCGGCTGGAGCACAGACTAAAAGACTTGGTACCGCATTTGAATGCATGGTCTGTGGCAAGGGCTTACTATTTCGGGGCGGCGAAATACTTCGTGATCAACTTTTTTAATGTTCCGGCCAAAGGGAACCGCACCGTGGTAACACCACCGATTATCAGACCACTGATCTACGATCTTGCAGCGACCAATGGCGGACATATCGTGCTCTATAGCACCACAGCAGCAGGTGAAGCAGAATTGATCGAGACACTCAATAAATTTTCACCGCAGAAGTTTCACATCTATGGATATGACAAAGCAGCAGAATATGGAAACTGCTATTTTAAAAAACGATCAACGGAGGGCTTTTTGGCCGACCTTGCATCATGCAGAGGCGTGATAGCATCGGCGGGTTTTTCATTGATCAGTGAATGCCTGCACTTACGAAAAAAGATGCTGCTGTTGCCCATTCAAGGCCAGTACGAGCAGATCATCAATGCGCATTATGTTGAGAAACTGGGACTTGGCATCGAAGCTGATGCGATCACAGAAACATCGATAGGTCGGTTTATGGATCTGCTAAGAAGACCTTACCCGGATAACGGCATTATCCTGTGGCCTGATAACGAAAAGTTCTTTGCGATACTTGACGAGCACCTGCGCGACCTGCCTGTTAAAATACGCCTGCAAAAAATCTAATTTGCTATGCCAATATAACCGGACTGGATACAAAGCTCGACAATTTTACGGGCAAGCGGCGCCGCGTCTTTTGAGCCGCGTTTGCCACCCTCAACAAGAACCGCAAAAGCTATGCTCCGGCCGTTATCATCTTCTGCAAAGCCCGCAAACCAGGCATGTTCGGGATTTTCCGTCGAGCCGGTTTTGCCGAATAATTTCACACCGTACTGCTCAAAATCGCTGATCGACATCTGCTCATATGCGGTGCCTGAGGGTTCACTTGTAACAGCATGCATTCCATCGCGTATCGTGGCAAGCGTCCGTGGCGCAATATCTATAGCTTGTCCGTCGTATGAATCGTTTCTGCCGGTGCGTATTATCTGTGGGCTGCGGTATATCCCTCCCCGTGCCAAAGCCGCCATTGCACTTGCCACCTGCAGCGGGGTAACACGCAGCGAACCCTGGCCGATCCCGAAAAAGCGTTTTTCGTTATCGAGCACAGGGCCTATCATATTGGGTTCGGAACGGATCGCGGCACTTGCTATATTGCCAGGGGCCTGCTCGAATAAGCGTGTCTCGACGAGTTGACTGTTGCCATCCCACACATAACAGCACTGGTTTACCACACCGGTGCCGTAGCCGAACTTTAAAAGCCATTTCTGAAGTCCTGCGGAACTGAGCCTTTCGGCAACGCGGGAAAAATAAATATTGCAGCTTCCCTTGATCGCATTGCGGGCACAATTATTCCACTGCTCATCATGCCCAACTCCGAAATCTTTTACACGCCAGCAGTTGGGAGGTGAAAGCGTTCTGCTGGGACAGCTTATTACCTCATCCGGGCGAATAACACCTTCTTCCATTGCTGCAATGCCAATGACCGGCTTTATTACAGAGCCAGGCGGATAAAGGCTGTCCATCGCGCGGTTGTGGAGGGGAGAAGCGTCAGACTTGAGCAGTTGGCCGTATTGTTTGCGAATATCAGCCGGACGAAAAGTCGGAAGCGAAACCATTGAAAGCACCTCTGACGCGGGAACATCAATGATCACCGCGGCCATAGGCGAACCAGAATTGTCGTTAACGGTTGGGTTTGTGAGCATCTCTTCGATATTTTTTTGAAGCTCGATATCGATGGTAAGTGTTATATCGCGCCCGGGTTCGGTCTGGCTCGAATCTATCACCTGCTTGCGGTCAAATGTATATCTCTCTTCGCCGCGTCTGCCGCGGAGTATCGGCTCACAGATATATTCGATGCCACTATGGCCGCAAAATTCATTTTCGCGATAGCTTGCGCGTTTGTCATCTGAAAAGAGTCTTATATCCCTGTCCTGGGGCATGCCCACCCAACCCACAAGCTGCGAAGCGGTGGAACCATAGGGATATACTCGCACTTCGCCGGGCATTACTTCGAAATCATTGACATCAGTAAACTCCATCTGCGCCGCGAATATGCCATCATCACTATCAAGCTCTATCAGTGGCCATTTGCGGTACATCTCGGCAAGATCGGTCACCTCGCCGATCATGGCAAGGCGTTTACTTTCATCAGGCACCTGCGCAGCAAAATCGGCCATTGCCGAAACCCAGTCAATAGATACACCCTTTTCAAGCCTGAGCTTGGAATCTGTGCAGTTACGGTACCATGCCACGAACGACCTCTGCTTCCAAATATAATCGTTTATCTGGGCCAGGCGGATGTCCATGTCTTCCGTGCCAAGTCCATAAATCGCTCTGCACTTTTGTATGAACCCAGCCAGCGAAGCACGTCTGCGGTCATATTTGAGAGATTCCAGCAGATTCTTCATATCCTTGTTCTGATCATGAGCCTTTATCATCTCAGCCTGCCAGAACCGCTCGTCAGCAAGCCTTGTGAGGTTGTAACTTACGCATAGAGAAAAACGAGCTTCGTTGCTGGCAATGATGATCCCGTTTCGGTCAAGTATTTTCCCGCGGACCGTTTTGAGCTGGCGAGTTTTGGAAGATTCGATCTGGTTGAGTTTGGCGGTATATTCATCGCAATCGAATATTTGCAGCTGGGCTAGCCTTGCTATTGCCGCCGCAAGCGGGATCAGGCATATCAATATAAAGATTTTTATACGCCTCTCGTGCATTTCAGCGACCATATCCCGAGCGTCTTATACCAAGCCAGCCCGTCAAAAATGAAAGACCCGCAAATATGTAGGGCGCCAGCAGCGATGAATACAAGCTCGTACCCAGAATGTGACCAACTGATGGGGCCTGCGAAACCCCCCTGAAAAATATAAACGTCTTTGCCAGCAAACCTGCCACGATGCCACATAAAAATACCGCGGCGATAACATGCAGCATGCGTTTGAGTGAAATAACTTTGCCCATGCTTTGCAATATGGAGCCGCAAAGCCCGAAGGCCAGCATATACGGTCCTAACGTATGGTACGCAAGATCCGCCCCAAGCCCAATAGTGAACGAACAGATTATTGCCGTGGGCCCCTCAGCAAAAGTTGCGAAAAAGACAAGAAGCATAAGAAGGAAATCTGGTGAAAATTTGAATTGCGTCAGTGCGATCCAGTGCGGGATCTGGGAACCTTGAATAAAGGCCGTCGCAAGAACAAGCACCGCAAAACGCACCCATTGCATCATTGCTCCTGTTACGGGTTCATTATAACAACACTGACTGTGTTGACAGTTTCGATATCAACAGCCGGCGCTACGGAAATTTCCCACAGCAATGGGTTATCCGCATCAACCTTGCATTTCGAAACTTTGCCTATTACAAACGGCACGTCAATAAAGCCGGGCATTTTGCAAGTATATACAAGTGTACCGGCTTTTACGGGGTATTTTTTCTGAAGCAGTGAAATTTTCGCTGCGTTTTTGCCATCGCCGGTCATTTTGCGCGGAACTTTGGTTCCAGCCACCTCAACAGGCACTGTAATCCGTTTACTGGTAATTAGGTTTACTATAGCCGTTCGTGAACTGATTTCGGCTATCCTGCCGATGACGGCATTATCCGCGATAACAAATTGATCTTTTTTCAAACTGTCCGCCGAACCGCGATTTATCACAAGCTGTTCTGGATCTGTTGCGCCCTGCGAGGTAACTACATCGGCCGTAATTATCGCAGCTCCCGCGAGTGAAGGAAACCTGGTGCGAATGCCCGAAAGCTTCTGGGTCTTATCGTGTTCATTGGCAAGTTCAGCCCAGAGATTTGCGCAGTGATTCTGAAGCTGCTGGTACTCATTTTGAAGCTTTTTATACTCGCCTGTTATGGTTACAGGACCATTGGGCGATACCGACGCAAGAGGAATACTGGAGCCAAGAGAAGGAGTGATTTTATAAATGCCCAGAAAAGCAAGGTTGACGCGTTTGGTCAGACTTTGGGGTAAAAGCAGGCACAACAGACCGCCAAGCAGCAGTCCGGTAAAAACCGTTCCCTTAGATATTCTTGTTTGTCTTCGTGACATATTACATCCCGGGCCTTACATCGTTTCGCCCGGATACACCGCAACGAACGTCCCTGTTCCAAGTCGAAACGATCTATGTCGATTACTGTCGCGGTAAAATTTATTTCGACAGAAAAGATCGACGACTTTATTTAAATCCAGACTCTTATAAGAGCTTAATTGACCGGTGATTTGACCGGTGCGTAAAAATTATTGCCAACCCTCGCTGTGGTCCATAGTGCCCTTCCACAATTCGAGGTTTTCAAGGTAAACGGCTGTGCCGCGGGCCACGCAGGTAAGCGGGTCTTGTGCCCTGTAAACTTTTAAACCCGTGGCATTGCTCAGAACCCTGTCCATACCCCGAAGCAGCGAACCGCCGCCAGCTATGGTCAGGCCGTTGTCGATAAGATCCGCTGCCAGTTCCGGCTCAGCTTTTTCCAGTACGCGTGTGCAGCCATCGATAATACCGGCTATGGGTTCACGGAGGGCTTCGCGAATTTCTTCGCTGGTAATTACTATTTTTCTGGGCAAACCGCTGATTGTATCGCGCCCGGCGATTTCCATCGTAAGTTCCTGTTCAAGCGGAGCAGCGGAACCGATCTGTATTTTCACCTGTTCGGCCCTTGGTTCACCGATGAGCAGGTTGTAAGTTCGCTTGAGGTGATTGATGATCGATTCATCCATGTCGTCGCCGCCGATGCGTACGGACTCACAGGTGGCAATATCGGCAAGACTCATAATGGCGATTTCGCTTGTACCGCCCCCAATGTCGCATATCATCGACGCGGTCGGCTCGGTTACGGGCAAGCCCGCCCCGATACCAGCGGCCATCGGCTCATCCACGAGATAAACTTTTCTTGCGCCGGCTCTTTCGGCACTGTCTATTACCGCCCTGCGTTCCACAGCGGTGATACCACTTGGTACTGCGATTACAACCCTGGGATGAAGACCGCCTCTGCCATGAACTTTACGAATGAAATACCTGATCATGGCCTCAGTGACTTCGAAATCGCTGATGACCCCGTCTTTAAGTGGTCTGATGGCAGTGATGGAACCGGGTGTTTTGCCAAGCATTTCCTTGGCGACGAGGCCGACAGCCTCACCGTTATTAAGTACGATGTTGGTGCCTTTTCTAACGGCCACAACAGACGGTTCGTTAAGGACAATGCCTTCACCGCGCACGGCTACGAGTGTATTGCATGTACCGAGGTCAATACCCATATCCATGCTGAACCAACCGAGAATACCGTTAAACAGCTGCACAGAAGCTCCCTTCAAAAAATATACGGCTCAGTTCCCCGATTGAGGGATAACCATCCGTGGCAAAGCCGCATGCATACCGTTACGGCGTGACGACTTTAAAAAGCGTCTCGTATTGAGCCATGCTCGTGATCGCAACGTACACAGCGCTTGCCGTCACTACCGCCAGGGCTAGTGCCAGGATAGCGGTATAAATATTGCTTTGTGCAATAACTTTTGCCATATTTACCTTCCCAATCAGGCCGAATGCCTGTCAGAATTTATTTTAAATGATTTGATTACAGCGTTGTCGAAACCATATCGCCGACCTGCGGCTCACTTCTCTTGAGCTCGATCGTGCCGGCTGATTCTTCCACATCTACATGCGTTACAACGATATCGCAAACAAACGCATCACCGCGGACAACATGGAATCTCATGCCTTCCTTAACGCCATCAGCCGAACCTATTGAAAGCGTAACAAGCTTATTGGCTGCGTTGATCTGCGCCACTTTGCCCTGTACCGCTACCTGATCTGTCGCAGGGGGGGTAATACGAACATTACCGCCTTCAGGTGTAACAACACCCGCTGTAACTGTGCCGCTCTGGCCAGAAGTTACTTTGCTGATTTGGTCTTCAAGGGCCGACTTCTGTTCAAGCAGTCTGCGTTTATCGGCTTCAAGGGTATCAAGCTGTACTTGCTTCTCATTGAGTGCCGCAACTACTTCGTTAAGATTCTTTTTGTCACGCACCTGGTCATTGCGGATCCTGTCAAGCTCCTCGCGAGCAAGTTTGAGGGATTGATCCATGCTGGAAATCGTCTGATTCAAGCCCGCAACAACTCCGGCGAGATTTGAAACTCTTTCCTGGGCGGCAAAGCTGCTGGTCTTGGCTGTGCCGAGGTCGGCCGCCATCTGTGCCTTTTCAGCTTCAAGAGCGGTTATTTTTGAATTGAGTTCATCCTGCGTACGCTGGGCCTGGGCCATGTAAGTATTGAACTGATTTTCCTGCATCTTGAACTTGGATGTCTGCGCATCGACCGCTGCAACCTGTTCATCGAACTTTGCTTTGTAGTTTTCAGCACTGGCAACGTATGTTACCACAATGCCGCAAAGAAAAATCGACGCAAGTGTCAGTAAAACGATAAGGACCTTAGTAAGTGTGCTCACAAATGCTCCTTTCAACTACCGAAATATATATGATAACTTTTTTAAGCTGGTATTCCAAAAAGACTACACTTTCGGAAATACTGAATATTGCGGATTTTACGAACAGCACAGCCTATCGTCAAGGTAAATTTGGCGCACCTGGCTGGCTTGGTCAATAATTTCACGATAAATCGTAACCGGTAAACTATTCAGTGCGCTTATTGGCCAGTATCAGTACTGATTTCGCCGCTGCGAGCTGTACCATCTTGGACTGGCTTTTAAGCAGCCCTGGCAAATAGCTCGTCAGGTGTTCGGTGCCTATCTGCCCAATTGCTAGTGCCGCCAGCATTTTGGCCCGCTCATTGCTCGAATCGGCAGCGTTGGTGCCCTTACCTTGAAGATATTCTATTACTACAATATCGCCCGTGCTCTCGCCTGAAGCCGCCAGCTGCTCCGCCGCCGCCAAGCGCACTTCCACAACATCGTCATCGAGCAAAGTAACCATCGCATTGCGGGCCTGCATCGTTCCCAGCGCTCCCATAGAGCGAATACCCATTACCCGCACATCGGCAAAGGCACTTATCAGCATAGTCCAGATCTTTGAGTAAACTTTTTCATCCTTTAGCATCGCCATTGCCTCGACTACCTGGTACCGAACCTGGTCTGTGGATTGCGGGTCGGTTAAAGTCGATTGCAGTAATGGAATCGCGGACTTATCACCCATCTTGCCAAGAAGCAACGCTGCGTTTGCACGCACTGTCTGATCCGGGCTTTTGAGCCACTTTTTATAAAGTTCCTGGTAATTGCCGTCGCCCAGTTTTTCCATCGCATAGGCCACTGCCATTTTTACGTTCTGATTTTCATCAGTGAACATCGATTCAACTTTGTTCTTGGCTCGCCTGTAATTCATGTCACCAACGGCCAGCAGAGCCGAAAACCTCACAGGGACACGCTCATCGGTTAGCAGATCGGTGACGTCATCCATAAGCTGTGATTGTTTCGTAGCTGCCACAACCTCCACCGCGTTGGTGCGAACCATCGCGTTTTCGTCTCTAAGAGCCGATTTTATTACATCCCGCGCCTGGGCTTCAATATTTCCGCCGCCCAACGGCTGGGTTGTTGCCGGGGCCTGATCGGCTGAATTCACATAATTCATCTGCTCACCGTTATTGCAGCCTGCCAGTACAAATGCCACTGCCATCATCAATATAGCCCTGTAAACCATTGTCTCTCCTTATGCCGTTTTCCGATTCTTGTACGATAGCGATATCATCAACATCAATACCAGGAACGTTACCGCTCCACAGGATATTTCCAGTATTTGGCCATGCCTTGTGAAAAATGATAACCTGCTGTCCAGCAGGAGCTTGTCCGCAAACCAGCCGCGCACCGCACGCCTCTCCATATAATTTTGGGGCATCCGCCCCGCCATATACCCATTGCGCACGCGACCATTTGAATCGATGATGCAGCTTATGCCGGTATTTACGCTGCGAAGGATAGGCACCCTGTTTTCAACCGCCCGGAATACGCAAACAGCCATGTGCTCTTCAAGCTCGGTGGTTGGCAGTACCTTGCCATTTTTGTACCGTACAAACCAGCCGTCGTTGCTTATGTTGACCAGAAAATCGACCGCCTTTGAGCCGCGGCTGCCATCATTGACGAAATTCCTGGCCATATAAGGCACCACGTCTTCATAACATATTAGCGTAGCGAAACTGAAATTATCAATATCAAACATCGTGTAATCCCGGCCGTAGTCCAGCGTGTAATCGTAATCATAAGGCGTAAAGCTCATCAGCAGCTTATGTAGCGCCGGAAACGATTGTTTGAACGGCACAACCTCACCGAAAGGCACCAGGTGAATTTTATTGTATACTTTGGTGCTTTTACCGCCGTCGCTGGTATAAACAAACGCGGAATTATACCGCTTATCCAGTTTATACAAACCATCTTCTGCTTTGATTGTCCCGCCCGTCGAGCCGATAAGAAGGTTTGTATTGCCGGCCTTTGCATGCGCCCTCAGTGCCCTGTCAAAAATGTTTGACTGCGAATTGGCGTCCATAATTTGCAATATTTCAGGATTCAGTAATCCTTGCACCATCGTCTCTGGCCAGGCTATCAGCTTCGCGCCGGTCTGCGCCGCAACCTCGCTGTCCACCATCAACTCGGCAAACATTTCGTCTGATTTATCCCCCTGCTCCTTTACATCCTGTGGAATATTGGATTGCACCGCGGCAACAACAGGCCCCGGCCTCGTAACTTTTTCATATTCACCAAGTTTGTGATGACCATAAAACAACGTTAAGGCAACCGCCAAAACAGGAACATCCGCCCACATGAGTGTTCGACGGAAATTTTTCGTCGTAATGAAGTCAGCCAGGATGCCGTTGACCATTGCTATCAAAAACGAAATTCCGGCAGCGCCGAATATATCCGCGATTTGTATAATGGTGAGATTCTGATACTGGCTGTGCGAAAGGAACCGCCAGCCGAAACCCGTAAACAGCCAGCCCTGTAGCGCTTCCGCTGTGACCCACAATACCGGCGCAACCACCACCAGCGGCCACCGCCTTGCCCTTGCAAACCGCACCCCAAGCGCCAAACCCACCCAGAACACCGCCAGGTATGCCGAAACCCCGATCTGACCAGCCCCCGTTACAAACCACAACCAGTATAAATTACATACCCAATACACAAACCCAACCAGCCCGGCAGCAATTGCCACCTTGAGCTTACCGGTTTCTGGCGAGCAGGCCAGCATAAAAGGTACCAGCGCCACCCAAGCCAGAAATGAAACATTCCATGGCGACCACATGACCGTCAGGCCCGCCGCCGAAATCGCCATCAGCGCAACTATTTTGATGAAATCTTTTAAATTAAGCTTCAAATAACGATCCGCCCTGCGCATGCCGCCCAAAAGCTTGGGCCGGCTGTTTTGCCGCACCCTTATTTTTCCTTGTACTGACAGGCCTGTAATCGACGGCGGCGAATTTCATGCCAAAATGCTTTATACGTTCAATATCGTATTTTTGCCCATTATTCATGCGGCTCTCAAATTGCCTGGTATAGATTGCCAGTAACTTTTCGTTCTCTACGATTTCCCGCACCGGCACAGGCGATTCATCGAAAAGCCGGGTCAGTTCATTCTGTTCTACCCAGTTAAGATGCTCGTCCGACGACTTTTGTGACAATTTTTTCAGTTCGGAAAGCCTTTTTCGGCTGTTTTCGACATAGTCCTGCGATATATCGAACGTCGTATATGATCGACCAAACCGCATGGCCGCCGACGCGGTAGTCCCTGAACCATTGAATGGGTCAAGTATCCTGTCGCCGACATTTGAACTTACGCAAATAATTCGCGCCAGCAGCTTTTCGGGCATTTGGCAAGGATGCCAGCCCACCCGCTCCTTAAATGTGCCGCACACCCGCGAAAAATCCCATACATCATCGGGCATCTTCCCAGCTGAATTCGCGCGGGCATCATTATATATAAGCTGCCTGTCCGAAGGCACTCGAACTGCAAAATCATTGAATTTGTAATTATCCTTGTCGTTTACAAAATAAAACACATGCGCATGCGATCGCGCGAATTTATCCTTGGTCTGCTGCCCGAATGTATAATGCCAGATGATCCAGTTTCGCAGCACCAGCCCCAGCTCATCCGCGATGACCTTGACATTGGCAGCGTATTCATCTCCGATGGCTATATAAAACGAGCCATCCGGCTTAAGTACGTTCTTGCAAGCCGCCATCCAATCCCGTGTCCATGCCAGGTAATTGTTCTTTTCCACCTTGTCATGGTACTTGTCATATTTAAAACCTATGTTAAACGGCGGGTCGGCAAAAACCAGGTCCGCGAAAGGCTCTTTCACCTTCGAGAGCATTTCGATACAGTCGCCGTGCACAATCTTATTTAAATAATCCTGCATAAAGCAAGATTTTACCCGCAGCGCCAAAGCTTGCAAGGAGATTTAAAATACCCTATTTAAATGTGCCATTAACGATGTTAAGCTATTTCTGATGTTCAAATTCAGACTTGGAGTATATGAATGCGTTTTGTATTTACCCTGATATTCATACTTGCTGTCCCGCAGGCCCTTTTGGCTCAGCCGCCCAGGGAGCCTGCCCAAAGAGCCGCGTATTACTCACGTTTATTCGATATGAATATCCCGGGCTGTGCATGGTTTCGTCGTGAAGCCATCTTGGCTTGTTCAAAGATCGACGCTGGTACCTGCGATTTAAAATTTACCCCCTATTCCCAGCTTTACTCCCTTTACGCGCCATCCTATATACCCGAAAAGCTCGATCCCCGCCTGGCTTACCGTATGCTAACAGAGGATTCGCCCTCGATCGATATCGAATCATTGCCCGACCCCAACATCCCTGCCGTTGATTTTAAATCCTTTATCATAAACCCCAAAGTGCCTCGCGATTTTCTCGCTTCGTATATTCCAGCCGACCAGCACGGAATATTCTTTCCTTCGTTCAACTCCATGCGACTGGTAACCGAATCCCTCGAAAAGCAAAGCGTACCGCTGCTGGCTCTTTTTGGTCCCTCGCAGGACAACCACACAAAAGCCCGCTGTGATCGCCAGCTTTGCCTTGAGATCGACGCTTTTTCAAAGGTATTCGGCCCCCGCATTATCAAAGCCATGGCCTTCACCGGCTCGGATTATTACCTGCGCACCGGCACGGATGTAGCGGTGCTCTTCGATACCGTAACACCCGGACCGCTCAGAAATATGATCCTTTCGCGTCACGAAGATGCTCCCGGTGCCCGCCAGTTCACCGGCACCGTTAACGGCGTTTTCTATGATGCTGCCGTTTCACCCGACCGATCCATCTGCTCCTATATGGCCACAATAGGTAAAGTTCTGGTCGTTTCAAATTCGCTTTCCCAGCTTACTGCGATTGTCGACGTCGCCAGGCGAACCAAGCCGTCCCTGGCACGCACCGACGAGTTCACTTATTTCCGCCAGCGCTACCCGCTTGATTCTGAAGACGAAAATGCTTTCATAGTCGTGCCGCGCCAAGCCATGCTGCGCTTTGCCGGCCCAAAATGGCGCATCGCAGACGCCCGCCGTTCGCAACTCGCAGCTGTACTCTCAGATTACCAGGCCCGCCACATGGATACCCTCGCTTCCGGCTCCGCCAAAAGGAGCACGATCGATGCGAATATCCCGTTTGCTGGCAAATTACGGCTTATCGGCCATTCGGTCGCGTCGGATAAATTAGGCAACCTGGAATTCATGACGCCGATAATCGAGCTTGACCTATCGTCAGTGACCAGGGCCGAAGCGGACGCGTATCTTCAGTACCTGGATAATTTTAACAAAAAAATAGCACCCTATATCGCCCCCGCCGCCCTTAAAATATCAACAGATGATTCCCACACCGATATTGATATTACCGTCGCATACCCCTTCAAATCCGCCCAGCTGCCTCAAAATCTCCTCGATATGATCCGCTCCGGTGATGATTCCACGCAAGTGCAGCAAACCGAGAATTCACTGCGCCTCCGCACAACCGGCTGGGCTGTTGCGAAGTATATTCTAAAGCCCACCCCCGCCCATGCCCTTGCCCGCAAGAGCCTGGATAACCTGTATATCCTTAATGAATGGAAGAGCCTCCTGCCTCACCTCTCGCCACTCGATGTACACGAAAAGCTGTGGCACAACACACTGGTATGTCCCGCTGGCGGAATGTATATTTATAATAATCAGACATACGAAATGGAATCCACTGTGGCAGGCTCGCTGACAACGCCTCGCGATATACAAAACTTTACAGGAGGCATTTTCGAAGCGGGCCGTATCGAGCTAAAGATCAATTTCGAACCAGGCGCTACCCGCGCAAGGGTAATTATCGAGCACATCCCTTGATCATCATTTCAGTGGCGCAGGCCCGGTAGTTGTAAGCACTTTTCCGGTAACAAAATCCGTAAAGCTAATCTTAACCATGTACTCGCTGGCAGGCAGATCCGCCGGCAGATCAAATGTCAGCCTGTAATAGGCCGACAGCATACTAACTCCCCAGTCCCCTTTAAGCTTATCCGCTGGGACTTCCCATTGTGCTGTCATTGCGCCTTCGCTTGACCCTGCAAGGTTCCAAAGCTGTACTGTCATATTCCCCGCCGCTTTTATCGCATCACCTTTTGCGTCGCGCGGAATAATATACACCAGCAGTTCCTTAGCCCCCTCCTTGCCGGCTGAGTAAATACCCGTCAGCCTGTAAAGCTCTATAGCTTCTGGTCTATTCAGGTTGTCATACCTGAAATTGTCCTTTACACCCGATAGGGTCTTGACTTGCTCTTTAAGCTCAATATTTTCCTTTTCCAGAACGGCGGCCTTCTTTTTCAGTCCTTCGTTTTCAGTCCTGAATTCACTGTTCTGCTTTACCACATAACCATATTCTTTAACATTAAAGCAGCCGCCAAGCACCACAACGCTTATCGCCATGCATCCAGCTATCAATATCCGCATACCTTCTCTCCAATAAAAAAGGGTCGCAACCGCGACCCTCTTAATCTAAATCTAATACCAAAAATAGTAAAGGAGTATTTGAATTAGTCTTCTTCCTTGACGTCCTGCCGTACTATTTCAGGAGCCTTCTGAAGCACCTTATCGCCACAGCCATAATTTATCGACTCCTCGGCATTAAGCCAAAGATTACGATCGCAATCCTTTTCGATTTTCTCAATGCTCTGGTGGGTATTGCCTGCAAGTATCTCATATAGGTTCTGTCTTATTCTCAGCATTTCCCTTGCCTCAATATCCAGGTCGCTCGCCGGGCCGGTGAGCACGCCCGATATCAACGGCTGATGCAGCAGCACCCTAGCGTTCGGCAGCAGGAATCTCTTGCCCGCCGTGCCGCCGCTGAACAATACCGCACCCATACTCGCAGCCATGCCTATGCAGTAGGTAGCAACGTCACAGCGTAAAAATTTCATCGTATCGTATATCGCAAGGCCCGCACTAACCGAACCGCCCGGCGAATTAATGTAAAAATGGATATCCGTCTTGGCATCTTCATTGCTCAAAAACAGCATCTGGGCTATCACCAGGTTTGCGGTTTCATCATCCACGCCGCCGCCAAGAAATACTATCCTGTCCTTTAGCAGCCTTGAGTAGATATCATACGCCCGCTCACCTCTGCCGCTTTTTTCTATTACTATGGGAACCAGTTGATTCTGTGCCATATTATTTTCTCTTCTCTGATTAAGTATCAATCAGTTTAATTCAATGGTTAATTATTTCTTGTCTTTATCTTTCTCTTTTTCTTCCGGCTCGTGGAGCACTTCATCGATCAAGCCCCATGTAAGCGCCTGGTCGGCCGTAAGATACCTGTCTCGTTCCGTCTCGCTGGTTATCTGCTCTATTGATTTGCCGGTATGCTTGGCAAGTATTTCGGTGATCATCTTCTTTGCGCGAAGGATTTCTTCAGCCTGTATCTTAATATCCGCTGCTTGGCCGGTTATCCCGCCCCACGGCTGGTGGAGCATCATCTTGGCGTGCGGCAGCGAAAAACGCTTGCCTTTTGCGCCCGCCGCCAGTATCACAGCCGCCCCGCTCTGAGCCGAGCCAATACAATATGTCGCAACAGGTGAGCCGATAAACCGCATAGTATCATATATAGCCATAGTATCATCAACATGCCCGCCTGGCGAATTGATGTAAAGACTGATCTCACTGGATCGCTTGAGATTATCAAGGTACAGCAGCTTCATTATCACCTGTGTAGCCATGGCATACGATATCTCGCCCACCATGAAAACAATACGGTTATCCAGCAGCATATCATCGATACTCATCTCACGATACCGCTGGTAGGCCCCTTGTTGTACATGGGGCGACATATCCCTTACCATTTGCGCCTTACGATACTCCCGCATAGTCTATTCCTTTGTAGCTAACCTGCTATTTATAATAATTGCCATTTTCTCGGACCTGAGCCGATTGAGGCTTAGAAAGCTTCCTTATTATCGGAAAAATCCCGCCCTCAAATCTATAAATTCCAACCGCCGTCGCAAAAATCCACCCTATACCCCCTGCCCATCTTTGTCAAGCCGACGTTTTTTAGTCATGGCCAAAACCAGAATCACTGTAAATCAAATACCGTACCTGGGTCTCAGCTCTTCCGGAGTAGGTAACGTGTTATACGTCTCTCCCCTTGGCCCAACCCAGACACCGCCCTGGCGTTTTAAGGTAATTGGAGTTGTCGAACCATCTGAATTAGGAACACGAATAAGCGCCGTATTTGCGTCAGTAACGGTTTCACCTGCGCCTTGCCGGCTTTCGTCTTTCTTCTCCATATGTTTGCCGACGAGATAACCGCCCCCTGCTCCGACTGCCCCGCCTATAACTGCCCCTACTCCGGTATTACCAGCGGCATGGCCTATCGCTGCACCCGCACCCGCGCCGCCAAGCCCTCCCACAAGTGCCCCGGTCTGGGACTTGGTCTGGCACCCGGCAAAAACCATGCACACGACCACTGAGATCAACATTGATTTTACCATATTAACCCTCCCTTATTTCATTATGTGATTACCGCTATTTTATCAGACTTGCGGCAAAGTTTTTAAGCTAATTTGTATGGGCTCCGCCTTTTTATTATATTTTATTCTGGTACGGCTTGCTTAGAGCATTTTAAGATATGATGCTCTATAGGCAGGCCATGCCTCATGCTTTGGTTAAGCATTTTTTGGGAGCGGTTCACGGGGGTTTACGTTTTGGTTTAGAGCATTTTTTTAAGATATGATGCTCTACCCGCGTTTCTCCAGTGAACAACAATTCGACATGAAAATAGTCGCCGCTATCGGGATACTTCTGCTGGTTCCATCTCTGCCAGCCATTTATTGGTGCTCGCAGCAGGAATCAAAACTGCTTCGTCAAAGCGAATTATACAAGGCACAGTACAAGGCCGAGGCCGATGAATTCGCCGCTGCCATAGTCAAAATGCGTGACCCAGCGCAATTTGAAAAGCTCAGGCGCGATAATCCAGATGCCGTAGAGCGAATGAAGACTCAGCAGGCCCATAGGCTATTAGCCGATATCGATGATCTTGCCTCAGGAGCAATGAATGCCCCCGCCAACGCATCTTTTCTTTACGGCAGCAACTGGATCGAAGCCGTTGCGACGTACAAATCTCAGCAGCAGTTCAATGACCTTATTTCATTATCAGCTTATGTCGGCGCCGGCATGGGCGCAGCCCTTACCGCAGCAGGAATTTTTGTACTGCTTGTAAAACTTATAGTAAAATTATTAAGCCTTCCCGCTATGATCATCAAAAAGCTGCGTTCTGCAAAACCAGCTGCCATTGTGCCCTCTTTGCCAGGCCAGGAGAAGTTCACTTATGTCCGCGGTGAAGTCGACCCCAGACAGCAGACTGTCGCCGTAGCATCTATACTCCAGGAGATCAACACTGCCATTAGTGCCCAGCGGGCATTCATTGAAAACACATTCAGGCAGTTCGGCGAAGAGTTTAAATCCTCCGCCCCCTCTGCGTCATCCAAAGAGCAGGATGAAAAGATCAAAGCCATTGGAGCACAGCTCGATGAGATCGTACAGATCATAAAAGAAGCCTCTGAGCCATTCGATATTGAAGGATTCTCCTCCAGGGTAGCATCAGCTGTTTTGCCCGATATAACAAAAATTAATGCCTCGCTCGAACGCCTGCCACAGTCGCTAGAGAAGATCGCCGTCGCCAACCAGGATGCCGTAAAAGAACAGTGCGCCCAGCTTTCACAAGCTGCCGGCGCAAATTTCCAGCAGACCGAGGCACTCTCGAAAACGGTTGATGATTTCGCTGCCCAGTTCAACGCTATCCGCGATTACGCGGCATATCAGCAGCAGCGACTTGCGCAACTTGAAGACGGTTACGATTGGAACATCATAAAACATTTCTGCATGCGCGTGGTACGCTGTATCGACAATCTCGACACGCGCATCGCGGAGCTTGACAATGTGGGCGTCAACACCGAGCATCTGCGGCATCTCCGCGAGGAACTCACGTTCGTGCTCGAATCAAGCGGCGTTGAAGCCTTTGGCGCTCGCGTCGGTTCAGAATACCGCGGCCAGGAAACACGCCTCCAGGTCCTTGATGAAAAGGAACTCACCGACGATCCTTCGCTCATCGGCAAGATCGCCCAAGTGCTTGAGCCAGGCTACCAATGCGTGCTTTCAACGGATAAGGTAAAGATCGTTCGGCCAGCTCAAGTGCGGATCTACGCACTAGCATCTCAACCAGTAACCAGCAACCTGCAACCAGCAACCTGCAACTAATCAGTGGTTAAATATATGAAAATCGTTGGAATAGATCTTGGTACAACTTTTTCCGCCCTTGCCGCTCTTAACACGATCGGCAAGCCAGAGATAGTCCCTAATGCCGAAGGCGAACGAATCACGCCATCGGCTATATGCTTCGATGAAGATGACGCACAAATAATCCGCGTTGGCGTCGAGGCTATAAATTCACGATACATAAACCCCGCTCGCTGCATTCGGTGGGTCAAACGCAACATGGGCGACAGCGACTTCGGCGTAGATATCGATGGACACACATACAACGCAGCCGAACTTTCAAGCCTTATCCTTAAAAAACTCAAACAGGATGCCTCCGTTGACGGCCCTGTCGAAGATGTTGTGATCTCCGTGCCTGCGCATTTTGACGAAGTTCGCCGAAAAGCCACAATGGATGCCGGCAAGCTCGCGGGCCTAAATGTGATCGGAATAGTCAATGAACCAGTCGCGGCGGCACTTTATTACGCCACGACCAGGCCAGTTTCGGGCAAAGTGCTCGTTTACGATCTTGGCGGCGGAACCTTCGACGTCACAATCATGGAAGTATGCGGGCAGGATATAAAGATCCTGTGCTCGCAAGGTGACCATGCCCTCGGCGGCGTGGATTTCGATAAGAAGATCATTGAGTTTTTTGAGAAGGCATATTTCGGAAAATTCAAGACTCCTCTAATAGATTCCCAGCAGATGCGGGCAAAATATGAAGACCAGGCCGAAGATGTAAAAAAGACCCTTTCCCGCAGGCCAAGCGCAAAAACAATGCTTTACGGCCCAAGCGGCTCAATGGCCATCGAGATACAACGGCAGGACTTTGAAAAAACCATCGCACCTCTTATCACGCGCACCGGCATGATGATAGAAGTCGCCCTGCAAGAAGCATCGCTCAAGGCCGGCGACATCAGCAAAGTGCTGCTGGTAGGTGGCTCAACCCGTATCCCCCTTGTCACGGCCAAACTCAAAGAGATTTTCGGCGTCGAACCAGAAACCGCTGTCAACGTCGATGAAGCCGTCGCACTGGGCGCCGCCGTTCACGCCGGGCTTTGCATGATGCGCGACAATCCCGCCTCTGTACCCGCCGGTATTGCCGGAGGCCTGAGATCTATCAAGCTCATAGATGTATGTAACCACAGTTATGGTACGATCTGTGCCAGAACAGACGAAAAAACCGGCAAACGCTTTGCCCAGAACTACATAATACTTAAAAAGAACACTCCGCTGCCATGCGAACTAAGCAGGATTTTCTATACCGTTTCGGATAACCAGCAGCAGCTCGATATCACGATCACTCAGGGCGAGGACGCCGATCCAGAATACGTCAATGTCATAGCCACTGAGATTTTCAAGCTGCCCCCCGGACGCGGTGCCAACCGCCCAGTAAAGGTCACCTACAGCTACGATGTCAACCAGCGCATGCACTGCGCCTTTGAAGATGTCGACTCAGGCTCTCGCCTGGATGTGGAACTTGCTCTCGACAAAGATGCCCAAGACGCCGCTTCAAGCGAAAGCTTGGCCGCCCTTAGCGTCCAATAAACCCACGCTTACAGGCCTTCTCTCCCCCCACTCTCATACCGCCCTTAACCCGCACCCCACCGGCACCCCACCCTCGCAACACCCAACCCGCAAAAAATTTATCCACCTAAAAAATTCTTCAGCACCTCTCTTTTTATCATGTCAACATTTTTCATGCGATCACATTTCCCCTCTCATGCCGTAAATACCTGTATTTAAAGGGCTTTTGGCAAGTCTCAAATTTTTAAAAAAATTTGCACAAAGTTTTATCCAAATTCGTAGCTTCTTTAGCGATACCAGTACTGAAACTAAACAGTTTATAAGCCTATATTGCTTGGATT